>Ga0194038_1000849_pt1 | contig 13292 bp, 12 predicted proteins | sample JunL226m_MetaG_FD_148630 | JGI IMG/M metagenome (GOLD analysis project Ga0194038, IMG submission 148630) | Anoxic zone freshwater microbial communities from boreal shield lake in IISD Experimental Lakes Area, Ontario, Canada - Jun2016-L227-6m | ecosystem: Environmental > Aquatic > Freshwater >...
TGCATCACCATACCGCTGCTGCATCGAATCGTATTCCTTCCGTTTCTGGGGGTGAGACAGAACAGAATATGCCTCGTTAATGGCCTTCATCTGATCCGCGCCAGACGGATCCTTACAGCGATCCGGGTGATATAAAAAAGCCTTCTCGCGATAAGCAGTCTTAATTTTCTGTGATGGGGTATCTTTGGAAACCCCCAGAACCTGATAATAATCTTTCATGGGCATCATTTTTTAAGGGTTGATGGTGAAGCGGGAACAGTTCAGTTTCCGCGGAACACTTTATATGTTGTCATCATACACCTTATGTTTTGGTTTGTCCATAAAGGGCAGTGGATTGATTATTTATTTTGACTCTGAAAGTTCTTTGTTTTATGAGTAAATCATGTTTTTACACTGAAGGCTGATTATTGAACCTTCGCAAAAGAAAATCATCAAAGGCATTGTAATGATCATAGAGTTAGGTGAGAAAAAACCTCGTATTGGCTGGAATGTCTTTATTGCACCCACTGCGGTGATTGTCGGGGATGTTGAAATCCAGGATGGTGTCAGCATCTGGTATGGTGCGGTACTCAGAGGGGATAAGGCCCCGATTTTTATTGGAGAAAACTCCAATGTCCAGGACAACAGCACGGTGCATACGGATTATGGAAAGCCGACACATATCGGAAAGCATGTCAGCATCGGTCATAATGTTGTGGTGCATGGTTGTTTTATTGAAGATTACTGTCTGATCGGCATGGGATCTCTTTTACTGAACGATTGCAAGGTACTAAAGGGATCTCTTGTCGCCGCGGGTTCTCTTTTGAAAGAAGGGCAGATTGTCGGGCCGTTTCAACTGGTTGCAGGGGCTCCGGCGACACTAAAAAGGGAATTTCCCCATGAGATCATTCCCCGCATCGCCAACCCCATCAAGAATTATTTGAATACGGCGCACGAACACACGACCCTCAGCCGGATTCGCGAAGGAGGTTAGCATTACACCGGGAATTTCATCCCGAGAATGCCGAAGACCTGGCCAAGGCCATGGTGCAAGAGGCCATCCAAAATTTTGACAATCGGGGCAAGATTTATCTACCGGCTGAACCAGTGAAAGCCATTGGCGAGTTTTCGGTTGAATCCATTGGCCAGCCAGGTTTTTAGACTGATGATTGATTACCAAATATTCACAAGAAAAATAGTCATAGGTATTGTAATGATAATTGAGTTAGGGGAGAAAAAACCCCGTATCGGCCAGAATGTATTTATTGCACCCACTGCGGTGGTTGTCGGAGATGTTGAAATTCAGGATGGGGCCAGCATCTGGTATGGCGCGGTGCTCAGAGGGGATATGGCCCCGATTTTCGTAGGAGAAAACTCCAATATTCAGGATAATTGCACGGTGCATACGGATTATGGAAAACCCGCGCATATCGGAAGGCATGTCACCGTAGGCCACAATGTTGTGGTGCATGGTTGTTATATTGAGGATTACTGTTTGATCGGTATGGGGTCTCTGTTGCTGAATGGTTGCCAGGTTCTCAAGGGATCTATGGTCGCCGCTGGCTCCCTTTTGAAAGAAGGCCAGATTGTAGGTCCGTTTCACTTGGTTGCAGGCGCTCCTGCGACACTCAGAAAGGAATTTGCGCATGAGATCATTCCCAGCATCGCCAACCCCATCCAGAATTATTTGAATACGGCGCACGAACACATGACCCTCAGCCGGATTCGCGAAGGATGTTAGCACAAGATGCGAACTCGGACCCAGATTATCAGCCGATATACGGATACCCTTCTTGATGGTAAGGCGAGTCTTGAAGAATTGTTTGCCGGAATCGGCAATATATCATTCGACGACACTGCAGCCCCTTCAAGGTGAAAAAATATCAATCAAATTACTGAATAATATTTATAAAAAATATCAATTCATTGCATTATTTAGCGACTGAACGAAGACCCCGTTTTTGTGAGCTATATTAGCCCGCAGCAATGCATCATATAAATTAAGACAATTGTTCCCGAGCATCGCTGTGATTCTGTGTTTTCTGCATGCCTTCCTGAACAACAAAGATCGGTGCAAGCGCCACAAAGAACTGCTTCGCTCCATTTCCGAAAAGGTTTGGGACATCTACCATGCCGAGACTGTAGCTCAATTCTCTCAGCGTATCCGTCGACTACGGCAGTGGGCCAGCACTATCACGATTGATTCTGTAAAACTCGATGTTCAAGTTTTTTCCTGCAGAATTATGGCAGGTAGCTATCAATGGTACTCCGCAAGGTTTATGGGTAGGCCATCGCGAAGGGAAGTGACCAATTTCAGGTGATGTAAGATTTTGTTGAACATTTGCGATCCTTCCATGTAGGATACACAGCTTCTTGGAACAGCTTGTCCTTTTCCATTCGTCGCATGAGCCCTTCAAGATGACGCAAGGCGCGTCGCTCTGCCTGGCTTCGGGGCGTAGGAACCCAAATGTCGGCGCGTTGCATGGCCGCTTGGCATCGCTGGAAGAACTCAAGGTGCGGCAAACTGAATGGATACATGGCATCCTTTTTACCTTTACCTTCGATAACCCAGTCAGCTTGATTGCACGTTTTCGAAAAAGCTCATCACAAATTTCCTCGCGCTGCTTTCTTTTCAAATTATAAAATGATACTCATTGGCGAAAAAGGCATTCTGTCATCAAAAACGGTATATTGGGAAATTTAGTTTCCCTAAAAGTCTGTTTATGAAGATGGATTCTTCTGAATAATGAGACGGTATGTTTTTTCTAACCATGTTATTATAGTTTTAATTCAGATAGTTACTGTAAGACACCCGTTGTTTGACGCGGTACGAAAAACCCTTGCCGAACTCATCGCCAAGTCGGCGGGAAAGCTCCCGGATCAGAAAGTCTCCGTAATCGGCTCGTTGCCGACCCTGCTGTTCCTCTTCGACGATTCTTTGGCCAATCTTCCAGTAGGCTTCCACCATCATGAAATTGATGCTGGTATATGCTCTTTGGCGCGCATCCCGCAGAATTGTCCGGATGCTGTCAAAAAAAACATTGTTCCAATCTTTGGTGTCATTCATCTCAAATACACCCTAACCCTTCCAGAAATCCGTTCAATTGTCCAAGCGTTTCTTCCCGCTTCCGCTCCAGTTCGCGGCTGCTGATGGCGTATTTATTCCAGAGATTCTCCACACCCTGAATCAGCGTCCGCTTTTCGGCATTGAGGTATCGCTCCAGCTCCCGGCCGGCAATAGCATAGAGTTTTTTCAAAATCAGGCGTTTGGCTTCCTCATCGGTCAGTTGTCCGCCGATTTCCGCAATCAGTGTGTCGGTTCGGGCAATGCGCGCCAGCAGGGCCGCCTTGTCTTTTTGCAGGACGGCGCTTTTTTTCTGATCTGTCTTGTTGCCCGTATTCATCTCTGCAATCTGCCTGTCCACCTGACGAATCAGTTCCAGGTTTTCAGCCGTAAACCCTTCACTACCCAGCCGTTTCAGCTCAATCTTCAGTTCCAGCTCGGTGGTTTTTTCCTTTAAGATGTGCGTAACCAAAGGTTTCATGTCGCAATTGGTACCGTTTTCGATCAAATTCATCTGAAAGCCGCTTCAGGAAAAGCATTCCAAAGATGAATTCCTTGAATTCGGAGGCATCCATTTTGCCACGCAGAATATCGGCAGCCTTCAGCAGAAAAGATTCAAGCTGAGACAAGGTGATTTTTTCGTGATTCAATATAACTCCTTGATATCCGTAAATAGATAACGATCATGCTTGCCTGCCACGCCGTAGCGCCAGCGTAGGTGTAGGATGTTCTTCAGTTACAGTCTTGACAAAATAAACTGGTTGACTGATACCCCCTCTTCAGTTGAGCGGATTACAAGCTCTCTATGTTTTTCAGCAGGCACCCTTAATGTCAAATGCCCACGGAATTTCTTAAGACCAAATGGAGTTGGGATTGGCGCGCCTTCTTCTTTAAGCCAAGCAATGGTTTCTCTCACCACAAATTCAATTTCTCGCAGCGCATCTAAAACCGTGCTTCCATGGGCGGACAAAGAAGAAAATTCAAGACACCTGGCTATATGAACATTGTCTTCTTCAGACCATTCAATCCGAAATGTGTATTTACTGATATCATTTTCCATGTTGCACCTCAAGTTTCTTGATGGCCTTTATCATGTCCCTTACCTGATACGGTTTAGCCATATTACCGTCTTTTTGAAAATTGATTCGTGGATCACCATGCCACGGTGTTGTAAAGATGAAGTGGCTCCCCCTGATTCTGGGTTCGCCAAAATGTCTTTTGCAAATGGCGACTAAGTCATCAAATTTAACATTATTCGGGTTGATTAATGCGTTTTTCTTCATGTTCAAATGATAGTGAATCCACTATCATAAATCAAGATATTTTTATTCAGACAATTTATTGACATTAATGTTTAAAAAAGGCACAACCATTCAAGTATTTGACTCGTTGCAAATATACATTGAAAATCCAACAAAATCCGGACATCAATAACGTAAAGTCCATTCAGTCGCTAATTAAGTGATAGATAGCGAATAGTTCCCAGGAGATATATGCCAAGTTTTCATACCGGAACATCAGTGCGTGTGCACCGATCGCCTGTCAAAAACCTTTTTCGATTAATCGGATGGACACTGACGGTTCTGATCTTGCTGACCGTTACCGGCTGGGAAACCTTGGCCGTTTATTATTCCAACCTGCCGGATGGACTCAGGCTACCGGGAGCTATCGGGATCGCGCTGCTCTCGATCGGCACGCTGCTGAAGGTCCGCCTGGCAGGCAGATCTATTTCAATTTTTTTGTGCGTTTTTTTGTTTGTCATTCTCTGGTTCCTGTCTATCCCGCCTTCCAACAACCGGGACTGGCAGCCGGATGTGGCTCGACTTTCATGGGCCGAAATAGATGGCGACCGGATCACGGTACACAACATACGCAATTTCGAGTACCGCAGCGAAACTGACTATACCCCCGCCTATTACGACAAACGTTTCGATCTGAGCAAACTGGAGGCGGTGGATGTAGTAGCCGTTTACTGGATGGGTCCGACCATAGCGCATGTATTTCTTAGCTTCGCATTTGCCGGCGGCGATTATCTGGCTATTTCCATAGAGGCGCGCAAGGAAAAAGGGGAAGGGTATTCGACACTTAAAGGGTTCTTTCGTCAATATGAACTCTACTATGTGGTAGCCGATGAGCGGGATGTCATCCGGCTGCGCACCAATTATCGCCATGATCCGCCGGAGGATGTTTATATCTATCGGGCGCATCATGGAACTATCGAGAACGGCCGGCGACTGTTCCTGTCGTATATGGACCAGATCAATGCACTGAAAGCGCGCCCCAGGTTTTACAACACCTTGACCACTAACTGCTCCACCAACATCTGGCTGAACACACGCGTCAATCCGGACCATCTACCGTTCAACTGGAAGATTCTGCTAAGCGGCCATATTCCGGAATACCTCTATGAAATGGAAAGTCTGGATAACAGCTTGCCCTTTCCAGAACTCGAAAGGCGTGCTCATGCCAATGTTCGAGCGCAGGCGGCCGATACCGCTGCGGATTTTTCGCTGCGTATCCGGGAGCCAGGTAAATGAAAATCATTCATTCTGGAGCAGTAATAGCCACGTTCGGGCTGATCCTACCGCCTTCCTTAAATTCGATTTTTAATTTAGAATTTCAAAAGAGGAAATTGACTTTTATGAAGATAACACATCTTACCCTTCTCTTACTATCGATTGGGCTGACATTCCTGATTTCCCTGAATACCCTGGCCCTTGCCCAGGACAAGCCAGACTTCGCGGCCTTGAAAGGCCGGTGGGTCAGAACCGATGGCGGCTATGTCATCGAAATCCAGAGCATCGGCGTCGGCGGCCAGATTCAGGCAGCTTATTACAACCCGAAGCCGATCAACGTATCCCAGGCGGAAGCAAAGCGGTCAGGTGCGGCTGTCACCATTTTTATCGAACTGCGTGCTCCCGGCTACCCGGGGTCAACCTACACGCTAATCCATGACCCAAAGAGCGATGAGCTCAAGGGGATCTACCATCATGCCGGACTTCAGCAAGACTTCGACATCGTCTTTGTCAGGGGCAAAGCAGGGCAATGACTCCCGCAGCAGACCCGCCACGACATCTTTTCAAACCCTTGAGCACGCTGGCTTTACATTTCCGGCCGCGCAGGGTGGCGGAAAAGACCCTGAACTTCACACTGACCTGGGGGCTGGGCGGCATGGCGACCGTTCTTGTGTCGCTCCAGTTGTTCACCGGCATTCTGCTTAAGTTCACCTATGCACCCGTTCCCACTCAAGCCTATGCGTCGCTGGCGCGCCTTCAGGAAGGCTATTTGTTCGGGCAACTTGTCCGCAGCATCCATTTCTGGAGCGCCAATCTCCTGGTCGTGGTGGTCTGTCTGCATGGCCTGCGGGTCTTTTTCACCGGCGGCTTCCACCTCCCACGCCGGCTGAACTGGGTCGTCGGGCTCAGCCTTTTGATCCTTGTGCTGGCATCCAACCTTACCGGATACCTGCTCCCATGGGACCAACTGGCTTATTGGGCCACCATTATCTGCGTCAGCATGCTGGAATACATCCCCGTCATCGGCAGCCGACTGCAGCAGGTTGTTCTGGGAGGCCACCAGATCGGGCCGGCCACCCTGCGCAGCTTTTTCGCGATGCACACCGCCGTCTTTCCCGCTCTGATCGTCATGCTGATGGCGTTTCATTTCTGGCGGGTGCGCAAGGCCGGCGGACTGGTGATCCCGCGCTCCCCGGCCGAGGAGCCGGACGATAACCCGGCCATGGTCCCGACCCACCCGGATCTCCTTCTGCGGGAGGCGGCCCTGGCGCTTGCGACCATAGCAGGCGTACTGGTACTGTCGCTGCTTTACGATGCACCATTGGGGCAGCCGGCCAACCCGGGTCTCAGCCCCAACCCGACCAAGGCGCCCTGGTACTTTGCAGGCATCCAGGAACTGCTCATGCATTTTCACCCTGGTGTTGCCCTGCTGATCGCCGCTGCCCTGACGATCGGTGCTTTTTGTCTGCCTTATCTGAATTACAACGAGGCTCCCGCCGGTGTCTGGTTTGCATCGGTCAACGGCCGGCGTACCGCACGCGCTGCTGCCATGTTCGCGGCCGGGATTACGCCGCTGATCATCATCCTCGATGAATATGCGGTTCGTTTTTTGACACTGCCGCCCGGGCTGCCCCAGGCCTTCAGCCACGGGCTCATACCGACGGCCCTCTTCATTGCGGCTGTCGTCGGATTGTACGTCCTGTTGGCAAGGAAATTTCAGGCTTCACGCCTGGAGTCCGTCCAGGCCGTTTTTGTTTTTCTGGTCGTGGGATGGGTGATATTGACCGCTACCTGTGTGATTTTCCGGGGCGAAGGGATGAAACTGCGGTGGCCGTTTTGACAACCGTCTTGAGAAAAATCCAAATGAAACCATCCAAGATAAAAACGCTCAAAGGCAAAAAACCCGACGAGGCGCCCGACGCAATTTCCCGACGCAGTTTTCTGAGCATCCTGTGGTCGGCCTTGGGCCTTGCGGCGCTGATGGAATTCCTATGGATGACTTTTTCATTTCTGCGGCCAGCCAAACCCGGCAGCGCTGAAAACCAGGCAAATACTGTGATCCACGCGGGGGCGGTGGCATCCTTTGCTCCCGGCACGGTCACCGCGTTTCAAAGCGGGGAATTCTACATCGTTCGGCTGGATGACGGGGGACTCCTGGCGCTTTCGTGCAAATGCACCCATCTGGGATGTACCGTCCCATGGATTGAAAAAGAGAAGAAGTTTTTGTGCCCATGCCATGCATCAGCCTTTGATATCACCGGCAACGTAATCAACTCGCCGGCCACCCGCAGCCTGGACATTTTCCCGGTGATCATCGAGAACAATATCGTCAGGGTGGACACGGGGAAAAGAATCAAGCGCGGCAACTTTGATCCAAAGCAAGTGATATATCCACCAAAGGTTTAAAATATTATTATGTTTCGCTGGAAAATCATAGGAATCCTCTCCACAGCACTGATCGTCATCGCGATACCGCTTTCGATCGTGAAACAGCATTACCGCGCGGATCGCCTCCAGCCGGTCGCTACCGCTGATTTCATCGGCACCGAGAAATGCCGGACCTGCCATCAACTGGAATATGAACTCTGGAAAGGCTCAAATCACTTTCATGCCATGGAGGTCGCCTCCGAAGCCAGCGTGCGTGGTGATTTCAACAATGTCACCTTTGAACGCTTCGGCATCATCTCCCGGTTTTACCGGAAAGACAGCAGGTTCTTTGTCCATACCCAAGGGCCGGAAGGCGCTATGGGGGACTTCGAGATCACCCACACCTTCGGATGGAACCCCCTTCAGCAGTATCTGATCCCGTTTCCCGGCGGCCGGATGCAGTGCCTGCCCATCGCCTGGGATGTGAAAGGCAAACGGTGGTATCATTTATACCCCGACCAGCCAATAGCCCCGAAAGACTGGCAGTATTGGACCAATGCGGCCCTGAACTGGAACGGCATGTGCGCCACATGCCATTCCACCAACATCAAGAAAAACTACAACGTCCGAACCGACACATACCAAACCACCTGGTCGGACATCAATGTCGGCTGCGAAGCCTGCCACGGTCCCGGATCAAGGCATGTTAAATGGGCGGAGCTCCCTGGCATGGCCCGGCCGATGGTGGAAAACTTCGACCTTTCTGTCCGTACCTCCGGGCTGAAGTCCCGCGAGCTGGTGGAACTGTGCGCGCCGTGCCATTCCCGCCGGGCGATCATGGGGGATTACACCCATATCGAAAAGAATCTTCTGGATACCATGCTGCCCAGCCTGCTCACCCAGGAATTGTACTTCCCCGATGGACAGATATTAGAAGAGGTCTATGCTTACGCTTCATTCACCCAGAGCAAGATGTACGCTCGGGATGTGCGCTGCAGCGACTGTCACAACGTCCACAGCATCAAGCTCACAAAGGAAGGTAACAGCCTGTGCCTTCAGTGCCACCGGGCAAGCGACTACGACACCCCTCAGCATCATTTCCATAAGAAAAAGGGTGAAAAGGGCGATCCCATCAAGTCCGCCGACGGTAAGGTGCTGTCAGAAGTCGGAACCGGGGCCCAGTGCGTCCAATGTCACATGCCCGGGCGCTATTACATGGGAGTCCATTACCGGCTGGATCACAGCATCCGGATCCCCCGGCCGGACCTCGGTGTTAAGATCGGCGTTCCGGACGCCTGCACCCGTTGCCACCTCGACAAAACCAGGCGCTGGTCCGACGAAGCCATCACCAAATGGTACGGACCTGGGCGCCGTGCCCATTATGGGGAAATTATCCAGGCCGGCCGTAACCAGCAGCCGGGGGCTGCGGAAGGCTTGATCCGCCTGGCCGGAGACCCGCTTTATCCGGTAATCGTTCGCGCAACTGCACTGGAGCTGCTGGATGCCTACCCGGGGGAGGACAGCGCTGCTGCGCTGGAGCGGGCGCTAATGGACGGTGAGGCGCTGATCCGCCGCACGGCAGTGAGCCATTTGCAGACATCCGACCCGAAACGCCTCGCCCGGATGATCGCACCGCTGCTCTATGACCCGGTCAAGGCAGTGCGGACAGATGCGGCATCACGGCTGGCCGGACAGCCAAGCCGTTTGCTTGCGGACGATCAACGCCGCATGTTTGAGCAGACCCTCAAGGAGTATATCGCCGCCATGGAGTATTCCGGGGATTTTGCTTTCGGCCGCTACAATCTTGGCAACCTTTATGTTGCTCTTGACGAGCCTCAAAAAGCCATAGACAGCTTTCGCGCGGCCATCAAGATAGATGACCTGTCTTATCCAGCCAAAGTGAACCTGGCCATGCTATACACCCAATTAGGCCGAAACGCAGAAGCTGAAACGCTGCTGGCGGAGGTCGTCAAGGCCTATCCGGAGCTATACGACGTTCAGTATTCGCTGGGGCTGCTGCTGGCAGAGGAAAAAAAGTACGCCGAGGCCGAAGTCCACCTGGAGCTGGCGGCCCGGGGCCTCCCCAATGGATCGCGAGTGCACTACAACCTCGGATTGCTCTATGGTTACCTGGGGAAAGACCGGCAGGCAGAAACGGTCCTGCGCCGGGCTGTTGAGCTCGAACCGGAAAACATGGACTATCTTCTGGCACTGGCCCAGCAATATCTTAAACGTGGGAATTTTGCCGACGCCGGCAAGATTGCTGATCAAATGATAGCCAAGCGTCCCGGCTATAGCAGGGGATTGGAACTAAAGGATTTTGTGCAGAAGAATTCGAAAAAATGACCAATTTGGGGGCCTGATTGCATGTTACTCTTATTGCGCAATGTTTGCGCGATAAGAGTAACATGTTGTATTTATAATAATAAGTAAAAAAAGATAATTTAAAAAAAGCCAATATATTCAATTACCCGAAAACGGTTGGTCGCTCAATCGGTTCGGCAACCCAGTCCCAGGTTCAGCAGGATGATCGATTTGTCGGTCTCATTCGTTAGCCCATCGAAGTTGAGATCATAGATGCTCGAAAGGCCGTACAACTGGCTGTAGAAATACCAGTCGGCGAGGTCTTTCTTGTCGACGACCAAGTCAATATTACCATCGCCCGGGCACGCCGGATGGGATGCCAGGAGCGTCGCCAGTTGCTCCGAGAGCGCGTTGTAGTTTCGTTGCTGCTTGGGGGTCAGGTTGTTGAGCGGCAGCTCGGTGCCCTCCTTGTCGAGTTTGGGATTAGTAAATGCCTCGTTGATCTCGTAAAACTCCGTGGTTGTAGTATCGACGCACGGCTGTGCCTGAGAGACATACGCCTTCAGGGAGTTCTGCACGATCTTGTAGTGATCGTTGCGGATTCCAATCGCCGAGAGCGGCGTGATGTCGTAGGGGGTGTCTCCCCTGGTGGCGAGGAAGGCATTGACCTCGCAACAATACTTGAAGCCATCCGTCGGCGCGCCGTTGGTGATCTCAGAGTCGTGGCCGGCTCCCCACCACGTACCATTGTTGTCCTCGCAGACGCTCTTCGTGACGGGGATTTGAGTGCAGCTTGTGCTGATGGTGCAAGGGCCGTTGATGGTACCGTTGGCCTGCAGGTTCACGCCGACCTGGGTGAAGTTCCAGTTGCGGATGCTACGCTGGCTGGGGTTACGTAAATACGGCAGCATGGACACGGCATCGATCGGCCGTGGGACCTCCCGCTGGACGACCTCGATCCCGGCGATTTCGCCGAACAGCGTGTAGAGGTCTGCGATGTTAACCATGTGTACGACGTCGCGGTCCGGGTTCTTCACCAGCGGCCCGGCGATGATCAACGGCACCCAGACGCCGGTCTGATACGCTGTGCCCTTCGCGCGGGAAGTGTCAAAAGGCAGCTTGACGGTTGAACCGAGGCTGCCATTGTCGCCAAGTACGATCACCATCGTGTCGGTGCGATTCGGCTGATAGTTCAGGCTGCCGTTCTTGCCGCTCCGCGCGATACTTGTCTCCACCAGCAGGCGACCCAACTCGGTGTCGAGCGACTCAATCATTAGATTCGACAGTGTTCGCTGCACCACCGAGTTGGAGCAATCCAGATTGCTACTCTCTAAATTGCCTGATTGCGCTTCATTGACCGGCGGCTGCATGAGTGGGGTGTGAGCCGACGCAAAGCTGACTGTTGCCATCCACGGGTGCCCGTCCGGACGGTTGTTAATCCATTTGATCGCCTCATCGACAACAAACGTCGCGCGGAATTGTCGCGCCCGAATTTCGGTGGGCGGCACCTGCTCGACCGAGCCGTCCGGGTAGTTGTAGACCAGAGGCGAAACGTAATGGCCGCTGAGCGTTTCGAAATTCAGGTAGCCTGGTCGCGGAGTTTGACAGCTCTTATCCGGATCGAAGATGCCGCCCTGATCCCGGCAGGTACGTCCGGGCGGAACAAGGCCGCTGATAGCGAGATTGCGGCAAGAACCGTCCGACATGTAGCAGGCTCCAGAATCCGCTCCGTTTGCACTTGCACCGGGTACGAAGCCGCACGAGTAGGCTTGCCCGGCTGCTGCGACGCCGCCGGCTGTTGTGTCTATCGAAGACGGATCACCAGTCTCGTCCAGCCATCCGGCAAAGTAAGCCCAGCCCAAGTCGTGGGGCATAGCATAGCCGGCCGGGTTATTACCCTGAAGGGCGAGGTGAAACTTGCCGAACATTGCACTATCGTATCCCTCCTTCGCCAGCAGCTTCGGCACCGTCGTTTCATAGGGCGAGACCATCGAGTTGGCCAAGTCGGCGGGGCCAAGCGCACCCAGGACGTTGGTGCGGAACGGAAAGCGAGCATCGAAAATTACTGCTCGGCTGGTCGTGCACGCCGGCATCGACCAAGTGTTGCGGAAGCGGATTCCGGTGCTGGCAAGCCGATCGATATTCGGCGTTCTCGGCGGTGTACCTCCGCCGTAGCCAAAGGCCCGCATCTGGTCAATGCCCACATCGTCCATAATGATGAAAAGGATATTTGGAGGCTGATGGCGATGTTGGGAGGTTGCTGAAATCGCATTCTCTACTGCCGAACAGAGCAGGAAACTGAGAACAAAAACCATTGCCAGTAATGTTTTCAGCCTTGCCGACTTTGGCTCACAGATGTGTTTTACAGATGTAAATCGTGCGTCCGATTTCGGGTCCATTTATCTGCCTCCCTTTTAATTTTCTATTCCTATATGAATTCATTAGGGCCTGTTCTACTGGTCCACGCATTCTTGATCAGGGACTTTAGGTAATCAGCGAAAAACGCAGGTGAAGTGGGTCCATGTGTAAAGACAAATATGATACCTAAATCCAACTGAAGCATTAACGTTTACTTCCCGGTCTTGATGCCACGCAGTTCGTCGAAACGCTGTTTGAAGAGTACAGCCCACTGGTCGAAGGCTTGCTTTGCATAGCTCCAAGTGGTGAAGGAGTCCACATAGCCGTTCACCCATTGTTTGGCCGTGCCCGAGGCGCTCTTGGACATGTCGAGGTCATACTTCTTGCCGAACCTATTGTCTGTGAACTCGGCAAGTACCAGTCCCGAACCGCCGTCCAGAAACTGTATCTCAATACCGGTTTCACCCAGGTAAGGCGTTGATCCGGCCGGTCTTCCACTGGCAGGACCTGAGGCGGCTTCGACAACAAACGCATAAGGGGTAAGTGTGCCTGCGATGCTTAGCGCGTATTTTGTCGGCACAAGATTGACAATGGCTATACGCAGCCCGATCACGTCCGGACCAGCCTTGTCCACGATCTGCGCCGTAGGCTCGATCTCTTTTACGAGTGCCTGGTAAAAGTAGTCCGTCAGCATCTTCAGATCG
>Ga0194038_1000850_pt1 | contig 13290 bp, 13 predicted proteins | sample JunL226m_MetaG_FD_148630 | JGI IMG/M metagenome (GOLD analysis project Ga0194038, IMG submission 148630) | Anoxic zone freshwater microbial communities from boreal shield lake in IISD Experimental Lakes Area, Ontario, Canada - Jun2016-L227-6m | ecosystem: Environmental > Aquatic > Freshwater >...
TCCCCGACACCTCGGCCTGGCCGGTGGTCTTCCCCGACCTGCCGCCCGCTCCCGGCGGCGGCCCGCGCCGGCCGCCGCAGCACCCCAGCCGGGCTGTGCCGCCGGCGATCCCCGCCGATCAGCTGCCCCGGCACGTGGCCATCGTCATGGACGGCAACGGGCGGTGGGCCACCCAGCGTGGTCTGAGTCGCACCGAGGGCCACAAGATGGGCGAGGCGGTGCTGATCGACATCACTTGCGGTGCAATCGAACTCGGCATCAAGAACCTGTCGGTGTATGCGTTCTCCACCGAGAACTGGCGGCGCAGCGCCGACGAGGTGCGATTCCTGATGGGCTTCAACCGCGAGGTGGTGCGCCGCCGGCGGGAGAACCTCGACATCATGGGCGTGAACATGCGCTGGGTGGGCTCACGCGCGCGGATGTGGCGCAGCGTCATCAAGGAGTTCACGATCGCCGAGGACATGACCGTCGGCAACGACGTCATCATGGTGAACTACTGCGTCAATTACGGCGGCCGGGCTGAGATCGCCGAGGCCGCCAAACACATCGCCCGTGAAGCCGCCGCAGGCCGTATCGACCCCGAACGCGTGGACGAGCACATGATCAGCGAGCATCTGCACCGGCCCGACATCCCCGACGTGGACCTGTTCATCCGGACCTCCGGTGAGCAGCGTGCCAGCAACTTCATGCTGTGGCAGGCCGCATACGCCGAATACGTGTTCCAGGACAAACTGTGGCCGGACTACGACCGCCGCGACCTGTGGGCGGCATGCGAGGAGTACGTGCGTCGCAACCGGCGGTTCGGCAGCGCGTGAGCCTGCAACGGGTCCTTGCCGGTGTGCTTCCCGCCCAGACCCGCGACGACGGTGCGGTGACCGTCGCCTACGAGGGCACCGTCGCCTCGCTGCGGACACTGCGGATCGCCGAGGACCTGGAGCTGATCTCGCTGGTGCAACTGCTGGCACAGAATGTTCCGCTCAGCGCCGGGCTCCGCAGGACCGTCGCGGCGCAGGCCGAGAAGACCACCCTGGGCACGGTCATCCTGGTCGAGTTGAGCGCCACGACCGCCGACGTGGTGCTGCGCTACAACTTTCCGGCGGCCGGACTCAGTGACTCGGCGTTGCAGACACTGGTGCTGATGGTGCTGTCGGCCGGCGCCGAGGCGAGCCGCGCGGTCGGTTGAACGCAGCGTCAACCGCAGTCGGGACACACGCCGAACAACTCGATGGTGTGGCCGACGTCGGTGAAGCCGTGCCGGGCGGCCACGTCAGCCGCCCAGGCCTCCACCTCTCGGCCGCTGAGTTCGACAGCCGAGCCGCAGCGTCGGCACACCAGGTGATGGTGGTGATGCGGTGCCGCACAGCGGCGGTACACCGACTCGCCGGTGTCGGTGCGCACCGAGTCGACGAGTCCGGAGGTCTCCAGCGTCTGCAGCGTGCGGTAGACGGTCGTCAGTCCGATGTTCTCGCCGCGGTGGCGGAGTTCGTCGTGCAGTTCCTGCGCCGACCGGAACTCGTCGAGTTCGTCGAGCAGGGCGATGATCGCCGCGCGCTGGCGGGTGTTCCGCACGCCCGCGTTAGTGGAAACCATTTCCATTAAAATAGCAGTCCGCAGCGGTGTCGCTACGCTGAGAGCCTGATTAGGCCCAATCAAAGGAGTGTGTGAGCGCCGTGGCGTCCGTGATCGATTCGGTGGTCAACCTGGCCAAGCGACGGGGACTGGTGTACCCGTGCGGCGAGATCTACGGCGGCACCCGCTCGGCGTGGGACTACGGCCCGCTCGGGGTCGAACTCAAGGAGAACATCAAGCGTCAGTGGTGGCGCTCGGTGGTCACCGGCCGAGACGACGTGGTCGGTCTGGACTCCTCGATCATCCTGCCGCGTGAGGTGTGGGTGGCCTCCGGTCACGTGGAGGTGTTCAACGACCCGCTGGTGGAATGCCTGAGCTGCCACAAGCGGCACCGGCAGGACCACATGCAGGAGGCGCACTTTGAAAAGAAGGGGGCGAAGGAAGGCGTCTCGTCTCCCGAGTCGGTCCCGATGACCGAGATCGTCTGCCCGGACTGCGGCACCAAGGGGCAGTGGACCGAGCCGCGCGAGTTCAACATGATGCTCAAGACCTACCTCGGCCCGATCGAGAGCGAGGAGGGACTGCACTATCTGCGCCCCGAGACCGCGCAGGGCATCTTCGTCAACTTCGCCAACGTCGTCACCACCGCGCGCAAGAAGCCACCGTTCGGCATCGGTCAGATCGGCAAGAGCTTCCGCAACGAGATCACCCCGGGCAACTTCATCTTCCGCACCCGCGAGTTCGAGCAGATGGAGATGGAGTTCTTCGTCGAGCCCGACACCGCCAAACAGTGGCACCAGTACTGGATAGACACCCGCCTGCAGTGGTATGTCGACCTCGGTATCAAGCGCGACAACCTGCGTCTGTTCGAGCATCCCCGGGAGAAGCTGTCGCACTACTCCGACGGCACCACCGACATCGAGTACAAGTTCGGTTTCGCCGGCAACCCGTGGGGTGAGCTGGAGGGCATCGCAAACCGCACCAACTTCGACCTGTCCACGCACTCCAAGCACTCCGGGGTGGACCTGTCCTACTACGACCAGGCAACCGACACCCGCTACGTCCCCTACGTCATCGAGCCGGCAGCCGGGCTCACCCGGTCGTTCATGGCGTTCCTGGTCGACTCCTACGCCGAGGACGAGGCGCCCAACGCCAAGGGCGGTATCGACAAGCGCACCGTGCTGCGACTCGACCCGCGACTGGCGCCGGTCAAGGCGGCGGTGCTGCCGCTGTCGCGCAACGAGGATCTGAGCCCCAAGGCCCGCGATCTGGCCGCCGAGTTACGCAAGCACTGGAACGTCGAGTTCGACGACGCCGGCGCGATCGGCCGGCGCTATCGCCGCCAGGATGAGATCGGCACACCGTTCTGTGTGACGGTCGACTTCGACACCCTCGAGGATCAGGCGGTCACCGTGCGCGACCGTGACGCGATGAGCCAGGAGCGGGTGAGCCTGGACAAGGTGGTCGGTTATCTGGCCACGCGGCTGCCGGGTTGCTGACGCACCGTTAGAACCGGCCCCCGCCGCCGAGCAGGTCGCCGCCGCCCTGGGATCCGCCGTAGGTGGTCGACGTCCAACCGCCGCCGCCTCCGCCACCGAATCCGCCGCCGTAGCCGCCGCCGAACCCGCCGGTGAGGATGTTGCCGAGGATGATGCCGCCGACCATCGCACCCATGTCGGACTGCCCGCCGCGGTAGCGGTTCTGGTACTCGCGCTGGCCGGCCTGCACGTCGTCGTTGGCCAGTTGCTGAGCCTGTGCGGCCAGCAGCGAGGCGCCGTTGGCGCGTTGGATGGCCTCGCTGAGGTCGGTCTTGCTGACCGTCTGCGCCGCCTCGAGCTGGCGCACCGCCTCGTTGAGCCGGGTGCGGGCCTCGGGTCCGATACTGCCGCGGCGGGTGTCGATGTAGTCCGACACCGACCGCACCCGTGACTGCGCGGTGAACAACGCCTGCTCGTAGGCCTTGGTCAGGCGGTCGGTGGCCTCACGCTCCTCGGTGACGGTCGCCAGCAGCCGGTCGAGGTCGGCGTCGGCCTGGGTCAGCTGGGTGAAGGCACCCAGCGGATCAGCAGCGCCGTTGGCCTGGGCATTGGTGACGGCCTTGACCGCGGCGTCGCGGGCCGCCGAGAGTTCAGTCGCCTTGGCCAGCCCGCCCTGTGCCAACTGTGAGCCGGCGGCGCTGATGCCCTTCTGGATGTCCTCGATGGAGGCCGGCAGTGTGGCGACCGCCTTGCGAATGTCGCTGGCGGCGCTGTCCACCGCGTCGAGCATCGTATTGGCCTGCTGCAGAGCGGATTCGGCTCCCCGCACGCAGTCGACCAACTCGCCGATCTCGCCGGCGCCGATCTTGGCGGAAAGCTCACGCCCCTGGGTGATGGCCTTCTCGGCGAATCCCACCCGCTCACGCGCGGCGTTGACATTGCGCGCCACCGACGCCAGCGCGGTCTCGGCGAACTCGCCCTTGAGTGCGGTCAGCTTCTGCTCGCAGGGCTCCAGTCGGGCGGTGACCGTCACCAACTGCTGCGTCAGTGCGTCCAGGCGTTCGGGTGCGTTGAAGACAAGATCGCGCATCTGATGAAACGCCTCGGTCTGAGTCTCCAGTTCGCGATTGGCCTTGGCCGCCGCGACGACCACGCGGGTCAGTAGATCGCGGCGTTCGGTGATCGGTTCGGGCACGCGGTCGTCGAGGCGCTGTCGCACGGTGAACGCCTGCTTGAGCGTGTTGCGGGCGGTGTCGACCGCAGCGGCGAACGGCGCTGTCGGCTCCTGGCCGAACTCCTCGACGGCAAGCGCGAGTTCGTTGGCGCTGGTGCGCACGGCGTTGTCCACCTTCACCACGATCGTGCGGGAAAGCTCGTCGAGCGCCTCGATCGGGACCGAGGCCAGCGCGGCCGGATCACTCGGGTCGACGTTCTGAGCGGCGGCGACGTCGGCCTCATGGCGCCTGCGCTTGCGTCGCCGGCTCAGCAGCGCCACACCACCGACGCCGACCAGGCCGGTGCCGGCGACCACCGCGACGGGTACCAGCGGGATGGAACCGCCGCCGCCCTTGGTCATCGATCCCAGTCCGTTGGCGGCGGCGATGGCCGCGCCCGCCCAGTCGTTCTTCGTCAATGCCGGCACGATCATGTCGCGGCGGATGTTGTCGACCTTGGTCGAGCTGCCGCCGGCCATCTGGTTGGGAACCACGAATCCGTAGGAGCGGTCCTTGGTGGCGACGGCCAGGATCGCGTCCTGATCGCTGAGATCGCTGATCTTGAACGTCTGCTGGGTCCAGTCGAAGCCGCTCTTGGGGGCGAAGGAGTCCACGTACACCACCCAGAGCCGGACGCGGTGCTCGCCGTACAACTGGTCCACCGCTTTCTGCACGTCGGCCAGCTGGCGGTCATTAAGGGCGCCCGCATTGTCGGTGACGTAGTCGGGAAGCCGGAAGGGTGGCTCGGCCGAGGCCGGGAACGCCAGCAGGGCCCCGCCCATGACGGCGGCCACCAGGGCCGCGGCGAGCAGACTGAACAGGCGGGCGATGCGCATGAGGGCCAATGTAGTAGCCCGTGGACCCCGGCAGCGCCGCGCCAGCAAAACTTGACACACTGTGAGTTGACCATGGATCCCTACGACGAGGCCGCCCGCGAACGGCTGGTCGCCGAACCCGCAAAGGGTGCCGCGCTGCCCGGAACCAGCAGTGAGCACCGCACCGACTTCGCCCGGGACCGCGCCCGTGTGCTGCACAGCGCCGCACTGCGTCGCCTGGCCGACAAGACGCAGGTGGTCGGGCCGCGGGAGAGCGACAACCCGCGCACCCGGCTGACACACTCGCTGGAGGTGGCGCAGATCGGCCGCGGCATGGCGGCTCCGCTCGGCTGCGATCCCGACCTGGTCGACCTGGCCGGCCTGGCGCACGACATCGGCCACCCCCCGTACGGCCACAACGGCGAACGCGCGCTGGACGAGTACGCCGCGGACTGCGGCGGATTCGAGGGCAACGCGCAGAACTTCCGCATCCTCACCCGGCTGGAACCGAAGGTCCTCGACGCGCAGGGCCGCAGCGCCGGCCTCAACCTCACCCGGGCCGCACTCGACGCCGTCACCAAATATCCGTGGCAACGTCGCGGCGGTGGCGGCAAGTTCGGCATCTACGCCGACGACGCCGCGATCGCCGGCTGGGTGCGCACCGGAGCACCGGAGGGCAGGCCGTGCCTGGAGGCACAGGTGATGGACTGGGCCGACGACGTCGCCTACTCCGTGCACGACGTCGAGGACGGCGTGATCTCCGGACGCATCGACCTGCGGGTGCTCGCCGATGACGACGCCGCGGCCGCGCTGGCCCGGCTGGGGGCGTCGGTCTACGGGTCCGGACCCGAACCCGACGATCTGGAAGAGGCGGCGCATCGGCTCTCACAGCTGCCGGTGGTCATCGACGCCGGGGGTTACGACGGCACCCTGGCCGCCTCGGTGGCGCTCAAACGATTGACCAGTGAACTCGTCGGTCGATTCGCCTCGGCCGCAGTCGCCGAGACCCGCCGCGCCGCCGGCCCTGGACCGCTGGCCCGCTACCAGGCGGAGCTGCTCGTGCCGGCGACGGTGCGCGCCGAAGTGGCGGTGCTCAAGACACTGGCGTTGCAGTTCATCATGTCCGACCCCCGCCATCTGGACCTGCAGGCCCGCCAGCGCGAGCGGGTCGCGCGGGTGGCGGACCGGTTGATGGCCGCGGCGCCGGACGCCCTCGATCCGCTCTTTGCTCCCGCCTTCGCCGCCGCGCCCGACGGCGCCGAACGCAAGCGGGTGGTCGTCGACCAGATCGCCTCGTTCACCGAGGGTCGGCTGGAGCGAATCGACGCCGCGGCCGACGGCTCTACACTGGCCCGGTGAGCAGCGCGGTCAGCGGGGGAGCCAGCCGGAAGGGCCGCATCCCCGACCGCGATATCGCCGCCATCCGCGAACGCGTCCGCATCGAGGACATCGTCGGCGACTACGTACAACTCAGACGCGCCGGCGCGGACTCGATGAAGGGTCTGTGCCCCTTCCACGACGAGAAGTCCCCGTCGTTCCACGTGCGGCCCAACCACGGCCACTTCCACTGCTTCGGCTGCGGCGAGGGCGGCGACGTCTATGCCTTCCTGCAGAAGATCGAACACGTCAGCTTCGTTGAGGCGGTCGAGACGCTGGCCGACCGGATCGGCTACACCGTCACCTACACCGGCGGTGGTGCCGGCGTGCAGCGCGACCGGGGCAGCCGCAGCCGGCTGGTGGCCGCCAACGCCGCCGCACAGGAGTTCTATTCCGCGGCATTGGAATCCGAGGAGGCCGCTGCGGCGCGCCAGTACCTCACCGAGCGCAATTTCGACGCCGCGGCGGCGGTGAAGTTCGGCTGCGGGTTCGCGCCCTCGGGTTGGGACTCGCTGACCAAGCATCTGGTGCGCAAGGGATTCGAGTTCAAAGAGCTTGAGGGGGCCGGGCTTTCGCGCGAAGGGCGGCGCGGTCCGATCGACCGCTTCCACCGCCGGCTGCTGTGGCCGATTCGCAGCGCGTCGGGGGAGACCGTCGGATTCGGGGCGCGGCGCATCTTCGACGACGACCCGATCGAGGCCAAGTACGTCAACACACCCGAAACCGTGCTCTACAAGAAATCCTCGGTGCTGTTCGGCATCGACCTGGCCAAGCGCGACATCGCCAAGGGCCATCAGGCCGTCGTCGTCGAGGGTTATACCGACGTGATGGCCATGCACCTGGCCGGTGTCACCACCGCCGTCGCCTCGTGCGGCACCGCGTTCGGCGACGAGCACCTGTCGATGCTGCGCCGGCTGATGATGGACGACAAATTCTTCAAGGGCGAACTGATCTACGTCTTCGACGGCGACGCCGCCGGACAGGCCGCCGCGATCAAGGCCTTCGCCGGGGAACAGAACCTCGCGGGACAGAGCTTCGTCGCGGTGGCCGCCGACGGGATGGACCCGTGTGATCTGCGACTGAGATCCGGTGACGCCGCGCTGCGGGATCTGGTGGCGCGCCGGACCCCGCTCTTCGAGTTCGCCATCCGCAGCGCGCTCGCCGAACACGACCTGGACAACGCCGAAGGTCGGGTGGCCGCACTGCGTCGGTGCGTGCCGATGGTGGCGCAGATCAAGGATCCGAGCCTGCGCGACGAGTACGCCCGCCAACTCGCGGGCTGGGTCGGTTGGGCCGATGTGGCGCAGGTGATCGGACGGGTGCGCGACGAGGCCAGGCGCAAGCCGGGCGCACGCATGACCCGCGACCAGCCGGCGCGACCGGAACCGGCCGGTGGCCGGCCCGACCCGAAAGACCCCACCCTGTGGCCGCAACGTGAGGCGCTCAAGGCGGCGCTGCAGTATCCGGCGCTGGCCGGGCCGGTGTTCGACTCGCTGACACAGGAGAGCTTCACCCACCCCGGTTACGCCGCGGTGCGCGCCGTGATCGAGAAGGCCGGCGGGGTCGCCTCCGGCATCACCGGCGCCCAGTGGCTCGACGCGCTGCGCGAACACGCCCCGACGCCCGCGGTCGAGGGACTCATCAGCGAACTCAGCGTCGAGACCATCAAGGTCGACGACGACGAACGCCTCCCGCGCTACATCGGCGGCGTTCTGGCCCGGCTTCAGGAGGTCTGGGTCGGGCGCCAGGTGGCCGAGGTCAAGTCCAAGCTGCAGCGGATGTCTCCGGTGGAACAGGGCGACGAGTACCACGCGTTATTCGGAGATCTGGTGGCCCTGGAGGCCTACCGGCGCAGCCTGCTGCAGCAGGCCAGCGGCGACGACCTGACGGCCTGAGCGCTTACGGGGTACGGTGAGCGGGTGATCACCCGGATGCGTGCTGCCGCGTTCGCCGTGCTGGCCGGTGCCGCTGTCGCGGCCCCGCTGCTGTCCGCGAGCGCGCAGCTGTCGACGACGGCAACCGGACAGTGCCTCGCCTGGTTCGGCTCGCGCGATGACGGGCAGTGCATCGGCTACTCCAATGGTTCACCGACCTATATCGGCACGCCGAACCTCGGTGTCTTCGGACCGAACTACGGCGGGTTGGGTGTCACGTCCGGCCCGCTCCTGCCGGGACAGACGATTAACCAGGGTCTTGCGCCCTAGGGCCGATCCAGCTCGATCTCGGTCAGTTCCACAATCGTCGGGTTGGTCATCGTCGGATCCGGTGACACCCGTTCGGCGATCTTGCGGCGTCCCGCGTCGATCACCGTCTTCGTGGCGGGATGTCCGGTGACCGCGCGGTAGGTCTCGACGAGCTGCTCGTAGCGCTCACGGCCCGCCTTGGTGCCCAGCACATAACCCGCGGCCAGCACGGCCACATACCCGATCACGCCACCATCCTGCCTGACGCGTGCGGCTTTGGGGCAAGCCCCCCGGGTAGGCTAAAGTTCCCTGCGGCCCGCGCGCAGCGCGTGTGCGGGAGCGGTCCCCTGTAGCTCAATTGGCAGAGCTCCCGACTGTTAATCGGGCGGTTGATGGTTCGAGTCCATCCGGGGGAGCAAGTGCTTCCTGAAAGCGCCGACTCACGACTGGCTAAAGATGTAACTTCCGACCGGGAAATTTTTTCGGGAGGGCATCACCATGGTTACGGGCGCACACCACTGGCGTAAACGGCTGACTGTGGTCGCGTTGACGACGATTTTGTTCGTCCTGTCGCCGATCACGGCCTGGGCGGCGACGTCGATCACCCTCACCTGGGTTCGTCACGGACAGTCGGTGGACAACGTGTACCACTACCTCGGCACCGTCGCGCCGGGACCGGTCCTCAGTAGTTGCGAGGTGGGTCCGACCGCCTGTGTCGACCAACTCGGCGCTATACCTGGGCCCAGCATCCTGCCGGGATACACGCAGGAGGCGCCGGGCGGTCAGCAACAGGCACAGGCACTGTTGCAACGACTCATTGCCACCGGCACCGCCTATGACGCCATTTATGCGTCGACACTTGTCCGCACGCAGCTGACCGCGCAGCCGTATGCCGATTACCGCGGGCTATCCATAACAGTCCTCGATGGTCTCCGTGAGGTGCGGGCCGGTGCCGACGAGGGAGCCGTTACAACCCCACCCGACGCCAGAATGCAGAACTACATCGACGTTCAGAATGCGTGGCGGCAGGGGTGGGTGCTCACTCCGATGCCGCAGAGCCCCACCCCCAGTGACGCCAACGGCGATCTCAACGGCATCGTCTTCAATGACCGGACCAACGCGGCGGTCGAGAAGATCTATTGGGACGAGATCAACAAGTACCCGACATTCACTGCCGATGCCGTCAATCCGGATGCGAACCCGCTGGTGTTCTCGCACTTCGGGACGATCAGCACGTGGGTGCTCATGAATGTCAAGAATCCGGACTTCGAGGTGATCTCCAACAATCCGTTGGACAACACTTCCACGGCCGTGGTGGTGGGTAACCCGATCGACGGCTGGACGCTGGTCAGTTGGGCCGGCCAAGCCGTGAGCCCGACACCGTCGTTGGGCGCTGCACTGTTCGTAGACGTGCGCGATTACGGGGTCGTCTGGCAGCGCGCGATCTGGAACGTCGCCGTCGCCCAACAGAGCGGTGACCCTGTGAAGGTGTTGCAAGCTTTGGGCAGCGGCGTCGGCGAGATTGCGCAAGCCACGATCGGGCTTCCCGGTAACGTGCTCGGCAGCGTCGCCGGTTCGTTGTTCACGGCGGTGCAGCCGACTCCCGGCGCGGCGGTGCAGCCCGGCCCCACCTCGGCGAAGGCTTCTACGCCCGCCTCGCTGTCCGTCACGCCATCGCGTCGGGCAGCCGCCGCCACTCCTGCCGCTGCCGCGTCAGGAAGACCGCAGTCAACGGCGGCGGTCAAATCTCTGAGCGCCGCCCGTCCGGTCGCTGGACAGCCATCATCGGCGGCCGCGAGCATTCGCGGTACTCAGCAGGGCGTCGGCGGCAGAAGTATCCCCGCGACCGTCGGCAGAAGGGCTGCTTAAAGGGTCCTTGTCACAACAATCTGAGCGCAGGCGCGCCAGTCACTGTGGCGGGCCTGTCATCGACCGCAGCGCTTCCTCGTAGTGAACCGGGGAGAGGACGATGTCGCCGCGGAAGGGTTGATTCACTTCGATCAGGAGAAACAGCACCAACCCCAACATGGCTGACGTGATGCCGACTGCCAGCAGGTGCATGGTGCGGCTCTCCATGCTCAGCAGAGCCAGAAGCGAGACGGTGAGGAATCCGCCGGCGAAGAGGAGGAACCAATAGACCGGCTCAGGGCCTGCCGACTGTCGTCGATTCGCTCATTGCGAAGTTTGAGTACCTCGTTGAGTTGATCGACGGAAGCGCTGTACTGATCGCTCCACTGGCCGGTGGGCTCCATCGGCGCCCACACCGAGTAGATGTGGTCGAGTGCAGCGCTGGTCTTCGGGCTGCCCTCACTATCGGCTAGCGCGGGCCAGTCGTCTTCGATGACCGATCGGGTGTAGCCGACGATCGCTTGCTGCGCCTGTTCACGGTACGGCTGAGGGAATGCAAGCGCCTTCTTGTGCATCAGGATCAGATTGGAGGCCTCGTTAGCCGACGCCTGTTGGGCGTTCTCGAAGGTCGTGTACACCCCGAAGACAAGCAGGCCGGCGACGATCGCGTACATCGTGCCGATCGCGGAAAAATAGACGTCGAAAACAGCGTTGTGTTCATCGGCGTAGTGCCGTCGCACAAAGGGGCGCAAGGCAAGGGTCAATCCGAGACTCAGCGCGACGAATCCGCCGATGAAGATGATCCCGAACAACCAGGTCGGCAGATCGAGGATTTTAGCTATCAAGGCATTCACCACCTTCACTTCTGATGCGGGAGCACACGAGGTGCGCGCACTAGATTTTCATATCCGACCACCCAGATGGAGCAGAATCGGTGGCTAGGGATCAGGAGCCCATCTGCTTATCCAGGTCCTGACTCAGCTCCTGATCGGTGCCCGCGTACGTGTTCCCGGCGTTATCGAGATCGTCGGCGAGCTTGTCCGAAAGCATTGCCATAGCCTCGCTGGCAGCTTCGAGCGCGCTGACGGCGACTCCGATGGCATGATTGCCGAAACCGGTGTAGACGCCGTGCGTTTTCCATATCTCTTTCCGCAAGCCGGCGGTCGGCGTGACCGCGCTTCGCGTACCCGTCGAGGCGTCCCGTTGTGTTTTAGCCAGACCGTGCAGGTAGTCGGTGTCGGCCGTCAGATCACTCATTGCGACTCTCCTCTGCGGACTGTCGGCATGGTTGGCCTAGGCATTCGACGCGTTCCGTGCGGCGGACGCGCTTCGGGCGACCTCGTTGAGGACATCTTTGGCCGCTTCCGCGGACTCCTTGGTTAAAAAACCCATCGTCGCTGATGCGGTCAAAACCCCTAATGAACCGAGCAATGCGGCCAGGCCGACACTACGCAGGTAGATCGTCAAACTCCGCAAGATTGCGTTGACTGCCTCGACGGTGAGCGGGTTGCCCTCGTCGAACCGCAACATTTCGGCCAGCAGGGGTTGGCACCGATAGCTGTAGATAACCGCTGCAGGTCCTAGAGCCAGCTTCAGCGACGCGAGAGTTGTTCGCGTCACGTCGACCTGTTGAGCCTGGTTCTCTAAAAGGTCCGCCAGTTGGCGGTTAGCGTTCGCCACCGAATCTGCTAAGACCTGCTGATCGGAGTTCTTCAGGATGTAGTTGTCTGCAGCTGGACCCGACCACTTCTTCGGGTCGGCAGCAGCCGAGCGCAACGTCGTTTGAACCTGGTCGAATTGCGAAGCACTGTCTGTAAAAGCCCTCCCCGTCACGGGCGAGCCGAAGCCATTGGCGGCTTCGACCGCACTGATGAAAGTGGCCAGCAGGAAGAGGTACTTGTTTCCCAAGTTCAACATGTAGAGGTATAGGTTCTGACCCCTCACCACCTGCACCTGCCGTGCCCTCCTCACGAACAGCACTACTTGGTGGAGCTCCGCGCCGATCATCGACACGTCGGCGGCGAGGTCGATTGCCCCAGAGATCGTGAAACCTTCCTCAGCCATCGCTAACGCATTTTTCACCCCGTCGCCCAAGGCGACAATGTTGTAAATGACCAAGAGCAGCCAGGTCCATCGATCCGGGCTTTTCCTGGTTCCCCTGATTCTTCTGATTTCCGCGTTTTTCCTCTGCCCGAAAAGACCCGATTCGTCGTCGCCGACCGTTTCTTCTATCAGGTCTCCGACGAACGATCCTTGCGATGAGAGGTCATCCTCAATCAGTTCCGCTTTTATCTTCTGCTCTTCTTGCTGAAGTTGCTGCTCAAGTTCCTGGAAATAGTCAGCAGAAGAGAAGGAGCTGAGGGCTGGTGATGTCAAAGTTTTGCCTCCTGGAGGATTGCTTCCGATCCACTGCTCCGGTTGGCGGAACGGTACAGCGCGGATTTTGCTGATCCAAAGAAATGCCGAGTTTCCGGGACCCGGGATAGCTCCCGCGCGGCGCGCGCATCGCTATAGTTCATGCGTGCAGCGGATTTTCGCCGTTTTCGCCGCCGTGGTGCTGGTGCTGCTGACCTCGCCGCCCGCCTCGGCTGTGGATCCCCCGGCGATAGACCCCGGCGCGGTTCCGCCCGACGCGACCGGCCCAGAACGGCCCATGGAGCAGCGCCGCCTCTGCAACCAGCCGCTGACCACCCCGGGTGCCCAGTTCCGCGATCAGCCCTGGGCCAATCGCTACCTCGGTGTTGACAAGGCGCATCGGCTGGCGAATGGCGCCGGTGTCACGGTCGCCGTCATCGATACCGGTGTG
>Ga0194038_1000851_pt1 | contig 13279 bp, 15 predicted proteins | sample JunL226m_MetaG_FD_148630 | JGI IMG/M metagenome (GOLD analysis project Ga0194038, IMG submission 148630) | Anoxic zone freshwater microbial communities from boreal shield lake in IISD Experimental Lakes Area, Ontario, Canada - Jun2016-L227-6m | ecosystem: Environmental > Aquatic > Freshwater >...
GATCGCGCAGGGGGCCTTAGTCACCTTGCAGATGATGACGGGGGTGGCGTGGTCTGAACCGAATCTGGCCGCTGCCAACAAGGTGCTGTTCAATCAGCGGGTGGCCACGGTGGCGATGCACTTTGCGCGAGGGCAGGGGGCAACCAGGATGGTAAGTGGCAGGACTTATTGCTGATGGGGGGATTCAGAAGTTGACTTTTGGTTAAATGCCACTCATCACAGCGTCCATGGCAGCGATGATGTCGCCGGCATGATCCCGCAAAGATGCAACTTCGGTCTTGAGCAGGCGCTTGTCTAGCGGTGCGGCTTCAAAGGGCACCAGCATCAGGCTTTTGCGACGCACGGTGAACGCCGGACACAGGCGTTGCGGCACCTCTTTGGCGGCCAATGAGGTTACGGCCAGTGGCACCACCATGCGCGTGGCCAAACTGCTGAGCAGATTGCTTTGGATGTCCACCACAAACGGGTATTGGTCCCGCATGCGTGAGCTTGGATTGTCGTAAACGTCAAACTGCATGTTCGGTTACCAAACCCGCAGATCGTCACACCACAGGCCATTGGCTTCAAAACGGGAGTTTTGCTCTGCGATCCAGGCGCGATGGGATTTTTCAAAGTGCGCTTTGCGCTGCTCTGGAGTCTGGCCTTTCGCTGCCGTCTGCAATGCTTCAAACTGCTCGGCCGACACAATCACGGTGTCGATGCGGCCATCCTTTTCAACAAAAACCGGCTTGGTCTTTGCCTGGGCGCAGATAGCCCCGAACCTGTTCTTGGCTTGGGTAGCGGTAACTTGCATGGCAAGACTCCGTGAAATGTTGTTTAGCTATTTTAGCTAATGTTAGACTTTTGTGGGTTCCTTTTCTACGGCTTCACGCAGTGCTTTGCCGGGCTTGAAGCGGATCACGCGTCGGCCAGGAATGGCGACACTCTCGCCGGTGCGTGGGTTGCGGCCCAGGCGGGGTGCGCGGGGCGTTACCGAGAAACTTCCAAAACCGCGGATTTCTATGTGCACTCCGGTAACCAGCGCAGCTTCTATGGCTTGCAGGATGGTGCTGACGGCAAGTTCGGTGTCGTCTTTGGTGAGGGAGTCAAAGCGGGCGGCCAGTGTGTCGATGATCTCCGAGCGGTTCATGGGCCAATCGTAACTTGAGAAGTGCTGGGTTTTGCTCACCAGCTAGTGCCGGGGTCACAGAACGAGGCTCAATACCTGTACGGTGAGAATTATTAGGGCATCAACCAATTGATCATCAGTGGGCTTGAGTCAAATCTTGGATTGAAATTGCACTCAATCTATCTATAACTTACTCCAAGTCGCTCAAGTTCAGCACGTTCGTCCTGTGTGAGCAGGTGTGGGTGATGCTTAGCCTTGACGGTGAGTGCGCTGTTTGCAATCGGGTTGATTTGACGGGGACGCATGAAACTATTCGATAGTCCTTGTTGCATTCGTGTGGTTTTTACAGCCTGGGAGTACGAATGGATTGGCGGTACCACATGAACAAATCTCTTGTGAAATAGTGCTCCAGGGCGCTGCCATGTAATCAGAGTGCGCAGAAGCAAGTATTGCGTCGTGGCTAACAATCGAAAATAGGACACCGACGTGACACCTGGTTCAAAGTGCTGTCTTTCCGGGTACGCTTGCACTTTCTTTTTGTCAAGAAGAAAGTCTGCGTCCTGCCCGTTGATTTCAGCGCCTAGGTAGATAGACTTTGGCGGGCAATGTATCTTCAGCATTGACGTAGCTACGAGCGCAGAGCAATGAAACAGTCCCGTCACAACCATGCGGGCTTGTCGCTTGCTTAGGAAATTGGCAATGACGAAATACGCATTTGCAATTTCCCGTCCGACCTCATTTGGCAGGTCGGCAATTTCTCGCAATTTTGAGTAGACCGAATAACTGGGTAGCCCAGTCAAGTCATTCAGATACGTGGTGTGTATGAACGGGGTGCTATGAGATTTCTCACCTCCTAATACCTTCGTAAGATGGCCTCTTTCGGAGTCGAGTTGATTCAAGAAATAGGAAACAACTTCCAGTTGAAACTTTCTTAGCAGCTGCCCCTGACTGCCCCATGGGGAGCCCTCAGAAACAGGATCATTCCAAGATCCCAATACCCTAAGTGAACACAAATCCTCTGTATCGGTATCTCTGAGCGCGGGATGCGCGAAATAGGATACTTTTTCAGGGACCGTTCGCCGCTGAAGATGAACTGGTTCTTTACATTCAGGACAGACAAGCAGCAAGACCCTTGCAGAGTCGTAGTCCGCCGTTGCAGCATCAACTAATGCTCCAGTTTTCATGCTGCGGGCAGAATACATGGCATGACTCTCCTGATCAAATTCGTCTGGATAGAACAGGCAAATTATCAAGCAATTCCGGTTTGTGTTGCTCCCATTCTGTCGGATGGTGTCGTGTCGCCGTATTCATGCGTTTCTGCGCTCGCCGTTGAGTCTGATACCCCGACCCATCCCCGCTCCTACCGTTGACTCCGCAGATTTCCAGGTGATTCTTGCTGCATTCGCAGTAGGAATTGCCATGACCATCACCGCCCAATCGATCATCCACCGAGCCACGGATCTATTGCAGGACCAGACGTCGGTGCGTTGGCCTGCCAACGAGTTGGTGCGCTGGCTCAATGACGCGCAGCGCGCTGTGATCAAGGTGCGTCCTGACTCGATGAACACCACAACGGCGTTTCGGTGCTCGGAAGGGAGCCGCCAGACCCTCAAGAGCTCGACGGCAACCGGCGGCACCACCGCACTGGCCCCGGCACCGGCCAAACTCATTGAGATCACCCGCAACGTAGCAGCGAGTTCTGCCAAGAAGGCCGTGCGCGAAGTCGCCCGCGGGATCATGGATGCGCAAACCCCCGGCTGGCACAACTTGCCCACCACGGTGGACATCCAGCACTTCATGTTCGATCCGCGCGATCCACTAACCTTCTACACCTACCCCCCGGCCACCTCTGTTGCCGAGTTAGAACTGATGTACGCCGCTTACCCAACCGACATCACCGAACCGGCCGAAGGCACCACCTACACAGCGGTCACTGGCAACCTGAGCCTGCCTGACATCTACGCCGATGACGTACTCAACCTTATCCTGTACCGTGCCTACAGCAAGGACTCGGAGTACGCCGGGAACGCCGAGCGCGCTGCTGGCTACATGCAAATGGTCACGACCTCGCTGGGCGCAGAAATCGCCGCAACGATGGCCGTGAAACCCCAAGCAAAGCCCGGCATGGCCGCTTAACTTATTACATCTTTTTACGAGGAGATCACCATGGCACTCAACACCCAACTCGCTGACGCAACCGTCAACGCACAGGCCGACGCTTTGGCCGCACTGTGCAACTCTGGCATGATCAGAATCTACGACGGCACACAGCCCGCAACGGCCGACACCGCCACCTCCAGCAACACCCTGGGGGTCACGCTGACCTTTGGCGCCACGGCGTTTGGCTCGGCTTCCAGTGGGTTGCTTACCGCCAATGCGATCACCGCCGGAACGGCCGTAGCAGCAATTACTCCCACCTGGGCGCGCATCCTCAAGTCGGATGGAACCACCGTGGTGATGGACGTCTCGGCAGGAGCCTCGGGCTGCAACTTGACCATTGGCCCCTTTACTGCGGGAACCGTGGTCAGTGCCACCAGCTTCACCCACGACGTTCGCAACAGCACCTCGGGCTACTAAGCCATGTCCGTCACCTACCCCAACGCCACCAAGGTGGCGCGCATGACGGCGGTGGTCACCACCATCGGAACCAGCGGAAAGCTCAAACTCTACGCATCCGATGGAACGACCCTGTTGGCTACCTTCACCCTGGCCGCTACCGCTGGGACGGTGGCTGGGGCGGGGGTACTGACACTTGCAGACCAAAACGGTGCCACGGCGGGCATTCTCAACACCACCGCCAGCGCAGCGGGGACAGCCGCACTGGCAAGCATCACGACCTCGGCTGATGTGGTGGTGGTCAATCCAACCATGACGGTAGGAACCAGCGGCACCGACATCGTGCTGGACAACTGCGTACTTGCCAGTGGTCAGGCCATCACCATCAACTCTGGAACGCTCACCCACGTGTAAAGCAGCGCAACACACCTAAGCACAGGAGGGCGGCAGGTCATGGCAATCAGCTTGGTTTCATCGACGCTCTTGGTGCCTCTGCAGAGCACCACCTACGGTGCCTCCACCTTTGGCATTCCGAGTGCCATCACCGGTGACCTGGTTCTGATCTCGTACGTGGACTCTGGCAACCCTGATGCCATGGGGGCTAGCACCCCGATGACGCTGACCAATGCCGATGTCGGATGGACTCAGATCGTCGCAGTCAACCAGACCAGCAACGTCTACATCCGGATTTGGTACAAGGTTATGGGGGCAACCCCAGACACGGTGTTCCATCCGACCGAGACCGGCTACACCGGCTTTCCTGGAAGAATCTCGCTGACCATCTGGCGCGGGGTGGACCCAACTACCCCGTTTGACGTCACCCCCGGCACAAACACTGGCCAGATTACGTCTTCGTTGGGAGGATCGATCACCTTCACGATTCTTACCCCCATCACCGCGGGAGCCGTGATCTACGCCCTGGCCGGTGGTGAAAGCGACCCCCTGTCGTACGCCGCTGCCGGATACACCCAAAGTGGCGCACAGCTCTCAAGCTACACCGCTGCCAACACCACCAACGCTTCAGGCTCCGCCAGCCGAAATGTTGTTATCGCCAGTGGCTATGTGGCCTGGACCAGTGGCAGCTTCAGACCCACGGCATTATCGGTACTCAAACAAAGCAACTATGCCACGGTGGCATTTGCACTGCGACCCTACATCCCGGTGGCAAGAACCGGGTCCCTCGCTGCCACGGAAACGGCCAACGACACATCGTCCATTGCCGGTGGGGTCCAGATTCAGGGCGGCTTGACCGGTGCAGAGGCCGCGTCCGATACCGCGGCCATTGCGGGCAATGCACAGGTTCAAGGCACCCTGGCGGTCACAGAACCTGCTGGAAGCGACAGCGCTGCCATCAATGGCACTGCCACCAGTCCACCGGTCAGTGGATATGCAGCCAGCAGCCAGGTGCAGTCGGGGGCGGTCCTTGCCGCACGCAAGCGCGCCGGGAATTTGCAAGCTCATGGCGTGCAGTCGGTAGTTGCCAGCACAGCCAGAACCAGGAACGCCATTGAGGCGTCAACCCAAAGCCAATCGGCGCTTGCCAGCAGCCGTGGCGCACGACAAGCAACTGTGGTCAGCGCGCAGGTTCAAGGTGCCGGTTCAGGTACTGTGATCCGCGCGCGAAGTGCTGTCCTGGCAAGCAGCCAGGGGCAGAGCAGCGCAGAGGTGTTGTCCCGCACTGCCCGGTGCACGCTGAACAGCGCCGCCATTCAAAGTGCCTTTGGCGTCTTGATTCGAGGCGCACAGGGAGCGCATGCAGCTTCACAGGTGCAGCAGGGCTCTGCTGCAACACGGAGGGCTAGGGCCCTGTCCGCTGCGTCGGCACAAGCTCAGACCAGTTCGGCGGCAACCCAGGTCCTCATAGCAGTCGCGTCCGCACAGGTTCAAAGAGCCCTTGGGGGTTCTGTAAAACGTGTGGCAGCAAGCGCTGCCAGTGGTCAAGTGCAGGGTGCGTCGGTGGCAATTGCGCGCTACGCCTTCTTCTCGACGGCAGACAGCGTGGTGCAAAGCGTTGCCGCAAGTCTCACCCGCAGAGTGCAGGGGGCAGTAGCGTCTGCCCAGTCGCAAAGGGTAGAGCAGGCGATGGCGGCACGCTCGGTGGCCGGCAGCGCTGCTGGCTCTGAGGTGCAGGGCTTGCAGGGTGCAATTCAGTGCGCACGCATCGCAGCCGCAGCAAACGCGCAAGTGCAGTCCAGCACCCTGCAAGGAATCAGGGTTGCGCCCGTCGTTGGCGCGCCTGGTCAAGCGCAAGTTGCGAGTGGTGCCTGTACCCTGGCAGTGAGCGGACGGAATGCCTCGGCTCAGGCCCAACGCACTGCCGCTCTGGTTCTGGCGGCGTCTTCCTGTGCCTCGGACTGCGCTCAGGTGCAGGGTGCGGCAATGGTGCTGGATTGGAGGGTGCTGGCCCAGGTTCAATCCAATCAGACCCAGCAGGCGCTCACTGGAGGCCAGTGTGATGTGGCCGGACCAATTGCAACCGCCCAACTTCAGTCGGCTTGTTCTCCTTTGCGGTGGCAGGTTCTGGCTTCATCCAACAGTACCCAGGTACAGGCTGCTGTGGCCCCGTTGATTGCGAGCGTGGATGCTGCTTGCACCACAGGGCAGACTCAAACCCCACAGATTGAAGCGATCACGACGGTCAACTGCCAGGCAGCGAGTGCACAGCTGCAGGCAGCAATGGCTGGGATTGCCCGCTACGCGTTCTTCAGCGCCGACGACGCACTGGTCCAAACGGCAGCAGGGGAACTGGTTACAACGGTACCGGCCACAGCCTTGAGCGCGCAGGTTCAGGGACTGGATGCGGATGCAAAGCGCTTGCGTGTTGTCCGCACGCAAAGCAGTCAGGTCCAAACCTCGACTGCCCTTGTGGACGGTCGGCGGCTGGAGTCCCGCCTGGCCACGGCGCAAGGGCAGGGGACACAGGCAAGCAGTTTCAGGGAACGCTGCGTCAGCATCGCCTCGAGCCAATCCCAGATCACGACCCAGGCCATGTCCTATGTGGTCAGCGGCCTGCTGGAGAGTGGGCAAACCCAGTCGAGCGCGATCGGTGGCGTCAGAACTGTTGCCTGGGAGGCCAGTTCAGCGCAGTCACAAGGGGTGCAAGGTGCACTGACAAGAGGCGTGGTCTTTACCAAGGCAAGCGGGTCCGTTCAGTCGGTGGTGGCTGAGGCCGTCCGCTTTGTTGACAACGTACTGCTATCGCAACAGACACAAAGTGTTGAAGGACAGAGCACTCGTGCGCTGGCCTCTGGCGTGCTGCTGAGCCAACAGGGACAGGGACTTGCAGCAAAAATTGCGCGCCTGCGCTCGTTCGCAGGGGCAAGCGAGCAAGCCGTTCAGTGCCTGCTGGGAGGTGCAACACGTACCGTCATGGCCGATTGCGCAAGCGACCAGGCGCAAGGCGCAGTGTCATTGGCCGTGCGCGACCTGACATTCTTTGTTGCAGCACAACAGCCACAGTCTGCCCTCCTTGACAGCCAGCGCGATCTTGCGGGGGCACTGGATGCGCAGCAGGTGCAAGGCGCTCAAGCGGCAACCCAGCGCCGGGTGTGCCTGGTTGATGCAGATGCAGTGGTTCAATCGGCCCAGGGCACCATGGAGCGACTGGTTGAGTGGGTACTGGAGTCGCAGCAGGAACAAAGCGCTGGAGCAAGCAGTGAGCGCGCTGTAACCTGTGGGCTGCAAAGCGCCCAAGTCCAAGGGACGCAGGCTATTCCGGCGCTTGGAGTCAGCGCGGTCTGGGCGTCTGGGCAATTGCAAAGCCTTGAAGCGGACATCCAAAGAACGCTGGAGTGCATCGAGATCACGGCCAGCCAGCAGCAAAGCAGTTCTGCATCAACACGGCTTGACCTGGCGCTAAGCCTTGCTTCGGGCCAATGCAACCAGGGTTCTGGCGAAACCGGGCGTGCACTTTGGAGTCGCAATGCCGGATACCAGAGCCAGTCAGCTCGGTTGGCGACCAATCGGGCGGTCTACCTCACAACACAGGACGGCATCACGCAGTCGGTGGCGGCTGAGTTTGCCCGTTTGCGGTTCGGCATGGGTGCTTGCAGCCAGAGTCAGTACAGCAGCGCCCAAGCCACGCGAACCACACCGGTTCATTTGCACAGCGCACAGGTTGAGTCGGCCCAGACCCGGTTCATGCGTGATCTGCACGCCTTTGCCCATCTTGCGCAGACACAGGGCACTGCAGCGGCGATGGGGCGTGTCAAGACCCTGATCGGCGGGTGTGACCAGGCCCAGGAGGCGTTGTTGGCGTCCTGGATGGGTTCGGGCGACCCGGCGATCTTTGTGGCGTACGTTGGCGTGCAGCAGCGCACAGCCGTCCTGAGCCAGAGCAGTTACCTGGCGGTGGTTGCCGCCGAATCTGGGGTGCCTACCGGAACACTGCCCTTTGAAGAAACCTCGGTGTTGGTACCGGCTTAACGATTGAAGGACCCATTCCCATGCCCATCCTCGCCAAATTCGAAAAACAGCCCTCTGACGTGCAGGACTTTGACATTGACTACACCGAGTGGCTGGCTGGAATCGAGGACACCGCCACCGGCCCGGGTGGCCTGGAGGTAGTGGTCGAGCCCGGTTTGACCCTGCTTGCCGGGGTGCTCACCGATGGCGTGGTCAAGGTCTGGGTCGCCGGTGGCACGGATGGAGCTACTTACAAGATCACCAGCATCGTGACCACCGATGGCGCGCGCATCAAGACCGCCGAAATCAAGGTCAAGGTCAAGGAATATTGAGAGGAGCAAACCATGGGTGAAGAAGTCTTTGATCCGAGTCTGCTGCGGTGCAGTGCCGATGGGTCCCATTCAGCAAATCCGCAGACTGTGCGTTGCCCGGAGCTCGAGGCGATGCAGGAGCGCTTGCGTCGGGGTGACGCCCGGATGAATCGGATCGAGGTCCTGCTGGATCAGAACTGCTCTGACACATCGGAGGTTCTGGACATCTTGCGCATGGGCAAGTCGTTCTTCCGGTTGCTGGGCTACCTGGGTGCGTTCATCAAATGGGTGGCGGCCATCGCAGCCCCGCTGCTGGCCCTGTACTTCACCCTCAAGGACGGCCACAAATGATCGCCGCACTGCTGTCGTTTCTGGGAGGCAACGTCTTTCGGCTGTGCTTTGGTGAGGTGGTGGCGTTCCTCAACAAACGCCTGGAACATGCGCAAGAACTCGAGCGCATGCGCCTGCAGGGAGAGCTTGACGCCCAGGCCCATGCGCGCAACATGGAAGCGATCCGGGTACAGGCCGCATTGCAGGTCAAGGTGATTCAGGTGCAAGCCCAAGGTGCCATCAGCCAGGTCGAGGCCGAAGGCTGGCTAGAGGCAGTCAAGGGCACGACCAAGACCATCGGCATCTGGTTCATTGACGCCTGGAACGGCGTGATCCGTCCGTTTGTGGCGACCTGGGCGGTGGTGATGATCTCGGCGCACTTTGCACAACACGGCTGGGTGCTCGATGACAATGGCTGGAGCATTTGTGGTGCGGCGCTGGGCATCTACCTTGCCGACCGTTCACTGTTCAAGCGGGGTAAGTGATGGACCTGGCCGTCACCGTCGCCCTGGCATTGATGCGCCGCTTTGAGGGCTTGTACCTGTCGCCGTATCTGTGCCCGGCAGGTGTGCCCACGATCGGCTATGGCGCAACCTATTACGAGGATTGCACCCGCGTCATGCTGTGTGATCCGCCAATTACCCGCCAAAGAGCCGAAGCATTGCTGCTGTGGATGGTGCGCAGCGTCTACCTGCCCAGCGTCATGCGCCTGTGCCCAGGAATTGACTGCCCGAACCGTCTGGCCGCCTTGATGGACTTCAGCTTCAACCTCGGGCCATCGGCCCTTAAAAACAGCACCCTGCGCAAAAAGGTCAATGCCGGACTGTGGGAAGACGTTGCTGTGGAGTTGCGCAAGTGGGTTTACGCCAACAACCAGTATGTGCGCGGACTCTATCTGCGCCGAGAGGCCGAGGTGGCCCTGGTATGAGCGTGATCAGACTCTCTGGCTTTGGTGGTGAAAACCGGGCGCTGCACCCGATGCTGCTGCCCGAGACCATCGGGGTGGTCTCCCTGAACCAAAAGCCGGGCCGGGGCGATTTGCGCCCCTGGAAGGCACCTGCCAGCGTCACCACCGTCCCCAGCGGGCGCCAAACCATCTACCGCATGGGGCGCGATGTGGTGAGCGATACCCAGTACTGGCTAAGCTGGACCAGTGAGGTTCATGTGGTTTGCGCGCCCAGTGCAGCCGATACTGCGCAGCGCACCTACTTCTCGGGTGGATCCGCCTTTGCCCCGCGCTGGACTGACACCACCCTGGCACTGGCATCGATTCCCTATCCAACGGCGTACCGGGAACTCGGTGTACCGGCACCGGCAACAGCGTGCGTGCTGTCGGCAACTGGCGGCACCAGCACCCTGAGCGAGACCCGCTACTACAGCTACACCTATGTCAGCGACATTGGGGAGGAGAGCGCTCCCAACCCCAGTCCGACCGAGATCGTGTGCAAGAGCGACGACACCATCACCATCAGCGCGCTGGCAGCGCCGCCCTCGGGGGCCTACGGGATTGACCGGATGCGCATCTACCGCACCCAGTCAGGGCAGGGGGGCGATGCGGCCTTCTTCTTTGTTCGAGAAATCGCCTCCACCCTGCGCAGCACCACAGACGACGGACGCAGCTTGCAAGAGACCCTGCCCAGCACCACCTGGCTGATGCCACCCTCCGACCTGAGTTGGCTCACCGGTCTTTGGAACGGGATGATGGCCGGGATATCGGGGCGCTCGGTGCGCTTCTGTGAGGCCTACACCTACTACGCCTGGCCCATCGCCTATGAAATCCTGCCCACCAACGCCCAACCGGTGGCCCTGGCCACCTATGGCCAGACGCTGGTGATGCTGACCAACGGCAACCCCTCCATCATCACCGGCGGCACACCCGATGCAATGGACGAGCAACCGGTGGAGTTCTGCCAGGCCTGTATTGCACCGCTCTCGGCCGTGGGCATGGGCCATGGCGTGGCCTGGGCCTCACCCGATGGACTGGCTTACATCGGAACAGGCGGGGCCCGGATGCTGACCGAGGGGGTGATGACGCGTGATGACTGGCAGGCCATCAACCCCAGCAGCATCAAAGCCTGCATGGTCGAGCGCCGCTACTTGGCAAGCTACAGCGTGGACGGGGTCAGAAAGGGCTTTGTGCTCGATCCGGCCAATCCAGGCGGCATGTACTTTCTGGACTTTGGCTTTGATGCCCTGTACCAAGACGATTTGCAGGACGCGCTGTTTGTGCTCGATGGCAGCAACGTGCAGAAGTGGGATAGCGGGGCCAGTAAAACGGTGAGTTTTACGAGCAAGCTGTTTCGCAGTCCCAAGCCGACCGTGGGCTTTGCCTGTGCGCAGGTGGTGGCAGAGAGTTACCCGCTGACCTTCAAGCTCTATGCCGATACCGTGCTCAGGCACACGCAGACGGTGGCCTCCAGGGAGCCGTTTCGGCTGCCGGGTGGGTATTACGGTACGGACTTCCAGATTCAGGTGGAGACCACCGGCGCTGTTCAGGGGGTGGCGCTGGCGCATTCGATGCGGGAGTTGGCGCAGACTGTTTGAGACATTGCACGTGCAGATATTCTGCGGCTCAAACTGCCTCCATGTCCCGAGTAGCCTCGTCCAGTACAGCCTGGGAAACGCCGTGCTTTCTGAGGGAATCCAGCAGTCGGGCTTGAGCACTGAAGGCAAACTGTTCTTCATCGCGGCGCAGTCCATCGCTCAGGTACGCCTTGAGCAGTGATTGGTATCCCGCAAAGCCTCGCTTAGGTGCGATGTTTTTCATGGACTCCACCACATCCACCGGAATTCGCAGAGTGATCGAAGTCATGGCTCGATCTTTTGTTAGCCTTGTCTTGAGGGTCTCAGAAATGCTCATGGTCGCGCCTTTCGTCGTTAGTGGCCTTGCGGGCCGAAATAATGCGGATAAATGCATCTTCAAACTGGATATGCACCACAAATAGCAGTCGCCCGCAAGCATCAAAACCAATGATGGCATCACGCGCCTCATCATTGCGCCCGGCATCAACCAGACGAAACAGCGGGTCGAAAAACACAGTGGCAGCCTGTTCAAAGGTCACGCCATCGTGCTTGCCAGGGTTGCCCGCAGCCTTACGGTCATTCCACACAAAATCGGTGCCGTTCAGGTGGTGCTTGACGTCCATACTTGAATTTTAATGAATGTATTGTCTTTGTCAATACGTTTTGAAAAAAGGGCTTCGGCCGTTGGTCTAGCTCACGACAGCCCAAGTCAGCCCAAACCGGAGAGCGGGATCTATTCGAATGGCCCAGCGTTGACTCCGAGCTGAGCCGCGTGATAGTTGCTCAGACATGAGCACCGACGATCGCAAGGACTTGCCACCTGTGAACGCGCCCAACTTCTTGGAGCGGGTGCGGGAAGTGTTGTCGGTCTACCTGGGTAACCGGGGGGATGCCCTAAACCGTGGAGTCACGCTGCGCGACCTGGTTGATTCGGGCATGGCGACACTCGATGCCAGGTTTCTGGCTGGAAGTGGCCGGAGTGTGGCGCCGCTGATCCCGACTGCGACCCAGAACTATGAGGCCGATCTGACACCGCCGCCGACACCCACCGGATTTGGCGTTACGGCAGCGATCAGTAACGTTTTAGGGGAGTGTGATGCCCAGACCTATGTGATGGGGCACGGCCACGCCAAATCAATTCTCTACGGTGCCACCTGGGTCAGTGGAGCCTTGCCGGTCTTTGCCAATGCGGTTGTGCTGACCGAGTTTGCCGGGACGGTAATGAGCTATGCGACCAACCCATCGACCACATGGCATTTATGGATCAAGTGGGAAACCGTTGATGGGGTGAAGTCGATTACCCCTGCTGGAGGAACCAACGGGATTGTGGTCAAGACCGGGGAGGAGGTGGCGCTGCTGCTGGAGGCTCTGACAGGAGAAATTGCTGCGGGGCAACTCCATGCAGACCTGGGAGCACGAATCAATCTGATTGATGTGGGGCCAGCGGCATTGACTGCCAAGGTGGCGGGGTTGGAGACAAACTTTGGCTCGACGGTGAGTGCAGCAACCTCGGCCGCCGATGCCGCAAGTTCGGCAGCAACCGCGACCTTGGCCAAGGCGGCAGCCATTCTTGCCCAATCGGGCGCAGAAACGGCCAGTGCCGATGCACTGACCGCCAAGGGCGACGCTGTTACGGCCAAATCGGCAGCCATAACGGCGCAAGGCGGTGCAGCCACCAGTGCGACCACCGCCAGTACCAAGGCCAGTGAAGCTTCTGCGTCGGCCTCCGATGCCGCGGGTTCAGCATCAAACGCAGCAACGTCGGCGTCTACGGCCAGTACCGCTGCCACCAATGCAGGAAACTCGGCCAGCGCAGCAGCTACCAGTGCCACCAATGCAGCGACCTATGCAACAAACTCGGAAACTGCTTCAACCGCATCAGCAGCAGCAAAGGTGGCAGCGCAGTCTGCAAGGGATGCCACAGCAGGAAGTGCCACGGCAGCGTCTGGAAGTGCATCTACGGCGACCACCAAGGCCAGCGAAGCCAGTGCCTCTGCGGGTGCCGCTTCAACATCTGCTACCACTGCCAGCACCAAGGCCGGTGAGG
>Ga0194038_1000853_pt1 | contig 13267 bp, 13 predicted proteins | sample JunL226m_MetaG_FD_148630 | JGI IMG/M metagenome (GOLD analysis project Ga0194038, IMG submission 148630) | Anoxic zone freshwater microbial communities from boreal shield lake in IISD Experimental Lakes Area, Ontario, Canada - Jun2016-L227-6m | ecosystem: Environmental > Aquatic > Freshwater >...
CCTTTCCAATTGCTTCAATCTCTCGGGTCCATTCGTAAACCGTCGTATAATGCACCCCAGCTATCTCGGATGCTTCTTTAACACCAATCTCTTTGGCATTCTCAACGATTGCAACCTTCTGCTGCTGATTAAACTGCTTCTTGCTCATATCACTTTCTCCTTTCTTCTCTCTGGAGAAAGTGTTACCTTTTTTCAAGCAGATTTTTATGGATTCTTACTATCAAAAACATTTATCATATTCCGTCTTTTCTATTATTTCCTGCCCGAAGCCAAAAGGGTCAATCGAACAATAATGAGATTGATCCGTATAATGGTTGAGAAAATTGATATCATCGTCGTATGAATTTCAGAGCGTTAAGTCAACAATAATATCTTCAGTCGGTCCTTATTTCCATAGCCGGATCATGATCGTTCGTCCTGGGACATTCTACTGGGTATGACATAAACAAAACCCGATTTCTTTATCCAGGATCTGGTTTTTCAATTTTTACGCAGGACTGATAAAACCATTTGGGGAACACAGGGGAAACAGCCTGGTTGAAATCATTCATACGGGGCAGACCGGGAGTTCCTGCGCACTTGAAGCGGGTTCAAATTCGGGGATATTATCGCATACCACAATGACTTGCGGATTTGAGTTATGAAAGAAGGCGATGCAGGTCACAAGGTTGGAGAGGCGCTGATAAAGCTTTTCAAGTTACATCCTATCATGAACGTGTTGCTTATTTTGTAACTCCTTTAACGCTTCGGGAAGGCATGTCTTTAATGCCTCAATACCAGCTACTATCGCTAAGAGGTACACATCAAGGTCCTCTTGGAACAGAACAGGAATCTTCCAGTATTCAACCTCTGATCGGGGAACAAGCATGGACAGGACTGCCCCTGTCCCCGGTGCAACCCCACCACTACCAACTACCGCATGAACGGAGTTGGACATAAATGTTACTGCGCCGGCATCTTCGCTGGCCAGTTGTGCCAATTTAGCCAGAAGACGGACTTTCTCACCTGATGATTCTGCGTGGGATAAAGCCCGACCCAAGGCCTCCACTTCTGCTCCAAAAAGTGAAGTATTTTGTTCCAAGTCACGATTTCTTGGGTAGGCGTTAAAATCATACTTCATCGGCAGCCCTTCTCTACGCGCCCCATCCACCAGTGCCTGTGCAACTACAATGTTGTCTATGTTTCGATTGACCCGTGTGAATAAAAAACGTTTCTCAAGGTTTTGGCAGTATGAAGGCACAAAAGCCTTGCTCTCCACGATAATGCTGGGAATGTTATCCAGTCCCAGACGTACCATAATTTCCTTTTTCTTACCCAACAATACATTCCCTTCAGCATCCTCGTTGGGGCCGATTCCGCCAGAGGTGTAGTTCACTACGGCGAGCAGGCTCACAACCTGACCTGCAACCTCAAGGGTAGATCCTAATACGACGTCCAGATTCTCATCATGAATGACTTCTTGTATGTGGACAGAATCTGGCCAGCATCGACGAAAACTATCCACCACCGCAAAGGCCGCGGCTGCCTCAATACAGACTGAGCATTCCATGACCCCTTGCCCATAAATACGGCCTAATGTGTGACAGGCCAACGACTGGCAAAAGCTTGCATCATACCCCACGGCCCTATTTAACAACTCGATTTCCTGTGGCGTTATCCCTCGCCGGGGCACAGCCTCTCCGACGCCGCCGGCATGAGTGGTCATAATAATGCGCCCGGTTATCGGGTCAGCCTGTACCGAGGCAATCCGCAGATCAACGGGACATACTGCACGAAGCAAGGCAATAATACAGGTAAACCCAACAGAATCATCCTGAACAAATCCGGCATTACCGTGGGCATGACCAACACCTACATGGCCCACAAGCCCAATCTGTGGAATTGCCCCAGCAGCAGCCAGACAGCACATCTTTTCAATCGAAATAGATACCATGCTGTCCTATCCTTTGTACGTGGCGTATTATTTTGAGATATTTTGTTACACGCATTACCTTTGATAAAACTTTCATTGAACTATTCAAAATCTAATTTTCTGTCATGCTCACAGGGTAAGCTGTGTTAAATCGCTAATTTTCTTTCGCAGCTTCAAAAATGGTAGAGCGTCGTGTTCACGAGGCCTGGGAAGGGGGTTTTCATGAATTGTCTGGATTTGACCTGGGAGCTTACCTTCCATGATGACAATTCTGTCGCCAAGGTATAAGGCCTCATCGATATTATTGGTCACGAAAAGAACAGTCCGCTTCTCCATTGCCCAGATACGGAGAACTTCCTGCTCCATTAAATAACGCGTCTGGGCATCCAGTTGACCAAACGGTTCGTCTAACAAAAGAACTTCCGGTGAGTTGGCGTAGGCTCTTGCGATTCCGACACGCTGTTTCATACCCCCGCTCAATTGATGGGGAAAGGAGGATTCAAAACCGTTCAGGCCAACAAGGTCGATAAATTTCTGGCCGATCACGCGACGCTCTTCCTTGGATATACCCTGAAATTTGAGTCCCATCTCCACATTGGCCCGAACAGTGCGCCATGGGAAAAGGCTATATGTCTGGAAAACCATGCTGCGATCCGGTCCTGGACCACTGACAGCTTTTCCGTTGAGTTTGACTTCACCGGTACTCGGCTGCTCCAACCCGGCAATAATTCGAAGCAATGTCGATTTCCCGGACTGGCCAGGTCCAAGCAATACCAGAAATTCGTTTTCTCTGACATCCAGATCAATGTCCTTGAGGACATGGATTGCTTGGGTTTCTTTCTGGATAAAGGTCTTGCTCACAGAGTGACAAGAACATTTGATAGCGTGCGCTTTCATACCTTTATATCTCTTTTCCAAGGACAAACCAGTTTTTCAATATGCCCCATTAAGAAGGTAATGAGCCATGCCGTCAGGGCAATAACAACCATTCCGGCAATAATCATCGCTGGCTTGTATTGGTTCATACCAAGAATAATAAGGAAACCAATGCCAGACCTGCCCCCGACAAGCTCTGCCGCCAGCACACAAGACCATGCCAAACTCAATGAGATTTGAAGACCTGCAAAAATAGCAGATATCGAACCAAAAAAAGCCACCTCCATGATCTGTTGTCGGCGATTGGCGCCCAACATCCGGGCGGCATCGTAGAAAGCAGGATCAACTAACTGTATGCTGTTGAAAGCATTTATCAGGCATGGCACAAAGCTGCCGATAATAATGATAAATATTTTTGACTCTTCGCCCAGACCAAACCAAAGGATGGAGAGGGAAACCCAAGAGATAGGGGGCATGGGCTTAAAAAGGTCAAATATCGGTTTAACAATGGCCCGAACCACATCGTTAAAGGCCATGAACACTCCCAGAGGTATGGCAACCGCACAGGCAAGTGACCAACCGATGAACACCCGACGCAAGCTTGCCCAGAGATGCCCGAAAAGATTTTTTCCGATCAGCGATTCGCCCGTAAGCCGCCATATTTCTTTGATAATGGCCCATGGAGTAGGCAAAAAAGTTCCGCCGAAAATTTTATAGACTGAAATAATGTGCCAGAAGGTCAGGACCAGAGCAATGGACAAGAAACTTAAAAAATGAAACCGGATAAGATAATCTTTGCACACGTCAAAAAAACTCGGAGTGTTTTCGGCCACGCAGGCAGTATCTGGCGTGAGAGATGAATTTGTATCCATGCTATGTGTTACCTCCGAATACCGGCTAGGAGCCTTTTTTCAATTTTGTCAATAATCACGCCCACGATAAATCCAGTAAGTCCCACCATGCACATACCCAGCACAATCATGTCGGGACGCAGAAAGCGACGACCCATCGTGATAAGAAAGCCAAGCCCATTGTCGGCAGCAACAAGTTCCGCTGCAACCAAGGCCGTCCAGCAGCAGGCCAGAGCCATCTGAAGAGCGCCGAATACCATCGGCAGGGCGGAAGGAACACATATTTTAGTGAATATATCCCAATTCGATGCTCCGTAAGTTCTAGCCATTTGAATGAGCGTTGGGTTCGTCATCCGCACGCCGACAAAAGAATTGATAACGCACGGGACAACGCCAGACAGCCAAATAATAAATATTTTACCGGACATACCAATGCCGAACCAAAAAATGGTCAGTGGGATCCAGGCTACGCCAGGTATGGGACGAATCGCCTCAAAAAGCGGACTGGCCATCTCTTCAACGACATAATACCATCCCATAAGAAGACCCAATGGAATACCAATAATTAAACTCAGCAGATATCCTGATAACGCTTCTTGTACGCTTACCCATACATGGACAGCCAATACAGCACCATCAGGTTGCGGGTTGTACAATTTTATGAGCAACAGCTTCCAGACCTGCGAGGGACTTGCAAGCAGTACGTTGGGTACAATCCCATAATCAACGATCATCTGCCAAAAAACAAAGAAAGCAGTGACGCTCAGAACTGATAAAAACTGCAGGGCATGTTTACGACTCAATATTTTCTGGCCCATTCTATGCTTCCTGACAAGGGCGTTTCCCTCTGTGTTCTGCGGTTGATTTTTCAAGTCTGTAACCATCGAGCTGATGGATACAGACTTGGAAATAAAAAATACATTACTTCATTTCAGCGGCCATCTTGAGAAATTTATCAGTTATAAAATTGCTTTTCATAACTTTATCCATTTCTTCACGTGTGAACTTGCCCTGTTCAACAAAAAAGTCGCCCATTCCTGCAAACCATTTCTGAACTTCTGATTGCCCTTTGCTGGTGTCAAAGTACTTGAGTTGCTTATCCAGGGGGTACATAGCACGAACCTTGAGAGAAAGGGCTGCGTCGGATTTAGTCAATTCTGTACCTGCCCAGTCCTTGAGAAATTTTACATAACCGTTGATCATCTCGCTGCTGTCGGGTTTCTCAAGATCCGCTCTGCGAAAATAGAGCTTCAAAAACTTGGCCACAAGCTCAGGATGCGTGTCGGCAAATTCCTTCTCCACAATGATGGTATTGATTTGGTTCGCACCAATCTGTGAATCTTCATTAACCATCTTCCACCCCTTGCTCATGCCAACGAACATGTAAGGTTCCCAGACAACTGCGATGTCGCCAACTCCGGATTCAAAGGCAGCCATGATCTGACCCTGATCCATGTTCTTGACGACCACATCATTTTCTTTAAGTCCTAAACGCTTGAGCCATGTCGCCAAGGAAAAATGGCCGGAGGAAACCGTTGTCACGAGTACGGTCTTACCCTTCACGGTTTCGGCAGAACCAAAGGTTTTTGGAAATTTTGGATCAGCCCCCGTAGCTTTTGCAATCGGGCTGTCAGGTCTAACCAGGACTGCATTGGAGAATGAATCCTCATCACCAATTGCTATCACATAGGTTCCGTAACGCATTGCAGCGACGATGCTCGGTACAGCACCTTGAGAGGTGCCGATAACCCACTGTTTAGACGGCAGCGCCTCAATCTGAGCCATTCCTGAGTCAAAATATATCTGGGTTATTTTCAAGCCCGCTTCTTTGTCCCAACCCTTTTGAATCAAATCCCACACTAGAAAAGTTGAAGCTTCTCCCTGACCACTTGTTTTGAGTTCGGTCAATCCCGCTGTTAAGCCAGACTGCACATTTGCGGCGATCAGGAACAGTACCGCAAGAGAAACTATTGACACACAACGTTTAATTTTAAACATAATGACTCCTTTTCTATAGCGCGCCGGGTTCACCGGACACAAGACTTGTTTATGCGGCCTGTTCAGATAATGCCGCAACCCAACCTTCTCGACCTATGCCTTTAATTTCATCGCTGCTGATCACATGATGCCCTCCTTTGTTAAAAGTTTATGAATTTTTCATTTTATTGGTTAGGTAGCTTACAGAGAGGCTAATCTCGAAACTTTTTTCCTTCTACCACCAGCGAATCATATCGGTCACTGTCTTGCGTATGGCCATGAATTCCGGGTCCAGATAATCCCTTGGACGCGGCAAATTGACCTCAATCTCGCCTTTGATGCTTGTTGGTTTGTTACTTAAAACCAAAATTCGATCAGCCAGATAAACCGCCTCTTCGATGTTGTGAGTCACGAAAATAACTGTGTTCTTGAATTTTTCCCAAATACGCACCAATTCGTCTTCAAGATAATACCGGAGCTTGACATCAAGCTGTCCATAGGGTTCATCCATAAGAAGCAGATCAGGTTGTGTGGCGAAGGCTCTGGCCACTGACAATCGCTGCTCCATGCTGGCGGAAATCTGGTTGGGGTAAAGATCTGCACAGTCGGCAAGGCCGATTAAATCCAGCATCAGGTTCAACCTGCTTTCAAGTTCATGACGGGGCACTTTTTTAAGTTCCATGCCCAAGGCGATGTTGTCCCGCACAGTCCGCCAGGGCAGGCTTGTGGGTTCCTGAAAGACATAGGCAATATTGTGCTTGCGTGGGTCGGCTTCCTGGTTGCGAATGCGGATACTTCCACCAGTGGCAGGGGTCAGCTTGGCCAGTGTGTTCATGAATGTCGTCTTGCCGCATCCAGTCGGGCCGACAATACTCAGCAGTTCCCCAGGCCGGACAGTGAAATTGATGCAATCCAGCACAACCAAATCTCCGAAACGTTTCGTAAGATTTTCGACGACAATCCCCTGTTCTTCAGGTCGTGCAGTTATGTTCATAAGAAATATCTGTCCATTGGTTAAATATAGAACTCATTTTGGAAAATAATTCACGATTCGTTTACTGTTTCTTCATGAGCTTATTTCTGTTGCAATTTCGCCAATAATTTCTGCAATCAGGCGACAATCATCCAGCTCAAATGTCAATGGAATACGCATGTCACACAGCGTGGATAAAATGCGGTTGGTTTCCGGAAGATCGGGGAGTTCCTTGAAATATCGCCAGCTTTGGTAGGTGCTGGTGTAGCCAACCGGATCGGCACTGCCAAACCATTTGAGATATACTCCCCGTTTTTCATTTTCCGCAAGAAACCGGAGAACCCTGGGTTCATCAAACCCGACAAGGTTGAATTGAATTGAGCTTCCCACATAGCCTTCTTTGGGATCACGCGGAGGGCAGTAAACGCTGGGTATTTGGTTCAACAGTTTCTCAAGTAATTGATAACGATCATTCCAGCGTTGACATTGCAGATCGAGATTGACGAGTTGCGGACGGAGCAGCGCCGCTCGCAAGTTGTCCATTCGGCAGCTATAATTGGGCGTCAATAGCTTGTACTGCTCAAAAACGTCTATGTTTGGCCTGGACGTGTGCTTATCATAGAGCATGTATGACCCTGAGTAGAGTATGGCGCGGGCCATGACCTGTGCATCATTGGTTACAAGCAACCCACCCTCTCCGGAGTTCATATGTTTGTATGTCTGGGTGCTGAAACAACTTACAAGGCCAAAAGATCCGCTTTTACGGCCGTCCCATGTTCCCCCCATGGTGTGAGCGCAGTCCTCGATGAGTACCAGGCCGTTTTCCCTGCAGATAGAGACCACCCGATCCATATTGGCGATGTGTCCCCGCATATGGGAGATAAGAAACCATTTAACAGAAGGTATCCTTGCCTTTCGTTCCAGATCGTCCAAGTCGATGGTATAATCATCATCAATTTCTACCAGGCCAATGTTGGCATTGGCATTTTCTATCATGCCGGGGACAGGAGCCAGGGTAAAGGCATTGCACAGTACCGTATCGCCAGGCTGAACCCCGACGCTCTTTAATGCCAGATACATGGCGCTCCCGCATGATGCACAGGCCAGACAGTATTTCATACCCATGTACGAAGCATATTCCTCCTCCAGCAGGGCAGTCTCGCCTTTTTCGCCAGGGTTGACATTGTAGCGATGTAATCTGCCAGAGCGCATGACCTCTACCGCCATGGCAATGGCGGATTCTGGAATCGGTTCCTGCAAGGTAAAATTCTTCCGGAATATTTTAATTGCTTTGCTCATTTTGTCTCCTCAAAATAGACTGCTACTCTTCAATAACGTGCTTGTGGACATGAAAATCCCAGGTCTCTTGTGGAAAGTATTTGGTCAAACGCCAATCACAAGCCCGTGCATGCCCTTCCATGCCTTCCACGCGAGACAATCGTGATGCCACGGCACTGATTGTCTTATTGGCCTCAAGGCTAATCTCTTGATAAGTGCATATCTTGAGAAACTTCAGGGCATTCAGGCCGCCGGTGTAATAAGCTGCCTTTTTTGTAGGCAAGATGTGGTTTGTTCCGGAACATTTGTCGCCGTGAGGAACAGTACTTCCTTCTCCGAGGAACAGGGAACCATAGGAGGAAAGGTTTCGGACCCACCATGGGATATCTTCAGCCATTACCTGAATATGTTCCGCCGCATAACTGTTGCTGACACTGCACAATTCTTGGCGATCCGAACAAAGGAGAATCTCCCCGTAGTCGCGCCATGCAGACCGTGGTACATCCGGGTTGGGCATATCGTCGATGATCGTATCCATCAAGTGCAGCACTTTTACGGCCAATTCACGGCAGTCGGTAAATAGCCAGACAGGGGAATCATAGCCATGTTCAGCCTGAGAAACGAGATCAATCGCAATGGTCAAGGGGTCGGCAGTCTTGTCTGCAATAATTGCGGATTCAGTCGGGCCGGCAAAAACATCTATTCCGCAACGACCGGAGCCTGCCAGTATCGACTTGGCTTCAGCCACAAAGGCATTGCCAGGACCAACCAGGATGTTGGCTGGCTTGCCGGTGAACAAGCCAAAAGCCAGGGTTGCAATGGCCTGAATCCCGCCGATCTCAAGAATGATGTCAGCTCCGGCAAGAGCCATGGCAAATGCCAAAGAAGGATCAATGCTTGCGCCACGAGGCGGAGAACAGGCGATAACGGTGGGCACACCGGCGGCCTTGGCCGTTGCCACACTCATCAGCGCGGAGCATACATGGGCAAAACGTCCACCTGGAACATAGCAACCGGCTACATCCACCGGAATAATGCGCTGTCCAAGTTTGACTCCTGGGAAATTACTGATCTCGAACTCATTCAGGCTGTTGCGTTGCGCTAAGGCAAAAGATCGTATTTGTTCATACGCAAACCGGATGTCTTCTTTGACTTGACCCGGGACGCTTGCAATAAGCTGATTTTTCTTCTGCTCTCCCAGGACAAACTCTCCATCCCATTTGTCAAATTTATAAGCCAATTCACGGACTGCAGTTTCACCACGAGTTTCAATATCCTTAAGAACTGCCTGAACAGTTTCTCGAACTTCTGCGCTATGGGATTCCGCTGTACTTATTGCCTTTTTTATAAATTCCATATGATTAAAGCCTCCTATCTCTAATGTGAAACAATACTTTTGTATTTCTCAGCAAGGTTGCGCCCCGTACTTCGCCACAGCCACAGCCCTCTCGGCAAGCACCTCTGCCGCGTCAATGACAGGAAGCACATAGGTGTCATCTGCAATAATGCTTAATTCCGTACAAGCTATAATAATTACTTCCGCGCCACCGGCTGTGATATCGGCAACAACTTCTTCAAGCACATTGCGAAGGATTTCACCGGTTTTTCCAGCCTTGATGTCCTTAATTACCTGCATGAGCCTTTTTTGTTCATACGATTGCGGATAGACAGAGCCTAAGCCGTATTTTTGCAAACATGTATCGTAAATTCCGGTTATGCGAATGGCATCTGAGGCCAAAAGCCCCACTTTTCGGACCAAAGGATGATGCTGTATAATGGTATTTACAGTGAGTTCAATCATATTGAGGACAGGAATATGTACACTGTCCTGAAGCGCAGGGTAATAGTAATGAGCCGTATTACATGGAAGCACTAAAAAATCCGCCCCAAAAGACTCAAGCCTTCGTGCAATATTAATAATATGTGGTAAAGGGCTTTCACCTACGCCATCTATGATGGCCTTGATGCGCGATGGGATTTTGGGATTATTATCAACAATGGAGTGAATATGGTCAACGTCGTCTGCCGCCGGGGTGAGACGAATCAGCCGTTGCATAAAATCAACTGTTGCCTCCGGACCCATGCCACCAATGATTCCCACTATCTTTTCATTCACTGGAATTCACCTTTTCGGCTCATAGATGTCTTGAGATGGGCAACCCCGGAAATGTCATCTTTAGGGGGGTTAAACTCCCGAAACAGCTAAGAGCCAAGATTTTCTTAATTTAAGATCAATCTGCGACTTCCTCCAGCCCGAGTACCGGCTTAATATAGGCGTACAGCCCTGGAGCTCCCCCGGTATGGACGAAGAGAATATTTTCACCTTTCTTGAAATAACCTTTGCGGCTGAGGTCGATAAAACCGGCCATAGCCTTTCCGGTATATACCGGATCCATCAGGATGCCTTCTGTCTTGGCCATCATGTTTACGGCTTCGACCATTTTCTTGTTGGGAACAGAGTATTTGGGGCGCCAGTAGTCGCCGAAGGTTACCACAGCTTCACTTGGGATAGCCTGCCTGACACCTACCCGTTCAGCGGTTTTCTGAACCAAATCGTAGACTAGCGGATCCTGGTCATTGGGATCTCGACTGACGTTGATGCCTACGATGGGGATGTTCATATTGCAGCCGTAGAAGCCGGTAAGCAGGCCAGCGTGTGTGCCGGTGCTTCCGGATGCAACCACAAGCCTATCTATAAGGATTTGTTTTTCAAAGAGTTGCCCCTGTATCTCCTGGGCGCAGGCCACATAACCGGTCGCACCGATGGGATTTGAGCCGCCACCGGGGATGATGTAGCCTTTACGTCCGTCCTTGGCCAGATCATCGGCCACTTTCTGCATGGCCGCCATCAGGTTCGAACCGCCGGAAACGACTTCTGTTTTCTCTACACCCAGCAAGCGGAAAAGGAAGTTGTTACCACTTGCTTCCGGGTTGTAGCTGCCAGGCACGCGTTCTTCAAGAACCAGACGACATTTTAGACCTTCCTTGACAGCCGCGGCCAAAGTCAGACGGCAGTGGTTGGACTGGACAGCACCGCAGGTGATGAGGGTGTCTGCATCCTGGGCAAGGGCATCGGCCACCAGAAACTCTAGTTTTCGGGTCTTGTTGCCGCCGGCAGTCAGGCCGAGTAGATCGTCTCTTTTGATGTAAACATTAGGTCCGCCAAGCGCGTTGGTGAAACGCGGCAAAAACTCGAGGGGCGTTTCATTTTCGGTGTAGCGCCGGCGAGGAAATTGAGCAAGATTCATTCTGTTTCTCCTTAGTGTTTATAGATTTAGAATTGCTTCTATTTCGATATCAGCATTTTTGGGAAGCGCGGCCACCTGAACAGCCGATCGGGCCGGCAGGATCACGTTAAAGTATTGTGCGTAAACTTGGTTGATTCTTGTAAAATCGTTCATATTTGTCATAAAGACGGTGAGCTTGACAGCACGGTCTAAACCGGTTCCTGCCGCTTCTGCGATTGCCTTGATGTTTTTCAGACATTGATGAGCGCGTTCTTCGATTCCCCCTCCAACAAAATCACCCGTTGCCGGGTTCAGCGGCAGCTGACCGGATATGAAAAGCAGGTTTCCGGCAACTACACCTTGGGAATAGGGGCCGATAGCGGCTGGTGCTTGATTTGTTGTGATCGGGGCTGGTGAATTCGAATCTGGCATCTTTTATTCCTTCCTTTTGTCTTTAAGAAGCATGGTCAGAACCGATTGAGGTCATGCTCTGCGTGAATTTTCTTCAAATAGTTGTAAACTGTATATTTGGAAACTCCCATGAATAGGGCAGCTTGGTCGATACCGCCCTTGATCTGAAAAACGCCGCTGGTTTCAATTTCCTTAACCAGTTCAATTTTTTCCTCAATGGTCATGGAGGAGGGTTGTTTGCCAATTTTGGAAATTGCCTGTTGCAACAGGGCTTCGATAGTTTCGGCGATGGACTTTGCAAATGTTTCAGCTTTTTCCGAACCGTTCAAGCTGTTTTCAGTGCTTGTAAAAATATCTAACGCATAGGCAGCGTTGAGAAAATCAGTTATATCGAAATTTATACACAATGCTGCGACAACATCCCCAAAACTGTTGCGGATGAAAACGGTGGTGGATTTGAGAACACGACCGTCACTGTTAGTCGTTTTGTAATTATGCCGATCACGGATGTTGCGACCTTCCTGATGAAGAGCTTTTATGACCAAATCAGTAACCGGACCACCTATTTTACGATGAGTTATGTCGCCTGCAATGTGCTTGATGGATTGCTGTGGTTGAGAAAGATCGTGAACGACCACTTCTGAAGTACGCGGGAAAGTGCTGACGAAAGCATCAGCGATTTGTTTCAGAACACTGAATATAATTTTGCTGTCTCCAATTATCCCCCCATCCATCTGTTCTGGCTGAGTACCGGATACTCGGTCTGGTTTTGTGTTGATTATTTTTCTCTGAACCGAGTCCATAGTATTTCTCCTTTTTATTGCACTGTGCGTTAACTTTTTTAAAATGTCAACGATTATTTGTTTAATTCAACAATTATTTATTGATCTCTTCAAAAATAAATTGAAATAAAGAAATGATGAATTAAGTTTGAATATATTCTGCCAACTAACAGCAATTATTCATTATCTGTTACATAGCATTTATAATCAATTCTGTATTGAGTGATTTTGAGCCGATATTAACGACCCCAACTGTACGTCCATACCGGTCAGTATCCATAACTTTTACTTCAACCGTTTTCCCGAATACCAGATCAGACATGAATCGTTTTTCCTTCTGTTCGTAATCCTGATGTTTTTTCGGACAATCCACTCCATAAATCCTTATTTTATGCTGAGACTTACTGCCATCCAGAACTGTGATAGTGTCACAATCGGCGACAGATAGCACATCACCAGATATTTTATTTTCAGCCCAAGCGTTACCAATAACCAGAACTACAAGAAAAACAAAAAATAAATAATTTAACAATTAATCCTCAGACAGTTTTCATCTATCCCCCTTGTATTAAAAATTCATTGATTCCCAGATTAACGGAACACTGTACCACCATCCATTGCGTTATACCATATATCAATATACTGTATATTGTATCATGCAAACAATATCAGAATTGACCATATCACTGTCTTCCGTTGAACTCGCCATAAGCAAACTGATGCTCGGTGAGCGTGTCGTGCGTGTTTCCAATGGTGAACGCATGGTAGAATATGGTCAATCAAGCCTCATTGAACTTCAGGCATATAAATCAAGCTTAAACACTTCTCTGAATTTATTAAATCGTAAGCCTCGTTACTGCCGCATATCAACAAGCAAAGGGGTATAATGTCTTTCCTGAGAATACTTGACAGTAAGGGCCGCAAAATTGATATGCGATATTCCCCACCTTTCGAAGGCGCAGGTAATGGTAGGCGTTTAT
>Ga0194038_1000855_pt1 | contig 13262 bp, 10 predicted proteins | sample JunL226m_MetaG_FD_148630 | JGI IMG/M metagenome (GOLD analysis project Ga0194038, IMG submission 148630) | Anoxic zone freshwater microbial communities from boreal shield lake in IISD Experimental Lakes Area, Ontario, Canada - Jun2016-L227-6m | ecosystem: Environmental > Aquatic > Freshwater >...
CTACGGCGAAGGCGAGCTCCTCAGTGCCGGAATGGGCCTCGCCAGTGAACTCGCCCCAAAGGCTGGACCAACGCTCCAGGCAATTCGAACTGAGATGTATCGCGGGGCGATTGAAGGACTCCGAGCAAATCAGCCGTTGGATATCTCTGGTGCCGGTTCCTGAGAGGGACCCCTACGATAGAGATCTCAGAATTGAAAGGGTAATTCACCATGAAGCGAACGCTGTATGCAGAAGAGCATGAAGCCCTTCGGGAAAGTTTCCGGAGTTGGCTCGACAAAGAGATAGTTCCTCATGAAATCGAATGGAACGAAGCGGGGATTGTTCCGCGGACCGTATTTAGTGACGCAGGAAGTCATGGATTTTTAGGATTTGACGTCCCAGAAGAGTTTGGTGGTGGTGGAATGCCAGACTTTCGCTTCAATACGATCATTGATGAAGAGATTCAACTCTCCGGAGCGGGTTCGTCGGGGCTTGGCATCTCACTCCACAACGACATCTGTGTACCCTATTTTCTGAAGTACTGCACAAAGGAACAACGGGAACGTTGGCTTCCAGGAATTGCGAGTGGTGAACTCATTACCGCCATTGGAATGACGGAGCCTGGAATCGGTTCGGACCTCGGTTCATTGGCAACGTCAGCGATTCGCGATGGCGATCGCTACATCGTCAATGGCTCAAAAATTTTCATCACGAATGGCATCAATGCTGATCTCGTGATCACGGCCGTAAAAACGGATCCTTCGCAGCGGCATAAAGGAATCTCGCTCCTGATCATGGAGCGGGGTCTTGAGGGTTTTGAGCGTGGACGAAATCTTGACAAAATCGGACTTCACTCTCAAGACACCGCAGAACTCTTTTTCAATGACGTTTCTGTTCCCGCAGAAAATCTTTTAGGAGATGAGGGAAACGGTTTCGCGATGTTGGTCGACAATCTTCCTCAAGAGCGGCTCTCAATCGCCGTCGCTGGGGTTGCAGCGGCGAAAGCCGCCTTGGAATGGACGCTGGAGTACGTCAAAGAGCGAACAGCATTCGGACAGTCCGTTGGATCTTTCCAGAACACTCGTTTTGTGTTGGCCGAACTTGCAACTGAAATCGACGTCGCACAGGCCTACGTTGATAACTGCACGTTGGCGCTCAACGTGAATGACCTCACCGCCGAAGATGCTGCGAAAGCAAAATGGTGGTGCACTGAGCTTCAAAAGCGAGCAGTCGACAGTTGCCTTCAACTCTTTGGCGGCTATGGCTACATGGTGGAGTACCCGATCGCAAGAGCCTATAAAGACGCACGAGTGACCACTATTTATGGAGGCACCACGGAGATTATGAAGGAAATTATCGGGAGATCTCTGGGTCTCTAACGAGTACAGGACCCATGCCATCGCTCGATGTGGTTCAATTCTTAGCGTGACGATGGGATTCCACTCGAGAACGAATCGAATGGTGATCGCTGCACTGATCAGTGTGGGTTCAGTGCTGGCAGGGTGTTCGACGTCCTCAACTTCTTCAGGAACAACAACAACGCCATCGGTGACGCAAGGAAAACCGGTCCCGTCATCCGGGTGCAAAAAGCCAGTCGCTGCATCAGTGACCGATCAGCGCAATGAACTCACAGTGGCGGATACGACGCGGTGGTATCTCCTCACGACTCCAGCGCCGTCGACACCGAGCGCGACATCTCCGAAGGGCACCACTCCTATTCCTCGACCAGTCGTTGTCGACTTTCATGGACTCTCAGAGGGCGCAACACTCCACTCGGTGACGGCGCAGTTTGGTCAATTAGGCCAAAAAGATGGATTCATTGCCGTCTATCCAAACGGAACAGGCACACCCGTGCAGTGGGACGTGTCACCGACGCAAACACCGAATCCGGATATTGAGTTTGTACAAGCGTTGCTGACCAGTCTTGAGTCGAACTACTGCGTCGACATCTCTCGGGTCTATGCCAGTGGTCTTTCAGATGGAGCATTCATGGTTTCACTGTTGGCGTGTGAGATGTCGACACGCTTTGCTGCGATTGGAGCGGTGGCGGGTCTCCAACTCCCAAATCCGTGCCACCCTTCTCGAAAAGTTCCCCTGATCAGTTTCCACGGAACACAAGATCCAATCCTTTACTTTAATGGTGGGATTGGTTACGGAGTCCTGAACAAAGCCCTTGGCGCGAATTATTCGGCAGGGGATAGTGCGCCAACAACTACGACGCTTCCTCCCGATCTCACTGGAAAAGGTGTTCCCGCAACCGTCCAAGCCTGGGCGGTGAAGGACGGGTGTTCAAGAAAATTTACTGATAAAAAAATCTCAAGCGAAGTGATCCAGCGGACCTACAGTTGCCCGCCGAATGTCGATATCGTTTTTTATATCGTTCTTGGGGGAGGCCATTCGTGGCCAGGAAGCGCGTTTAGTAAATCTGTGAGTGGCGTGACGGGATTCACGACGTTCCAGATCAAGGCAACCGAGACAATGTGGACGTTTTTTCAACGTTTTCAACTTCCCCTCAAGACAACGCCGTAGCCACGCAGCGAGCCAAAACGCCCCTGTAGCCAAAAGTTTTTCAAGGCCTGCCTGCGGAAACAGGGCTATAAATTGCTAGGATTCTTCCTTGTGTTCCAAGTTTTAGAGAATCGAGAGAAGGCAGGAAGTGAGTAACGGAGAAGGAGCGACGCCTGGATCGTCTGATGCGGAAGCTCCAAGGCGTCGCCGAGGCAGTGAGCAGCTCCGTCGGCAACGCCAAGCACAGATTCGCCGACGTCGAAGTGTGCTCGGCCTTGGCGCAGTGACACTTGTGGTGCTGGTTGCGTACCTCGTTTGGCCGAGCGGGGGATCAACATCCACCTCTCCAACAACGAGTACCTCGGTGGCGCAGGGAGTTTCAAAGACCACCTCAAGTGGCCCGGCTTCGATTGAAGCGGGTGTTGCGTCATGGACCATTCCCTCTCCAATCTCTCGGGAAACCGTGGTGGGAAATGGTTCTGGGCTCACAGTCCTTGGGGGTCTAAATCCAAACCAGTCGTCGTCTGCGAGCACCTACACCATTGATCCAACATCTGGAACGGTGAGCCCAGCTCCCTCATTGGCGAATGCGGTCCATGATGGATCAGGTGCCGCATTAGGAAGTTCGACCTTTGTCTTTGGAGGTGGATCGCCGAATACGGTCAACACCGTGCAAGCAATCGCCACGCCCTCGATTCCGACGAAAGCAGGGGGTACTGGAGGAACTGCATCAGGTGCACTTCCGCAACCACGCTCAGACAGCGCTGTTGCCACAATGAATGTCGAGAGCAATGGCCATAGTGTTCGAACCGCATTTATCGTTGGTGGCTATACCGGGTCGTCCTATCTCCACGACGTCCTTTCGACCACTGATGGGAAGCATTTTACAAATGCGGCTTCGCTTTCGACAACTGTTCGTTACCCCGGTGTCGTGGCATTTGGTGGAAAAATCTATGCCTTCGGAGGCCAGACTCCATCGTCGGGGACGTCAACGACAGCGACAGACGTCATTCAAGAGATTGATCCCTCGAGTCACACCAGCCGGGTCGTCGGCCATCTCCGCCAGGCCGTCATTGGTGCTGCCGTTTTCGTGATCAACAACACGATCTATGTGGCAGGAGGACAAGTTCCAAATGGAATTACCTTGACGACAATTGACGCGTTTATTCCAGCAACCGGGAAACTCCTGAACGCTGGCCTGCTTCCTCAAGCAGTCGCTTTTGGTGGATATGCCACGGTGTCAACATCGAAAGGATCGATTGGCTACATCGTGGGTGGAGAGGTTTCATCACAGTCTGGACCGACACAAGCTGGAGTGGCTTCGGGTGAACTGACGTCGGTGATTTCGCTTCGGCCAAGTACGTACGGCGGCAATGCAGGAACGGTCGGTGCTGGTTCGCCATATAAAGGTACGTTGCTGATTGCCGATAGAGGGAATAATCGCCTCATCACAATGGATGCGTCTCGAAAATTAACCTGGGAGTACCCTTCGCCAACAATGTCAGCACCGCCAGGTGGCTTCTACTTCCCTGATGACTCATTCTTTACGAAAAAAGGCACGGCCATAATTTGTAATCAAGAAAATAATCACACAATTGTCCAAATTGCGTACCCTTCAGGAAAAGTCCTCTGGCAGTATGGCCATCCAAAGTCTTCTGGTTCAACGGCTGGCTTTTTGAATCAGCCCGACGATGCATTTTTTCTCAAATCGAGCGGTGTAGCGGTTGCCGATGCATCGAATAACCGAATCTTGTTTATCTCCCCGCAAGGAACCCCAACGGGGCAAATCGGAAACGGAAAAGATGCTCACGTCCCTGGTGTCTCAATCGCGTATCCCAATGGCGATACGCCATTGGCAAACGGGAATTTCCTGATTTCAGAAATTGATGGGTCCTGGGTTTCTGAGTACACGCCAGCAGGAAAAATGGTGTGGGACGTTCACATTCCGTTGGTGAACTACCCCTCAGATCCTCAGCAACTTGGCCCCAACCTCTACCTCATGGCTGACTACAACCCTCCTGGAGAAGGTCGGATGATCGAGTTCAATCGCCAAGGCCAGATCAAGTGGTTGTATGCCCCGAAATCTGGTGATGCCATGTTGAAGAAACCATCACTTGGCGAGCAACTCCCAAGTGGACTCATCATGATTAATGACGACTATCGAAATAGAATTGTTGTTGTTGACCCAAAGACGAACTCTATTGTTTGGCAGTATGGACTGACGGATGTGGCTGGAACAGCTCCTGGAATGCTTACAATTCCCGATGGCTTCGACAACTTGCTTGCAAATAAATCCACACCGACGCACGTCAGCACTGGGTAGTGGGGAGGCGCTAGGAGTTTGAAATTCTGGTGATCGTGGTGAAGCTCACCAGGTAGCAGTCGTTGTTGAAACCTGCACACGGAAAAACGACTGATTGAACCGGGCTTCCAGTATCAATGCGGTTGACTTCTCGGCCGGTCTCGGTTTCAAGAATCACGACTTCTTCCACAGCTCGAGTGCGGTCATAGTGCGTCAGAATCATGTGGCCGCTCACGTCGTCATGAAGAACATGTGATGCGTGATTCAACTCGGCGGTCCAAAGAGGAGCGAGGGTATCGGCGTGAAATGCAGCAACGACACCATTGCCTGAATCAAAACCAACAACGACCCGGCGAGTGGCGTCGAGTGCCGGAGGATTAGCAATAATGCCTCCGAGCCTGCCTGAAACTTCTACCGAAGATGATGTGGAATTTTGTCGATTGATGCGATGAAGCCGCAACGGCACAGTTCCAATTCCACGACCTTCGAACGAACCATCAAAACGATCCGTTCCGTCGCCATTATCGAGGAAGTAAGTCAGATCGCCATCAAGAACAGCATCCCATCCACAGCCCTGGCCTGGTTCGCTTCGGTAGGGCACCGAGCCGGTTTCTTGGAGTGCATTATTTTCGAAAACGACAGTGAGAAGCGACGTCGTTCCTACGACAACAATTTGATTCTCAATTGCCGAGAGGCGAGCGACAGAGGGCTCTGAAAGATCCAACGTTGAGATTGTTGACAGATCATTGGGATCGAGAACCAGAAGCTGGCTTGTTCGCTTATCGTCAGGATCATGCCCGTTAAACGGCCCAGCAAAATCCTTGGTGACGAGTTGACCAGTCTCAAGAATCACAAAACTGTTATAGGGCCGGTCACGTGGCAGCTCTACGGAACAGAGCGTCTCGAGTGAGGCAGAGAGTCGATGTGCGTGATTTCCAAAGACGACATAGAGCGAACCATTTACGTGTGCAGCAATTCCTCCAGGCCAGACCGGACCGCCTGCGAGATCGTGACTTCGGCGCACTGTCTCAAGTGACGAAGGGTCGAGTTGTTCAACAAAACTCGTCGCATCCGGAGGCCCGCTATGGCCCACGACGAAAAGTTCGCCTGGATCTCGAAGGATGGCCATCGTCAAGACGAGAATGTCTCTTGAGGAAGCGACCAACGGCGCGGTGAGATGAAGTCCAAGTGATTTCTCGAGACCTTCTTGATCGTGTGGAGTACTGCGCCGTTGGGATCCAGCATCTTCAGCAGGCCAGGGGCTGTCCCAAAGTGCGCTTCTCGTCATGGCTAAAGGGTAGTTGAGCAACTGTCGTCGTTGATGGCTACAGTTTGGAAATGGACTACGGAACAATTGATTTTGATTATGCGGGACATTTGGCAACTCGACCTGAAGAAGAAGACGGACCAATCTGGATGGTCAACTTCATGCGCTATAAAAAAGTGGCGTCATATGCGGATGGCGGCGAGCAGATTTCAGGGAAGCAAGCTGACAATCGCTATGCACCAACAGACGTCTTAGCCAAAATTGGAGCAGACATGGTATTTGTCGGCGACGTTCTTGACACTGATGGCTCGTGGGATCGAATGGCCATCGTTCGCTACCCCACTCGAAAGGCCTTCATCGACATGCAGACCCGTGAGGACTTCAAGGAAAAGAAGGTCCATAAAGATGCAGGTATGGAGTTCACCGTCATCATGTGCTCACTCCCGCTGGGTCCTCGAAACGGTGAAGGAGATGGATCAGGCACCGTTCAGTTCGTTGGATTTCCAGCAGGGACGCCTTCTCCGGCTCCTCTTGAACACGCGGTGATGTTCTCTGTCGAAGGCACCATTATCGGCGACGAGCGACGGTGGGATCATCTCGCCATTGTCTACAGCGATGATGAGATCACTGGGTTGCCAGAAGGTGCGATGGTGGTTCGATCTCAACCAACTATTGACACCATTACAAGCCTGATCTAATTCCAGAGTTGGCGGTGGTCCGGAGCGAAATGCTCTGCGTGGTTAGATTCGTTCGATGATGATGGCAGGAGCCATTCCACCAGCAGCACACATGGTGATTAACGCGAACTGCTTGTCTTGGCGTTCTAACTCGTCAAGTGCAGTCCCTATCAACATTGCTCCTGTGGCGCCGATTGGGTGACCGAGAGCAATAGATCCGCCATTCACGTTGATCTTTTCTCTGTCGATGGCAAGGTCCCGAATGAACTTCTCAGTGACGACGGCAAAGGCTTCATTGACTTCGAAGAGATCGATTTGGTCGATGGTCATTCCGGCTTTGGCAAGGACTTTTTTCGCTGCGGGTACTGGGGCATTGAGCATCAACGTTGGGTCGTCTCCCATGTTGGCCACTGCCACGACGCGAGCCCGTGGCTTCATCCCGTGAGCAGTTGCGTAGTCGGGACTGGTCATGAGAATTGCTGCAGCACCGTCAACAACACCAGAAGAGTTTCCTGCATGATGGACTGGTTCAAACTCTAAACCTGGGAAGCGTTGGTGGACCATATTTCGAAACGTCGTTCCTTTATCGTCAAGAACAATGTCAGCGATTGCTCCAAACGAAGGCTCAAGGGTGGCGAGCTTTTCGTAAGTGGACGTTGGACGTGGGTACTCTTCGTGGTCCAACAACATCGTTCCATCTGGCCCAGAGACCGCAATCAAACTTTTTTCAAATCGTCCTTCAGCGATCGCAACAGCTGCTCGCTCCTGAGAGAGGGCACCGAGTTCATCGAGCGATTGGCGCGAGATTCCTTCTAATGCCGCAATAGCGTCGGCGGCAACACCCTGATTGGGCTGAGGAAAAATTGCTCGGAGGTGCTCATTGCCACTGTCGATGAAGTAGCCAGCATTTCGATTCGCCGCGTAACAGGACATCATTTCGGTGCCACCGGCAATGACCACATCTTCGAGTCCCGACATGATGTTCGCAGTGGCCAAGTTTGCTGTCGTGATGCCAGATCCACAAAAACGGTCCAGGGTCATGCCGCTTGATTTCATTGAAAAACCAGCGTCAAGTGCCGCCATACGGCCGAGGTCGCCACCTTGGGTCCCACCCTGCATGCTTGTTCCCCAGATCACATCGTCGACGTCATCAGTGTTGAGGTCGTTTCGCTCAGCAATGGCCTTCAGAACGGTTGAACCGAGAAGTTGAGGGTGAAGATCAGCGAGTGCTCCCTTTCCTACTTTTCCAATTCCACGGGGGGTTCGACACGCATCGATAATCCAGGCTTCACTCATTCTGGTACTCCTTCGTTGTTGAGAATTGGTCCGTCTCCGCCCAGGTTCTCGTTCTCAAGAAGGAGGGTGACGACGGATCTGAGAATACCATCGATTGTTCAAGCAAGAAGAGTGAACGAGCAGTTCTGATTGAGCGGACTACTTCATCAAGTTTGCTTTTTGCTGAGCAAACTCCTCCTCCGTGAGGATTCCATCATCACGGAGTTTGGCGAGTTTGATCAGTTCGTCAGCCATGCTTGCCGCAGCTGGTGCTTGTTGAACTGGCGCTGCTTGCGCCGGCGCACCAGCGACTGCGCCGTGTCGTGCTTCCTCGGCTCTTTGATCGAGCATGGTCTTGACCTTCTCGCCATCCTTTTTCGGGACGCCCTTCATCGTGATCACGTGGCCGCCAGTTGATTCAACGGTGATCTCTGCGTAGACCATTCCTTTGGACATTTTGATTTGAGCAACTTGCGCATAACGGATCGCTTGCGTTTCTTTCTTTCGAATTGCGTGGTGCTCGTACTCTTCAACACGGTCGGGCCAAATCCGAATCACGTTTGGCGTAAGGAGACGACCACCCTTTAGCCGCGACGCTTTGAATTCATAGAGGGGTTCTTTAATTCCATCACCGAACTTACCTTCGCCTGAATGTTCGCTTGATTCCTCATTGTCGCTCATGATGACCTCTCTGTACCGGTGGAATTTAAATCTCTGGTGCTAATAAAATTGATATTACCTTCTCGGAAGATCTCCACAATCAAGCCCCTCCTGGCTCAACATTGGGGAGCTTCTGCTGTCGTGAACGTGGACCCTCATTGAACGTGAAAGGAATCTCTGTGTGGAGAACAACGGGAGTTGTCACGGGTCATCACGTCTTCGACTGAATCCTTGACACAGGCGCTGGGCTCCGAGTAATTTTTGGAAGTTTCACGAACCGATGGAAAGGTAAATTTTCATGAAGAAATTGGCGTCCATTTCACTGTTTTCCGTAGCGTTGTTGTTTGCCGCGTGCTCGTCTGGCAGTTCGACAGCATCGTCAGACAGTTCAAATACCTCTGGGAGCAGTACTTCATCGGGAGACCCTTGCGCAGCATTTTCGAATAATTCAGATGGGACCAAGTGGGGATTCGCAGGGTGTCAGTTGTCGACAGCCCAAGAGCAATGGGCCAAAAGCGGAGATGGCACCGTTACGCAAGAGCAGATCGACAAACTGACGGGGTATCTCACATCAATGGAGACCTACAGTCAGAACATCTCGGCATCGTCGAGTGCATCAGCGGAATGCAAGTCTTCGGCTACCGCATGGACAGCATCGGTTACCGCAGCATTGGCGTATTGGCCAACCACCGTCGGAAAGACCTGGTCCACCGCAGAGCAAAGTGCTCCGGGGACTCCAGATTCGGCCACCGTTGGCGATATTTCAGGCTGCTAGAGGCATCTGGAGCGGGTGACGGGAATCGGACCCGCGTTCTCAGCTTGGGAAGCTGATGTTCTACCACTGAACTACACCCGCAGAACCTCACTAGCCTAGCGCTCCCTGTTGGGTTTTTGATCGGCCTGCACGGTGCCCTCAGTAGGGAGAGCGTTACTGTGAGTTCATGGCGGAGATTGATCGGAGAGTATTCCTTCTCGGGACAGTCGGGCTCTCAGCGACACTGCTCGCTCCTCAGTCAGTAGTGAGTGCACGTTCAATGCCAACGGCACTCGTGTACGCAGGTCCTGCGTCCACCGCAGATTCGACATTGTGCTGGAAGCCAATTACTGCTCTGTTGAAGACGAGTTACAAGGTCATCGAGGTGGGTCCTGCTTCGCGCCCTCGTGTTGCATTGACGGCTCACTTGTTGGAAAGAGCGACACTGTATGTCCAACCAGGTGGAGGCGACGACCTGCTTGGAGCATGGAACGAGATGAAGAAATATCGAACACCGTTGACGAACTATGTAAAACACGGCGGGCATTACCTAGGCATATGTATGGGTGCCTATCTCGCGGCTGGAGAGAACACCAAGGGAAATCCTGGACTTGGTCTCATACGCCCTGGTGACACGAATGAGTACGTTGGCCCGTCTTTGGTTTCCGATGACCCAAGAAACTCTGAAGCAGACGAAGTTGTTGCGTTGTCATGGGGAGGCAAGGCGAGAACAATGTACTTTCAAGCGGGACCTGAGTTCACTGCGCAAGAGTTGCGATCAACGAACGTGATTGCAACGTATTCGAATGGACAGTCCGCAGCTATGGTCGTTCCTCTTGGAAAGGGCAGTATTGGTCTGTCCGGTCCTCATCCAGAAGCGCCGAGCGACTGGTACAGCGCATCTGGCCCCGATTTTCTCAAGTACGAGGGGAACCCACCTCGGCCTTTTCCGACAAGTGACCTTTTTCATGACCTTGTGATGCAGACGGTGCAAATGCGAGGGGGGCAGAACGTCCAGTACGGCGGCGGGCACGCTGGCTGACCGAGGAAGGGTGGCTCTTCTGGTCGAACCTGCCGGTACTCATTGAGAGAAGATTCATGGCCCCAGAAGATCCAACATTGATGGATTTCTCTAGCAGGGGCCTGCTTCTCATGGAATCTGGCTCTTCGATCTCGGGAAAAGCCAGTCGCTCAGAGAGGGTCGAAGCAAAGAACTTCACGAGACCTGGATAGGGCCACTATCGTCTGAGCGATGGTTCTTTCAGATCGCTCAATTAGCCAAGCCATAGAAGAAGGTCGAATTGTCATCGACCCCCTTGGCCCCGAATGTATTCAGCCGTCCTCAGTTGATCTTCACGTTGATCAGTATTTTCGAGTGTTCCGAAATCACACCGCAAAAGTCATTGACGTTCGAGAAAACCAAGAGGAGTTGACCGAACTTGTCGACGTTGGTCCCGATACACCGTTCATTCTTCACCCTGGAGAATTTGTTCTCGGTTCAACAACCGAACGAGTTGCACTTCCAGATGATTTGGTTGCCCGACTCGAAGGGAAATCTTCACTCGGAAGGTTGGGACTGTTGATTCACTCAACCGCTGGTTTTGTCGACGCGGGCTGGGATGGACATCTCACACTTGAACTTTCGAACGTGGCGAATCTTCCGATCACGGTGTATCCGGGGATGAAGATTGGACAGATCAGCTTCTTCGAAATGTCGACACCGGCTGACCGTCCCTATGGTTCGGAAGGTTTGGGTTCGAAGTATCGAGGGCAGTGGGGTCCAACCCCAAGTCGATATGCCGATAATTTCCCGCCGGCAACATAAAATAACTGTGGCCCGCAAGGGTTTGATCAACTTCTAAGGAGGCGTCGTGCTCGTACGGATCATTTTGGGTCTTGGCATCACCGTGGTGTGTTTTGCCATTGCGGGTCGACGCTTTCACTGGCTGAGCAAACTGATCCGATCTGGCGCACCCGCAAAACGCCCTTTGAGTTTCTCTCGAGCAGCCGAAGCCGAAGTCGTTGAGGTTGCGGGACAAAAGAAGCTCTTGCAGTGGACGATTCCGGGTATTGCTCACTTTTTCGCTATGTGGGGATTCACTGTCCTGCTCCTGACGATCATCGAGGCTTACGGATCACTGTTTGCTCGCGACTTCTCCATTCCGTTGATCGGCCACTGGTCGGCGGTGGCATTCCTTGAAGACTTCTTTGCGACAGCAGTTCTTGTCTCACTGGTTATTTTCTCGATTATTCGGCTCAAAAATGCGCCGTCTCGCAAACAACGAGAGAGTCGTTTTTACGGATCTCACACGGGAGCAGCGTGGCTTGTCCTTTTGATGATTGCACTCGTGATCGTCACGCTGCTGCTGTATCGAGCCGCGCAAGAGAACACTGGCCACTTCCCATTCCAGGGCGACTGGTGGGCATTCGCGTCCCTCGGTGTTGCCAAACTTCTGGCCCCATTGGGAACAGGCGTCAACAGTGTGATCGAGACTGTCTTTCTGTTGGCAAATATTGCAGTCATCGTTGGATTCTTGGTGTTTGTGTCGTACTCCAAGCACCTCCACATTTTCTTGGCCCCAATTAACGTTGGAACGTCTCGACGCCCCCGTGCTCTTGGTGGTCTGGACAAGACCCCCGACATGGACATGGAGAACATCAGCGAAGACACGGTCTTCGGTGTTGGAAAGATCGAAGACTTCACGTGGAAACAGATGCTCGACTTTTCAACCTGCACCGAGTGTGGACGTTGTCAGTCAGTCTGCCCAGCGTGGAATACCGACAAGCCGCTAAGTCCAAAACTTCTGATCATGGGACTCCGTGACAATATGTTTGCCTCAGCAGATCGACTTCTCACGAAAGATTCTGAAGCTGCTGCTGCGGCGGAGACGTTGGTTCCCACCACAATTGATCCTGACGTTCTTTGGAGTTGCACCACGTGTGGGGCCTGTGTCCAAGAGTGCCCCGTCGACATTGAACACATTGATGCGATCGTCGACATGCGTCGCTATGAAGTCCTGATGGAGTCACGCTTCCCTCAAGAGGCGAACTTGTTCTTGCGCAATATTGAGAACCAGGGCGACCCGTGGGGCCTTGGAGGTGCGAAGCGCCTGGAGTGGACAGAGGCATTGGACTTTGACGTGCCAGTGATTACTGGCACGATTCCAGACGACGTGGAGTATCTCTACTGGGTGGGCTGTGCGGGTGCCCTTGATGACCGCGGCAAAAAGCAAGCCCAATCAACAGCACGGATGCTTCATCGAGCCGGCGTGACCTTTGGCGTGTTGGGCCCCAAGGAGTCCTGCACAGGAGACCCGGCGCGACGATTTGGGAATGAGTACTTGTTCCAAGAAGTCGCCAAAGCCAACATAGAAACGCTCAAAGAAGCTGGCGCCGTCAAGATCGTCGCTACCTGTCCGCACTGCTTCAACACGATCAAGAATGAGTACCCCGCGTTGGGTGGCGACTTTGAGGTCATCCACCACGCTGAGCTCTTGGCGCACTTGGTGAATAACGGCAAGTTGGTGCCGGGCGACAGTTACGCCGGAACCGTGACGTATCACGACCCGTGTTACCTGGGTCGCCACAACCGAGTCTTTGACGAGCCACGCGACGTTCTGAGTGCCATCCCGGGTGTCAAGCAGGTGGAAATGGGTCGCTGTCGAGAAAAAGGCTTCTGCTGTGGTGCAGGTGGGGCTCGAATGTGGATGGAAGAGAACATCGGCAAGCGAGTCAACATGGAGCGTACTGATGAAGCCCTCGGAACTGGTGCCGACATCGTGTCAACGGCGTGCCCCTTCTGCATGATCATGCTTGATGATGCAGTTCAGGCGAACGGT
>Ga0194038_1000862_pt1 | contig 13179 bp, 14 predicted proteins | sample JunL226m_MetaG_FD_148630 | JGI IMG/M metagenome (GOLD analysis project Ga0194038, IMG submission 148630) | Anoxic zone freshwater microbial communities from boreal shield lake in IISD Experimental Lakes Area, Ontario, Canada - Jun2016-L227-6m | ecosystem: Environmental > Aquatic > Freshwater >...
GGAAAAGCAGCGGGTTTAGCAGGGTATCATTTTCAAAGCGCGGGTATGCAAGTCAATTTATCTCGGACTATTTGGGCCAAATATTGCCGGAGTTAGCATTATCATCGGCGGTGTAGCGCTCTACCTACTTGAAAACAATGCTTTTGATCGTCCAAGGGAAGTATAAATCGCTTCAGGCCTCTCTCCGTTGAGAAATCGCTGAACCGCCCGAATTTGCTCCAGCCGAATGTCATTCTTCATGAACACCTCCAAAATTGCTTTAAGTGTTCAACAGAATAACAGAATAGCTATTTGATTGTCAGAACATTTTGTCTACGATGTCATGGCACTCAACATGTACTCATTTTTCTTCCCTTAAATATCGTGAAATATCAACCATCATTTATTGAGATCACGCTCAATATCCGATCAGACAGAATGCGGAACGCCATAAAAGAAATGGAAAGGAAGAACAAGTATTGATAAATCTTTATTTCATCCAGCACGGATAGGGCCGGGGCCTTGACCAACTCAGTTTATTGGTTTAATAATATTCATAAATGACGACTACAGCTCAACAAAAACTGCCATAATTAAACTTCACCTTGGCTTCGGTTTAAAATTGTTGCTTTTTGATGATTTTTACTTTTTTATTTTATGATATTGCATTAAACTAAAATAAAAGAATTTCTTATTTTAGGATCGGGTTATATGGCATGAGGCGGAATCTTCAAGGACATTACGAGGTGACATCAACGGTGGGCGAGAAGGTAAAAGCCTTTGTGCCTGCACCATTACCGCCGCAGCCGCCCATCGAATGGACGCCGGAATTGCGGAGCAAGTTCGACCAGGCGCTTCTGGCCTTGGGCCGGCTGGATAGCGTCTCCACCCTGCTGCCGGACGCATCATTGTTTCTCTATATGTATATTCGCAAAGAGGCGGTTCTTTCTTCCATGATTGAAGGCACTCAGTCATCGCTTTCCGATTTGTTAATGTTCGAACTGGACCAGGAGCCGGGCGTTCCCTTGAACGATGTTCAGGAGGTCAGCAATTGTGTGGCGGCGCTCAATCATGGCTTGGCGCGTTTGGCCGAAGGGTTTCCAATGTCTCTGCGTCTGATCCGGGAAATTCATGAAGTTCTGCTTTCAAAGGGACGCGGCAGCAGACAGTCGCCGGGGGAATTCCGGCGCAGCCAAAACTGGATAGGCGGAACACGACCCGGTAATGCCGCTTACGTTCCGCCACCTGCGGAACAGGTGATCGAGTGCATGGGCAGGCTGGAGCTGTTCCTGCACGATCAGCCGGAATCCACACCGGTTTTACTGAAAGCAGCCTTGTTCCATGTACAGTTTGAGAGCATACATCCGTTTCTGGACGGCAACGGTCGCATAGGAAGACTTATGATTACACTGCTTTTGTGCGATCAGAAGACGCTGCAAAAGCCGATGCTATATTTAAGCCTGTATTTCAAGACGCACCGGCAAATCTACTACGAGCTGCTGAACAGCATTCGCCTGACCGGAGACTGGGAGGCATGGCTCGATTTTTTTGCTGATGCGGTTATTGTGACCGCGAATCAGGCAATGGAAACAGCCCAGCAACTGATCGCGCTTTCCAAGGAAGATGCCGCCAGAATCAGTGGATTGGGTCGTGCCGGGCCATCAGCACTTCAGGTACATCGAGCGCTTTTGGAGCATCCCATCGCCACATCCGGCTGGCTGGTGGAAAAGACGGGCATCACCCCGGCAACAGTCAACAAATGTTTGAAACTTATGGAGCGACTGGGAATTGTTCGGGAACATACGGCGCAAAAACGAAACCGGATTTTCAGCTATGTTCGCTATGTGGAAATAATGAATCTGGGCACGGAATTGCCTGATATATGAAACCGGCTTTACATTCACCTGCCGATGGTTAGACGCTGAGTCAATCGACGAGGGTCTCCGGTTAACACACCTTTGAGTTGTATCATCGCTTCGGCAAGATCGTGCATTCGCTGGCGGGCTTCCGGTGGTGAATACGCTATTTCCATTATGGATTTCCTATTGCAGTTTGTTAAATGTTCCCATCATCATCACTTCAGGTTTATCCTGTATAAGCTGAGTCATGGTCGGGATGCAGCGACAATATACGCATCCAGACAAGCTCCCGAAAGGCGACACCTCGAAAACCCTTTGTAATCCGAAAGCTGTAAAGTCTCTCACCTCGCGGCCCCTTGCGGGAGATAATAGCCTCCCACTGCAATCCTGAATCTTCATAGATTTGTTGCCAGGTCATTGCTGAAATTTTCCGAAGGGTGTTCAGCACGCCCAACTGCTCAGTTTTCTGAAGGGTAAATAATTGTCTCTGAAAAACGGGATTGTTCATGTCAAGTCGGACACATCCAGTTGCGTCTGATTTCATAATTTCATCCTGGATTCAAGCGCGCTCATGTCGCTGTCCTGTGGTGGATGCTTCTCGGCCCAGGCAATGGCCTCATTCAAATCCTGCGATACTGCAGGATCATGAAGCCAGCGTTCGCTGACTGGAATGAATTCACCAATTTTCAGGAGCCATACGCCGGTTTCGATCTGTTCGATCATAACAGTTTTACCGGCATATTGTTTGCCCAAGGAAATCTGCCCGCTGCGCCCCACTGATTTGAGCATTTTCATTGTGTACCTCTTTTCAATTCATTTATGATATAATCACTGAAATACTATGGCATGACAGCATGAAATGTCAACATGGGTCCATAAATTAAGCCTCGCAGCGCTCTTGTGTACACGGGCACAAGGTAAAAAAGTAACAAATCAAAGGGTAACTGTCCTGGCCAACCGGAAACCGCAATTGACGAACCGGTTCTCGGGCGCGTAGTTGTACCGGTAAGCCCCCGCGGAAGTACTTCGGATTGTCGAGGGACCAAGAACCACCGCGCAACACACGGCCCCTATCTTCTGCTGGTGGCGGATTCAACTCGCCCTGTCGATAAAGGTTATATGCTTCTGAATCATACCAATCCTCGCACCACTCCCATACATTCCCGGACATCTGGCACAGTTCCCACGGGCTGCGGCCGTCTGGATAACTTTTAACAATGCACGTCCTTTCACCCAATCGGTTCATACCATTACGACATTTCGATTCATCCCAGGTATTGCCCCACGGATATTCCCGGCCATCCACACCCCGTGCCCCCTTTTCCCATTCCAGCTCCGATGGCAAGCGCAGACCGGCCCATTTCGTATATGCATTGGCACCATACCAGCTTACCTTCACCACGGGGTGGTTGTTCCTGTCGCCATAAGCCTCATATCTGCTGCCTGCTTTCCGAACAAAACAATCCGAATTCAGCAGTATCCATTTATTCAGGTCGCTTTCAGAGAGCTGACCCTGACTTAAAAACTGGGCATACTGAATATTTGTCACAGGATACAGGGCCAGATAATATGCAGGTAATCGCACCGGAAAGGGCTGACCACCGCCCTCGTTATTTGCCGATCCCCCGGCCAGAAACTCTCCTTCAGGGATCAACACCAGTTGCGTACCATCTTTCTCATTGATAATGGTGGGCGGAACCGAAGAAGATCCTTTCGGAATATCAATTCTTGTGCTTCCAGAGCTTCTAACCTGCGCTGAGGTGGATTGAACCGGAGACAACTCTTTAAAAATATCCTCCATATCCAGCCTGTGAACGCCGAACTCATCGGCCTTCTTATCGAGTATTCGACGAAGCTCATCGCTTAACCCACCGTTGAGCTGTATCATTGTTTCGGTAAGATCGTGCATCCGCTGGCGAGCTTCTGGTGGTGAATACGCTATTTCCATTCCAGACATGTGTTTTTTTATCCTTTATGTGTACAATGATTAAGAATAACAGAAAGCCGCTATCCTTTCACCTTAACCCTCTCTGCTTACTTAACCTGCGTTTTCACACCTGCCGGTTTAACCCCTTCCGCATGACCCCAATTCGTTGTTTCCCATCGGATACCCCGCTGAGCCAGACGTTTCTGCAAATCCTGCACTGCGGCCACACAGGATGTATCTCCGGCAGCGGCTGTGACTTTAAAATCCACATTCCCATCCAGAGGAATATCTATGGCAAAATCGCCTTTCCCCTTGATATCCGGCGTATGTCCGGCGATGCGAAGCGGGCTGGTCCGGTTGCCCGACTGATATGCGGTTTCAAATCCGAGTTCTTCCAGAGCGTCCATAATGGCTTCGCAGGTTACCTCTCGTTTTTCATTCAAACTCTGATTTTCTGCGGCATTGTGAAGACTCTGGCTTAATAGGTCATTAGCCGTTTTTGCCTGATCCGATGCCTGATCAAAATTTTCATTTTCAATCTCCTGATTGGCCTTCTGTAGCGCAGTTTCCACATTTCGCAGCACCGTCTGATCATCGGCCCATGTTGAGATAAGATTCCTGTCCAAGTTGTCGAAGGCGATCCGGAGAACCTGGATATTCCCTTCCGCTTCGGCCTTTCGGCGCTGAAATTCCTGCCAGGCATTGCTGACGGATTCAATCAGTCGCGTTGCTTCCTGCCCTGCCTGATTTGCCGATGAGGCTGCCTCGTCAAAGCGATTGTCGCGAAGCATTGTTTCTGCAGAGTCAAGCCGCTGTGCGGCTTTGACAGCGCCTCCAGGGTGAAATTTCTCATGAGGCAGATCCTCCAGGCTCTGAAAGGCCGCCTTTGCTTTTTCAACGGCAATGACCGCATCGCGTTTTTTCTGTTCTGTAATGCGGCGGGCATCCTCCTCAGCCTTCAGGCGTGCTTGTGCTTCAGTACGGATGGACAGTACCTTTCTTTGCGCCTGCTCTATTGCAGAAACAGCCTCTTTTGCCCGGTTCAGTGCTGTCCGGGCCTTTTGCTCTGCTTCCTTGCGATGCCTGGTTCCGGTAGCCAATACCGATGAAGCTTGTTCATAAAGGTGTCGCGCCTCATCGGCGCGCGCTTTCTCCTGATGCATGTAATGATCTCCGGAAGTTCGGTTAAGTGCGTCGCTTGCACTTTGATACGCATTGTTCGCCCTGTCAAAAATCCTTGTTGCATTGGTTTCCTGATCCTGCATCCGAGCAAGACTACTTCCTGCCTCATCCCGCAGCTCCTGAACCTTGCCTGAAGCTTTTAGAACGGACTGAGCCTGAAAAATAGCATCGGCTTTATCGCCCAACACCCGCTGTATTTCCGGTGTCACGGACTGAAGAACGGACTTAAGGCCCCGGCTCCCGGATTCCATCTGTTTAAGGAGTTTGCCGGTTTCTTGTAAAATGGATTCTATGTTGGCAGTTTCCGCGCTGGATATGAGTACTTGACATCCTCTGCGACAGTTTTGTGCATTATTCAGGGCCGCCACTACGTCAGCTCTTTTGGGTCCGCTCATCAGTTTCTTCCTCCTATGTTCATTGCAGCATCCGTCCGGTCCGCAGGCAGCAACCGGTAAAGTTCATCAACCCTCTCCAGAACATTGCGGTCATTGGATCGTTCCGCCTCTATCCGCAATTCCTCCAGATTTTTTTTCTCCGACTGTAGAAGGGCATTTCTGTCGGCAACTTCTTTCTTGAGTGTTTCAACCTCTTCGAGAATGTGCTGTCTTTCGCGTTCTTGTTCCGAATTCATCGCTTTTAGGGCGATGTTCTCTTTCTTCAGGGCCATAAGACTCTGATCCATATCCGTCTTCAGCCGTGCAAGCTTTTTCATTTCCGCCTCAGCGTTCAAACGGATTTTTTCCTGATGATCCGTTTCTGCCCGAAGGCTATTCACATCTGCCAAAGCCGCCGTCACAGTGTGTTCCAACTGCTCCTTCTGCATGCGAAGCTTTTCGGTTTCCTGCTTCAGATCTGCCAGATAAGCTTCCCGCTGAGGACGATCCTTCTCGTAACGCGACAACGATTTTTGAAATGTTTCCAGGCGGAGAATCTCGCTTTCCATAGCATGAATTTCCGAAAAGCGATCTTCCAGATTGTCTTTGCTCTGAATCTCCGTCAATTCCTTATGCAGGCGCGTAATCTCCAGAGCAACATCAAAACCTTCCTGCATCCTCTGACGGGCATGTTCCAAACCTGTCGTAAGTGTCTGAAGCTGGTCCCTAAGCCAGTCGAGCTGCAGGATGCGCCTTTCATAAGCGGCTGAAGCATAATCCAGTGTGTTTTGCCGAACCTGATCGTCCCCGAAACGATTTGCATGTGCGGCTAAAAGCAGCAATAGTGCGTCGGCCAGCGGACCGGCGGCAGAGTCGGCCAACAGGTTCAGAAGGTCAAATTGATGTTCCAATCGCAGTCGCAAAAAGGACTCGATCCAGTTTTCCGGAGTCTGGGCCGCAGCCACGGACAGAGGTATCCAGTCGCACCACGAGCCGGTTTCGCCACGCCGCAGAACAGCCTGAACCAGGTCCCAGGTGGGAATTTGAAAATTGTCTTCTGATGTCGTCATTTTGCCCCTCCGTGTTTCCGGGAAGATCCATTCAATTCTTCCCTGGCCAACCTTATTTGATCTGGGCTGACGCGAAAAAAACGGGTTTCCTGTCCAGGCGGCGCAGCGCCGGCGATAATCCTTGTGCGTCCGGAAATCTTTCGTTCGAAACGCCCCTCCCATTTCTTCTCTTTACCATGGGGCGGCTTCACCGTCATCGACAACATGCCGTCCGTATCCGCCGCCATCACCCATTCAAATGATCGTTTCTGAGGATCGTTTTCATTTTTTCGAGGAGGAATGCTGATTTGCCATTCCTGAATGAAAGGGTCATCGTCATCATCATCAATAACCACCTGAATCGGCAGGTTTTCACCCAGTTTAACTTGATAGATAATTCCCATGGAATGGCTTTCCATACGCGCGGGAAGCGGCGATCCGCGCTTAAGAATCGGTGACATCAATGTGTCCACCCCATCAGGAATACCAAGTTTCTCTGAAAGGTCAGAAGGAAGTGTTACGATGATGCCGACATCCGATAGCAGCATTTCCTGAACTTGAACCATGCTATTGGCGATCAGGGCTGCGCCATAAACAATGGCTCGATCAATCAAGCTGGGATTGACGGTAATACGCTGAATGCATTTAATGGCATTCTCCCTGCCGCCCATGATTTCGGTCAGAACCGGCTCGACAATATGTTCACGAATCCCCTGAATCTTGCTGCCTCCGCCGGAAAAAACCACCGCGCTGGGCAATTCATCTTTGGGGAGTTTAGCCAGAAATTTTTTAAGAAGCTTGCGGCCCTGTTCATAAAAAGGCGTAAAACACTGAGTAAACGCCTCGACATCCATCGCAAATCGCACCACATTCTGACCATCGTCAAAATTGCCTTTTATGGGCACGATTTTCGAAATATATTGACACCCTGGCACACGGCATCAGCGGCAGCCTTGCGGGTCATCTGGCATTTTTCTGGTTTTTCCCGGCGCCAGCCGTGAGGTACTGTAACCAGGACGGACTCCACCTGCTTTCCTCCAAGACCCTGTGTAATCTTATCAAGTACATGGCCGACCATTTTTGTGGTAAGGCATTCCGGTGTGATGGGAATCTGGCTACCGCCGATTTCCAGATGTCGTATGATCTTGCTCTCACCTATATCGAGTTTCCAGCGCCTGAAGCTGGATTTCAAACCGTAACCGGGATCAGCCCATTTGAAAAGAGCGTCTTTGCCAAAGCTTTCGTAACCACCTGGCTCTTCAATATGGATGATGGAGGGGACCATTGTTCCATCTTCAAATTCAAAAAGTTTCAGTTTCCCGTCTTCCATATATGCGGCCAGCGTGTTGGATGTTCCCAGATCTATACCAAGGTGAATCATGATGTTTTCCTCTGTTCTGACAGATAGTTATCAATTCCAGTATTTTCTTTGCGAAATACTGGGTTATCCGCTTCCGGATTGATTGTCAATTGCATCAGGGGCGGCAGATCCTTGATCATCAGACGCCTCCTGTCCGGGCTGTCCTTTGGAATCTTGTTGTTTTTGATGCGCATTTTCATTTTTTTCAGTGCAACATCCAAAATCGTGTCGCCCAGCCACCCAGCATTGCCAAAGTGATTTGCCTTTTGCGCAATTTCCTCTTCCGCCAATGCCTTGATATGTTCCAGGACACTATCTCCCCACAGGTATCTTCCGGCAACAAGGCGGCGGCGCGCAAGCTCCACGCAGTCATCGGGAGTAAAATTGGGGAATGGCAGCTCCACGGGAAAGCGGCGGCTTAGTCCTTCATTTATTTGCAGAAATTCCCTGATTTTGTCCTCATATCCGGCAAGAATGAAAACCGTGCCGCTGTTCTCCGGGTCGGTGATCTGGCGAACCAGTTCCGTTACCACTTCGTTTCCGTAGGTATCATGAGAGTCCAGGGCGAGCGCATAAGCCTCGTCAATAAAAAGAACCCCATCCCGAACTTCTTCGATTACCGTCTTTAGCTTTGTGATACTTGCTCCATGGACATCGCCGATTAGATTGCCCCGTGAGACAGTGACCACTTTTGGTTTTTCGATACATCCCATCCCGAAAAGCAGGTCTCCCATCAGGCATCCTACCGTTGTTTTTCCCGTGCCGGGAGGGCCGATAAAGAGCATGTTTCCAGGATGGACCTGAATTTCGCCACTTCCTTCCTCTAAACCTTCCGCTTCTTCCAGGTCGAACTCGATAGCGGCAAGGGATTCTTCCAATTTTTCCTTGACCGGCCCCAGGCCGAGCATCTGATCCAGTTCCAGTCGGGCCTTTTCCAGAACTCGTTCGTCCCGGTGAACCAGTGGCGGGAGGTCATCCATGGTGATGATCTTGCCTGAACTATCAGATCCGCTTGCATGATTCTGAAGAATTTCTGAGACAAGGTTAAGAACACCGCCTGCGTTTCCAAAGCTCTTACGAGACATGCGTCGCCGCAGCAGGCTCCGTATCCGCCCGGAAACTTCTTCCGACAGACGGTATCCTTGTTTTCTCAATGCCTTCTCGAAAATTTCCAGACACTCCTCAGCCGTATAATTGGCAAAACGGATACGCAGGTGAGCGGGAAAGCGCCTCTCCAGCCCTTCATCCATTGCGAAGAATTCGTGCATCCGGTCCTCATAGCCTGCAAGGATGATGGCCATTTCGTTACGATAATTCCAGGCCATGGGCACAAGCGCCTGAATGGCTTCTCTGGGTCCCATGGATTGTTTATCTCCAAACTGATGCGCCTCATCAATGAACAGTGCGCTTCCCCGGCAAGATTCCAGAAGTTGCTGCATTTTCTGCCGTGTTTCGTTTTGGTAGGGACTCATGACGGTTGAAGCTGTGACTTCCCGGACATCGGTTCGCTCAATCAGCCCCAGTGCGTTGAAAAAACGGGCGATGAGCCTTGCCACCATTGTTTTTCAGGTACCCGGAGAGCCGTAGAAAATCATGTGTAAGGTTTCTTCCGGCAGTTCGGATTCACCGTCCTCAAGCTTTTGCCGCAGGCTTCGAGCTTTCTGTTCGATGTTAAGGATGGCGATTTTAATATCCTTCAGCCCAGTCAGTTCATTTATCTCTTGTTTAATCTCTGTGATAGCTGTCTTATTGAGGGGTGGCAACTGCAATACTTTTGCCAGTGTTACTTGTCTTTGTCCTTCCTGTGCCTGGTTTAATACCCGCATGACTTTCTGGGCAGCCAACCGAAGGCTTCCATTACGGGCAAGGGCCTTGGATATGGCGTCCAGGCCTACAAGCTGGAAGTCGTGACGCCGCTCCATACGCAAGAGGGCGCCTTTGACTTCGCCGTCCTGAATGTTTCTGATTTCATCGAAATTGACATTCGTGTAGTGTTCCGGTGGCAAGAATCTCATCAGACCCGTCTTATCCGTTTCGATAAACACCACCAGATTGGTCTGAGAAATATTCTGGTTCCATTTCATGATCAATTTTCTCAGGTTCCCGGCAGTTTTTTGCTGGTCAATCTCAAGGCCCTGAAGAAATTCCGATAAGCCGTCCAAAATGAGCAACGTTTTGGTGTCCTGATTACGTAGCGCGTTTGAAAGCCTTGTGAAGACATTTTCAATGGCCTGGTTGACTCCTCCTGCAGCATCTGAAGCCTGTGTCGCTGTCTGCTGAGCCTGGGACTGCCCGTCGCCTTCCTGCGGCGGCTGCGGCTCTGTAGCGGATGGCGCCTGGGCATCCGGGGAGCGGCGGCGACGTTGTCCGAACGGCAAAGCTCGTCCTGAGCCGGAATAAGTTTCAAAGAGTCGGGCCGCCTCCACAGGATCAGGGTTGCCGCTGAAATCAAGCGCTCCATACCAATCTATATGAACCGTCAGGTCTATCCCATGTTCGAATCCCCATATCTCCATAGTCCGCCGCAGATCCACACATCCGTGATAAAGATTGTGATAGAACCAGTCCATGGTCTGACTGCCGCAAAGGACCCAGAGCCGCTTATCAAGCGTCCAGGGCGTTCTTCCGAAAAGAAACCGATGTGTCTCAGATACAGGCATGTTTAGATATCCTTTTTGCGTTTAGCACATTAGCGGACACAAGAGCGTATGTTTTGGTGATTCTGTATCGACATCATCCGCCGCTTTTGTAATCCACCTGGATGCCCCTTCGGGACAAGGCATCTTTCAGCTTATTAAGGAATTCCGGCGGTGGAACCCCCACAACAACCATTTGGCCATCTTTGTCCAGTGTGATTTCCAACCGGCTCTGTTCCTTGACATCGGAATCATCCATCTGTCCCAGATCCTGAAGATGGAGGATTCTCTGGTTTTCAGATCCCCGGTATGTGTAGGTTCCAGCCGACATCTTATCGAAGCGGCCATCCACAAGGACATCGGTAAAGGACAGCATTCGGTCCAAGTCCGGATCATTTTTCGCCACCAGCTCATCCAGGGTATGCCCCGAATAAACCCAGGTATTTTTACCTGCCAATTTCATACAGGCCAGAAGCTCCGCCACAGCATACGGCTGTTCGGTCGGCTCACCTCCGCTGACCGTGACGCCCTCTATTGTTTCATTTTTGAGGATTGTCTCCGCCAAAGCGTGAGGATCGACAAGGCTGCCGCTTTCTTTCGACCAGGTTTCCGGAGCAATACAGCCATCACAGTAAAGAGAGCATCCCTGAACCCAAACCACGGCCCGTATTCCCGGCCCAAGGACGTCACGAACAGCCAGTCGCCAATCGTGTATCCGCAATGCAGATTCTTTATTATCGATATTATTGGTCATCTTCATGAAAATTCCGACAGGACTTTTAGGCAATAATTTATGTTCAATTAAAAAGCCGGTCATGATTTACCATGAAGTGTTTAATGAACTGGGCCGGAGATTGGTGTTAGGGGATGTTGAACAGTGGATAGGGTCGGTATTGAAAGAGAAACTCATAAATTCTGAAAGATAAATCGGTTGTAACTGATGGTTAGGATTAATTCCAGATAACCTCTATTTCCCGAATCCTTTCCGATTTTTCCTGTGCCTGCAAAATGCCAAACCACCGTAACCGTATCAAGCAGATATTGCATGTCAGATCACCCGTTGAAGAATCGTATCCTGTAGTTGGTGTCTGACGCGGCTTAGTTCATCTTCAAGGTTGATGAGTTTCTCAAATCCGGCATCTTTCCACATACCTTTTAGGCTCTGATTTTTCGGAACCGGTATTTTTCTTTCATCAAGAAGAGATTGTATATAAGTTCTGACATTATCAAGATCGGTATTCGGAATAAATGACAGATTTCTGATAATGGCACTTTTTGTCACGGCAGCGATATTCACAGGTTCCTCTCTTTCGGATGATGATAATTCTGTTTCTGAAATGCCAGTTCTTCAATTCAGCAGCACACAAAGCTAAGCGGGCTGCACGCTTTTTGCGCAGCCCCGTTTGATCGTTAAGTTAGACGGGGATGCTATATATCCATCCAACCTATCTGTTCCTTTCGTCCGATACTTCTTTTTTGGAAAAGAACCTTGAAAACCTTTTGGTATTAGCTTTTCTATATTCCACTGCAATTTCCCATTGAATAATGTGATCTTTTGGTCATGATAGGCGGTGTGATGTTGTTCACAGAGCCAAATAACATTAAACGGATCAGCATAATCTTCGTGATGAGGCAAGACATTTGGACTCAGGCATACAACACAAGGGCTCTTTTTTAAACATCCTTGTTTCAATAAATCATTTGTTTTCGCCCTTGTTTTTTTTCGAACCCTGATCAGTGGGTCTTTAGCCTCTTTCTTTTTCCTGATCTTCCATTTTGATAGAAACGGGGGGTGATCTTTACTGTCAGAAATGCTGTAGGTATCGTAGCAGCAAGGACTGCAATAGAATTCACTTTTGGGGTGAAGTTCTTTCCCACAGACAATACATGATGGTGGCATCCCTTCCCGAACAGGTATGTGAATCTTATTTTTTGCCATTTTGGGTTTTCATCCTGATACTCTGCGAGTTGATACCGTCTAACGCCCCCGATGAGGAGCGCTCGGGTTAGCGCGTCTGCTCAATCCGAATTGATGGGCCTTGACCGTGCAGACTTCGACCAACTGAATAAATGGTGCGCGCTCCACATCCGGGCGATGGGGTGCCGAAGGCGGCCCATCAAGTAGTTAAGCAGTTTCTGTATATCACCTGTTTTAAAAAGTGGTAGTGCTTAAGATGTAGTGATAGTTTTAGCTGAACTTAACTCATGATCGGTGGTAAGTAACAATTTTGACCATTAATCAAGAGAGGGGTAAAAATGAACTGTCCAGATTGCGATTCAATAGAAATTGTTAAAAACGGGTTCATCCACAACGGCAAACAAAAATATCTTTGTAAAAACTGCGATAGGCAATTCGTTGAAAATCCACAAAACAGAATTATTTCGCAATCACAGTGGAAAGTTGTTGATAAATTGCTATTAGAAAAAATTCCAATAGCTGGAATTTCAAGGGTTACCGGAATCTCTGAACAGTGATTGCAAAAATATATCAATGCAAAATACGAAAAGATACCACAAAAGATCGAAATTGTAAAAAAAAAAGGGCCAATTAACGCTCGAATGCGATGAAATGTGGTCATTTGTTGAATCAAAATCGAACAAACAATGGATATGGCTTGCAATCGACCGGGATTCAAGGGAAATTGTTGGTGTCTATGTTGGAAGTCGGGATCACATTGGTGCTCAAGGATTATGGGAATCATTGCCTGCGGTATATCGACAATGCGCTGTTTGTTATACATATTTTTGGGCTGCATACAATAAAGTCCTACCAACGAAAAGACATCATGCTTTTCGTTGGTAGGACTTTATTG
>Ga0194038_1000869_pt1 | contig 13090 bp, 8 predicted proteins | sample JunL226m_MetaG_FD_148630 | JGI IMG/M metagenome (GOLD analysis project Ga0194038, IMG submission 148630) | Anoxic zone freshwater microbial communities from boreal shield lake in IISD Experimental Lakes Area, Ontario, Canada - Jun2016-L227-6m | ecosystem: Environmental > Aquatic > Freshwater >...
GGTTAGGGGTTAGGGGGTGGGGGTTCAAAAGTAAGATTACGACCGTTGACAGTATAGTATGTTCTTTGTTGGAAATCAGCTTACATTTAAAACAACAAAAATAGAAAACTTATGACTATCACTACAGTCATCACCAATGCATCAACGGTTACCGCCATGTCGGACAGTCTTGATGGGTTGTGGCGGGGACTGCTGGCAGGAAACACTGCTATCCGTCCGGTAAAACGTTTTCCTGTGAAAAATTACAGCGCAGAGATTGCCGGCTGTATTGAGTGGTTAACCCATGCTGGCGGCAGTTCTATGCTTCATTCTCTCTGTAACCGCCTTTTCAGCAACTGGGATCAGGTCCCCTCTGATACGTTTTTGATTACAGCAACAACCAAGGCTGGTATTGATAATCTGGAAAAAGTCAGCACAGGTAAATCCTCTGACATTCAGGACATCCTGCCCTCAACACTTACCGACATCGTTTCCGAAAAACTGGGTCTGGACAGCATGGGTTTTAATGTTAGCGCTGCCTGTGCTTCTTCCACTATCGCCGTGGCGCAGGCGGCGACATTGATTTCCTCAGGAATCGCCGATGTGGTGTTAGTCTGTTGTCTGGATATGGTCACCGAATTCATTTTCTCCGGCTTTTCTGCATTAAGAGCCTTATCGCCGCTTCCTTGCCAGCCTTTTGATAGGGACAGAAGCGGTTTGTCTCTGGGAGAAGGCGCGGCGGCGCTGCTATTGATGAGTCACGAGCGGGCGAAACAGGAGCACCGAATTCCCATAGGAACCATTCACGGATGGGGAATTGCAAACGATGCTACACATATCACAGCGCCTGCCAGAGATGGCTGCGGCCTTATTCAGGCAATCTCCAGGGCGCTGCATGTATCGGGAATTCAGGCGGATGAAATCCATGCCGTCTGCGCGCATGGTACTGGCACGATCTATAACGATCTGATGGAGATTACCGCATTCAGGAAGATATTTAAAAACAGGAAGGTTCCGCTATTTTCAATCAAAGGCGCCATCGGACACACGCTGGGAGCTGCCGGCGGCATTGAGTTGGCCGTGGGAATGCGTGCCATGTCCTGCCAGGTAGCGCCTCCGACAATTGGGCTAATAACTCCGATGGATGAGGCGATGGGCTGGGTCAGTACCGGGCCGGTATCTTTTTCAGGAGATTATCTGCTGACGACAAATTCGGGATTTGGGGGTATCAACGCCGCTCTTATCCTGGGAAAGCCATGATAATCAGCACTGCCGACATTACAGGAATTGGCTGGATAGCTTCAACCGGCTTGTGGCGCGGAAAGGACATCAAAACATCCGCTATGCTAAATGCCATATCGGAAGCAATGGCTGACAGGCAATCGCCCGATATCCTTTTTGACGGGTCATACCCGTCTTTCCGGCGCATGGATAAGTATTCAAGGCTCGGAATGACCGCCATCGCACTTGCACTGGAAGATGCAGGGTTGGCTGTGTGGAAGGATAAACGCAATATCGGCATCATCGCTTCCACTGCTTATGGCTGCCTGAATACAGACTTTGATTATTTCGATACGGTCCTGCAGGATAACGGCATCGGCGCTAGCCCGGGATTATTCTCCTATACCCTGCCCAGCAGTTTCATGGGGGATGTGGCAATCCGATTCGGGCTTACCGGATCAAGCTTTGTTATTCAAGAAAAACCTGCGTTGGCTCTGACCTGTCTCAAACTGGCTTTGCACGCCATCGCCTGTGGAGATACGGACAAGATGGTGTGCGGTGTCTGCCATCCGGAAGCGCCTAATGTTTTTAAAAAAACCAGCCAGATTCCGGTAGGGGCGCTCTTTATTGCAATCGAAAAAAATCCCGCCAATGGTTTTTCTTACGGAAAGGCAAGTATTGACAACGCTGGGTGCATTATGCTTAATGGAGAGAGAATCAACGATCTGAACATGCTTGTTCGGCTCTGTATTCAATGATATTTATCCAAATCACCTTGAGATATCAGTTTCACTATGGTGAGGGGGGGGCAAAATCGCAGTCGCCCGTTCACAGTTTACATCCATAACGGGTCTGCCAATGAGGGTCGCCAACTGAAAAACCTTGAGATTCTTTTTCCCTATACCCGTCAGTATTTGATCTATTTCATGCAGCCAACAGTAAAATAGCTCGTCATTCCTCGGTCTCGTGTCATGAAGAAGAATTATATCATCCGGACGAACACGCTTCAGGATTTTTTTTGAAAGATTCCGGATTCTTCGATTGCCGCCATCAAAGGCGCGACAACTGAAATTGACGGCATAAAGATTCAAATGCAGAAGAACCGGGTGAAGTCTGGGACTGGTAGCACCCGCAGGCGGACGGAAAACATAAGAAATAACGCCTAATTTCAGCAATATTTTTTGTGTCTTTTCAATTTCGCTTAGCAGATGATGACTGCCTTTAAGCAGCATCAGATTGTCATGAGAGTAAGTATGATTCCCTATGGAATGCCCCAGCCGCAATATATCCTTGATCAACTCCGGATACTCGGACGCTTTTTCTCCGGTGACAAAAAAAGTTGCATGGACCCCATGCTTTGCAAGCAGCCGCAGCAGATCCGGAGTACAAAGCGGATCTGGTCCGTCATCAAAAGTAAGCGCTACCGCCTGTTCACCTGATTTCCCACGGCTAATGACAGGAAGGTAATACCCCAAAAAAGGAAGAAAGGGAGCAACCAGACATAGCAGAACAAATCCCGTCAGCGGAACAACGGAGAATCGCAGGTCAACAAACGACAGCAGAATTGCAGCCAGAAATGAAACCAGGCCGGTCCATTCCGCCATGGAGAAAAATGTTACTTTGCGACATTCAGTATGAACCAAACCATATCTCCCTTGGAACCGGACGGGGCGGAAAGTTCAATATCAAGTCCCGCCTGAAGGACGATTGTTTCGATTTCATCAAAGGTCCGATAATAGCATGGAATTCCTGCTGCTTTATTTTTCAGGTTTTCCATCCACAACACCCAGGGAAATTGATATGCCGGCGGCAGGGTAGCGCGGATAATCAGGAGCCCTTTTTGACCAAGTACAACGGATAGTCTTTTTAACGTCAGGCTTAATTGCTCATCATTTAGGAAGTGAATAATGTCCAGCATCGTGGCCAGATCCACCGGACTTGACGTCTGTGGAATACCCGGCGCATTAGCAACAGCGACAAATCCTCTTTTTCCAACCGCACGGGATGCCACGCGGACCCGCTTTGGATCAGGATCAATGCCGTAGAGCATAGCATCCGGAAACCGCTCCAGAATCCAGCATGCAGGCACGCCATAGCCGCACCCGATGTCCGCAACGGTTCTGACATCTGAATTCGATAGAAGAGACGGCAGCTCTGAAAACATCGGATCCAGACGCAGCTTGAAACGGGCAAACAGCCGTTGATATGCTCCCATATTCCGGTAACGCTCCAGAACCTGATCGCTGAGATTCTCATGATCTGTGGGATATTCATTTCGGTTTCGAAACAAATATTCAATCATTGGCGGCAATATAAAGAATATAAACAGAAAGAGAGTAAGCCCCAAACCAGCAACAGAAACGATTTTCAAACATGCTGAAAACATGAATTTTCCTTCATTTTTAAAACTGGAATACGGTCAGCAGGATAAAGAGGGTGTGCAAGGCAATGAATATAGACCGATAACTATGAAACAATTCGTTTCTTTTCTGGATGCGCTGAAGACCGCCACATATCCGCCGGAATTTATCCAATCCTAAACACTTGCTATTGTCTGTTGTAGAATTACTCTGAAATGCAAATGAAGGAAAGGCGGCATAAAAACCGTTTTTATACGATTTAATCTCTGTATCGAAAGCAATCTTTCGCCATGTCTTTTTTACCAATAATTCGGCAAACCCGCGATTCAGAACATAAGCATGGGCCAAGCTGCGATACTTTATCTTAATCACACCCTTGCTATGCGTTTTTATGCTGCGGGAAACCAAACATCCGAAAAAAAATGCCTTCCAGTCAGGAATCTTCTTCATAAAATCGACACACTGCTTAAGGCTTTCCGGGGTGAATCCGTCAAATACAATATCATCTTCAAATATGACAATCTTGCCAGCCCCAGCCGCCAACCCTTTTTTGATGCAGGCAATATGAGATTCAAAAATACCTTCCTCAGAATCATGAGGATATTTATTTACAATAAAAAACTCAACATATGCCAACAGACCGATTTTATCGAATTGTTTTTTTGCTTCTTCACGTCTGTCTGAACGTTCATTCAGCGAGATACAGTAAATCTTGTCAAAATAATTCCAGTAGTTGGTTGACTTATCCATTTCCACCGCCTGATCGTCGCCGCCTCATTTATCAAGGAAAAAGTATTTTTGCTTCAAAATGGTAGCCACTGTGATATGATAATGGAAAATTGGGTGCAACTATATGAATTTCTCCAGCCAAACATTAAAAATGATAAAAACCAGAATCATAAACAGTATCGCCAAAAAAGATTATGTGCGTTCCGCCCTGAATGACAAGGCTGATTTAAGCGCTTTCAAGGAGAAACCATCGGCTCGAATCATCATGGGTGTGTTGGCTATTCTCTTCAGTTACATCATCTCCTGGCCAGCCATTGGCGCGCTGGGCGCCATAAGTGTTTACCTGGACAACCCACTGATAGTTTTTATCGGCGGCCCATTATTGTACGGTTTTTCCCATTTGGTATTTTTATTCGGAATGTATCTTGCCGGCGCCAAATATTCAAAGATTTTTTTACGCTGGGCGACCCGGGTTGCTGTAGAGAAATTATTACCCGACTCGGCACGGCCAGAATCAAAATATCTTACGCAAAGATGCGAAGATGTGAAGATACGAAAATGAAATCACCTTATTTAAGGTGATTTCCAGCAATGAGTACACCATCATAAAGCAACCAAACATCAGTTAACAATCAGACCGCCCCGATCTGGTCCCGCTCCATGCTGAACAACCAGACAACCAGACCGGTACGGTCTGGCTACAACCCTCAATATCGGGGTATTCTTTGTTGGAAATCATTTAAGAAGTTGAAGCAATGTTTCATAATCGAATTTGGAAATGAGATACTGAAGACGCCTGCTCATCTCCGAATCAATGACGGCGACCTGCTGAATCACCTTTAGCATCTGATCCTGGCGGCCTCTGACTATGGCCTCTTCAAGCTGTTTCCTCATATCTGCAGAAAGAACATTCAACATCTCTTTTGTCAGGGCCGGGGACCGTTCTGTGGTTGTTCTATCTGGTTGCGCCGACTCGGCATAAATGTATCGTATCCCGGTCAGTAACCGGATTTTCTCGAACAATTCGCTCTGCCGGAAAGGTTTCGCCATAAAGTCGTCTGCGCCGGCCGCCAAAGTGTGACTACGAACATCATCGGACGCGTTGGCGGTAATCGTGATAATCTTGACCTGGTCACCTCCTGGACTGCGGCGAATCCGGCGGATGGCTTCATCGCCATTCATTCCTGGCATCCGGTGATCCATTAGAATAATATGCGGGCGCACCTCTGCAAACTCCTCCACAGCCTTGTGGCCGCTGTCCGCCTCGAACATGTCGAATCCCGCCTCCCCAAGCATCATAATAAAAAGTCTGCGGCTATCTTCTGTGTCATCCACTACCAGCACCCTGCAACGGAACTGGCCGGCCTCAATATGCAGTACCTGGCAAGAATCAATCTTTTTCGCCATCATCTCTGCAACCCCTATCTTTACGGGGATATCAAGACGAAACACACTGCCACTGCCTTCTGTACTGGTAACTCTAATATCTCCACCCATCAACCGTGCAAGCTGGCGGCTGATGACCAGTCCCAGGCCCGTGCCCGAACCACTGCGGCGGCCAGTCGAGGTTTGTTCAAATGACATGAACAACTTGTCAATTTCCTCTGTCCCAATACCTGGCCCAGTGTCCTCCACCAGAACCACCAGTCGCAGCCCTATAGCCTCCTGTTCATGTTCATGTTTGATCCATGTGCGTAACACGACACCGCCTGTGGCTGCAAACTTTACGGCATTGCCGAGCAGATTGATCAGCACCTGACGCAGTTTCTGTTCATCTGCGATAATATACTGCGGCACACGATCAATCCAGTCTGCGTCAAAGGCAAGTCCCTTATCTTTCGCTCTTTGGCGAAACACGACCGACAGATCGTAAAAAAGCGCATGCAGGTCGAAGACCGTCGATTCCAGTTTCTGCCCTCCGGCATCAATCTTGGAAAGTTCCAGAATATCGTTAAGGAGCGCCAGCAGGTACTCTCCGTTGCGGTTGATGGTCTCCACACGCTGTTTTTGCGATAGAGATAGTTCCTGGTCGCCATGCAGCAATTGCGAAAAGCCGAGAATGGCATTGAGCGGCGTGCGGATTTCGTGGCTCATATTAGCCAGAAACCGGCTTTGGGCGATGTTGGCCACCTGAGCCTGAACCGTCATCTCATTGGCGTGTATAATTGCCGATTCCAGTTGACGGTTGCTTTCCTGCAGGGCATCCTCGGTCCGCTTGCGCACGGTGATGTCCTCGGCTGAACAGACAACATGCTCCACAGACCCATCGGCGCGCAGTATGGGTGATCTCAGGATAAGGAGCAGCCGGGATTCGCCAGAGAAATTGGGTGTCCATTCTTCGGTGTGCGTCGCTTTGCGGGTGGCGAAGACCCGGCTGTTGCCCATGCAGTAAATATCCGCCACATCTTTCGGGAAGATATCGTACAGACTCCTTAGGGCGATGTCTTTCTGCTGAACTCCGACGAATGCAGCATGAGCGGCATTCACAGCTCCGTAAGTACAGTCATCAGTCAGATACCAGACCTGGGTCTGGATGTTGTCCAACAGGAGGCGCCGTTTCTCGCCAGCTTGCGCCAGTATCTCTTGCTCAATCTTGTCCGCCTCAATCTTTCGCACCAATTCATCCGCCATTTTGCGCTCTGTGATGTCGCTCAGCATGACGCGGTAAGTTGAATCGAAGCCTTCGTCCTGCGCTATAATGGCTTCCAGCCGCGCCCAGAACGCAGTTCCATCCTTTTTCACCATCCGCAGGTCACATGCCTGCAGCATTCCCGTTTCAAAGAGTTTCTTGCGGTGCCAATAATAGATGGTCTGGTCATCGCTGAAGATGAACTTGCTGAATAGGTGATTGACCAAATCGCTCCGAAACACGCCAAACAGAGTAGCGGCGGTGAGGTTGGCCTCCAAAATCAGCCCCTTTTCACTGATGGTGCAGTAGCCCACCGGCGCCTGGTTGTACAGATCGAAATAGCGCTCCCGCGCCAAGTCCAGATCCATTTGCGCCGTTTCCAGTTCACAGTTCTGTGTCTCCATCTCTGTTTGATGCACCCGCAGATTTTCAATCACAACCTCACGTTGAAATATCGCTTCCTTTAGCGCTGTATTCGTATTTTGCAGCGCCTCCTCGGCCAGCTTGCGAACGGTGATGTCGACGTGGGTTCCTCGCATCAGCAGTGGGCTCCCGTCCTGCGTTCGGGTACTCACTTTGCCCCGATCAAGAACCCAGGCCCATGACCCGTTCTTGTGCTTCATCCGCGCCTCGCACTCATAATAGTCGAGATCGCCCCTAAAATGCTTCTCCAGCGACTCGCCGCTAACCTTAAGATCATCCGGATGGGTGAAACTTGTCCATGTTTCAATAGATACGGGTGAAATTTCCTCCAAGGTGTATCCTATAATTTCAGCCCAGCGATCGTTAAAAACGGTTTCACCGGTCTGCACATTCCACTCCCAAGTCCCCACGCTGGCGCCCATTATGATGCCGTCCAGGCGCTCACGCTCTACTCGCAGAGTCTCTTCCGCCCGCTTGCGGGCGGCGACCTCCACTCTTAGCCGTTCCGTGGCGCGAGCCTGCTCTTCAGCCTGGGTTGTCGCCTCAATTCGCAATCTGGTTTGCTGCCTGGCGGAGGCATAATTGCGCAGTTGATTGATCTGTTTCTCTATCAGAACATTTGTGATCTCCAGCTCCGGCGTGTCGGTTAGTTTACCGAATTCATCGTTGATTAGCGGATTGTCCGCAAGGTATGCCCGGTACGCCGATTCCATCAAAAGCACCTTGGCTGCAGCCCCCCAGCGGTCATAACAAGTATAAGCCTGCTGCCAGTAAGAATGCGCAAATCGCTCATTCCCACGTTCACACCAAAACCCGTGAGCCCGTTCATTAGCTACAGCCTCCCACTGGATAAAATCGCCAGCTTGTGCTGCATCCACCGCCTTGTCGTAAAACTGCATGGCTTCAACCTGCCTGCCATCAATTCTGGCTAGTTCCGCAGCAGCCAGCAAGTATTTATGTTCAAAATTCTCGGGGCAGTTGTCGGCCCATATACGCAGTCTGCCAATCATAAGATCAAGTTCCGCGCGCCATTTAGTTTGCCGCTCTCCATCCGCTTTTGAATACAGTGCGGTAAGAATCAGAAATCGCGCAAAGACATGCTCGGGCCAGGGCAAAAGCCCCTGGGTTCCAACGGTGTAGATCAGCGGTTCCGCCTCGTCGGACATCGCCAGTGCACGATCATAATCGCCGAACACCAGAAGCTGGAATGCCTTTAGAACTTTATAAATACAGGTTACCTGGATATTGTGGTGATCCTCGACCCGCTGAAGAAATTCATGCTCGGACCACGCCATAAACCCGGTCAACATAGGACTTTCACCTGACAATGCGCCAAAAATATTAATCCCGCCCTCAAGCAGATCAATGGCCCATTGATTAAGGCGTGTCTGGCTGAATGCAAGGGAGCGCTGCGACTCCTGCATCAGCTCCGCCATGGGAACGCCCTGGTAGAAACGACAATACATGTTGTGGCCAAAGGCATAAGCGGCATACTGCATATTACCCGACCGCAACCCAATTTCACAGGCGTCAGTATAATCCTGCGTACCGTGCTTGAGGTGTTTGAACCAGTGCCGAATTGAGCTGCCTATCATCAGATAAAATATGCTCTGGTCGGATGGAGATCGGAATGTTCCGATCATAAGACATGTAGCCAGATCACCGAACTGTCTGGCCGCAGCGTAATCGCTATCCACCCACCCCAGCAGCCCGCCAAACGCCGTATGGCTGTAGCCAACCTGAGGAATGTTGCCATAAAGCAGCGTCAGGTTTACTACTTTCGGTACAATAACGCTCCAAAGCCTTTGGTGCGACCTGTAGCAGGGCGGCCCCATCGTAATCAGAATTTTGGACGCCATCAGCATCACGGGATGGCTCATGACCGGCATTTCAATCAGCGATGAGATCGGACGGCTACCCAGTTTCCGCCGCACCTGCAATATCTCGTCTTTACACGCATCTTCGTAGTCACCCTCCGGCAGGCTGATTCCCAGCGCGGCCAGCGCCTGCCGTCCCGCCGCAATAGCCTCCGGATACCGGGACAGCAAGGTGTATTGAACTATCAAAATATTGATGGCATCCGCGGTCTCGATTGCTGTTCCTGCATTAGCCGCAGCATGTCGGACACAGTTTTCAGCCTCTGCGTAGTTCCCCTCAAAAAACTCACACTCAGCACGCCCATTGTAAAGGCTCATGGTCAATTCGTGATGGTCGCTCCAGAGGAGTGCGGCAAGCCCGGGTTGTTCCAAAAAACGGCTCGCCGAGCGGTAGAACTGAAGTGCCGAGCGGTAGGCGGCAGCCGCATAAGCTTTGCGCGCTGCAGTGATGTTTAACTCAACCACCTTCACCTGCTCTATAGTATCCTGGATAAGATGATAAGCTGAGTTAAAATCGCCCGCAACCTCGAACAATCTTTGAGCAAGCTCTTCCCTGGATAGGCTGGCGAGCAACATTCTGCCGATTTTCAGCAGAATGTAAGGAAGTTCTGCGGAATCAATTAATGTATAAGCCGCCTGTTGCACCTGATCATGTAGAAACATACACAACACCCTGGAGACACCAAGATACTCCTGCTGGCGGGCGATTCCGACACCATCAGGCGGCATGAGCATTGTTCTTGCCTGATCGGAAAAAAGCAGCGACAGACACTCACTTGGCGAGCGTCCGCTGATAATACTCAGGGTTTCCAGATCGAAGCGATTACCAAGGCAGGAGGCCAAAGAAAAAAGATTCCGGCAATCAGCGTTCAGGCGCCCAAATTTCAGAACAAAGAGATCAAGCAAGTTGCCGGGCAGATCCGCTTCGCTGATTTTGTCAATGCGCCATCGCCAGCAGTTTTCAACATTGTCAAACCGGATCAGATTGAACTCGTGTAGAAATCCTATAAATGACTGCACAAAAAATGGATTCCCCAGGGTCTTTTCGTGAATGATCGCCGCCAGTTCAGCAACATCTTCCACAGATGGTTTCAGCATGGCGGCCACAATCATCTGCACATCATCTGCGCCGATATTCTTTACCTGAAGCACTTCAACAGGAACGGCGCGGCTCCGCAGATCATCCACCGTGGACAAAAGCTGGTGGGATGAATCTACTTCGTTGTCGCGATAGGACACGATCACCAGCAGATAGCGCAGTGCAATCCCGACCTGCATCTGCCTTAGCAGTTGAAATGAAGCGGTGTCCGCCCATTGCCAGTCGTCAATAAACAGTACAAGGGGATGTTCGGGCTGGCAGACGACCTTGAGCAAGTTGTGGAAAAAACCGGCAAAGCGGTGCCGGGCTTCCTGCGGGCTGATGTTTTCAAGGGGTGGTTGAGCTCCAAAGAAAGACTCGAATTCAGGAACCAGATCGACCAGCAACTGCCCCATGCCGCCAATGGCTTGGAGGATATCAGTTTTTTTTCGTGTGCGCTCCTTCTGGTCCCCGGACAGCAATTGCTGGCAGAGTTCCTTCAGCGCCTGTCGAAACGCAAAGTAGGGGATGTTCTGTTGATATTGATCGAATTTACCCTGGATGAAAAAGCCGTTACTGTCCAGAACCGGTGTTCGAAGCTCCTGCACCAGAGACGTCTTTCCCACCCCGGAGTACCCTGGCACCAGCAAAACCTCACCATGACCGCGGCTGATGCGCCTATAAGATTCGAGCAGCGTGACAATCTCCCGCTCTCGACCATAAAGCTTGCCCGGAATCGTCAGTTGTTCCATAGCGCCTCTTTAATTATTTGAGACCGGATAGATTCTGGGATGGCTCCCAAGACTAATCCTTGATCTCGAATGCCAAAATGCTTATGTCATCGGCAGCCGGCTGTGATTCGGCAAAACTCGTTACTTTAGAGTAGATGCCTTGTACCAGATCGTCTATGGTGGCGTGCCGCAACTCTCGTAGTGTTTGGTAAAGCCGCTCTTCTCCAAAGAGTTCGTTGGCTGTATTCCCGCTCTCGAATACGCCATCGCTTAGAAATGCGACCTTATCGCCGGGAGCAAGCGTAACAGTTTCCTGCCCAAAGGCAAAAGCGTTAACGCCAATGACCGTGCCGGATACAGTCAGGATTCTAAGATCGTTCTCTCGTGAGATGATGATTGGCGAACAGTGAGCAGCGTTGCTGTATGTCAGCGTATTGGAGGCTATGTCCAGTACGGCATAGACAATGGTGAAATGCCGTTTGAATCGCATCAGGGGAAATTCACGGTCCAGAATGTTAAGCACGGCCTCCGGATCAAGTATATGCGGCGGATTGACCGTGTGATCAACAAGAATGCCGGTATGGGGATTCAAAATCTGATAGACCAGGACAGATATCATGGCCGATGGCAGACCATGGCCCGCTACGTCGAGCAAGTACAGGCCGATGTGGGTGGCATCCAGAGACATAACGTTGAATATATCTCCTCCTACGGCGTCGCAAGGTTTGAATTTCCATGCAAATTCGACCCGATCTCCGGCCGAGAGAGGCTTTGGCAAGAGACTGAGTTGTATCCTGCCGGCGGCTTTGAATGATTCGTTGATTTTTTGCAGCGCATCCTCCAGCTTGGCCTGCATTTCAATCATGCGTCGGCCGACCGAGATGCGGGCGCGGAGTTCACCGGCATCAAACGGCTTGGTTAGATAGTCGTCGGCCCCGGCGTCAAGGCCGGCGATAATATCGGCCTTCCCGCCCTTGGCGGTCAGCATGATGATGTAGGGCGGCTGGTCGGTTTGCTGGGCGCGGACCATGCGCAGTACATCCAGTCCATCCATCTCCGGCATCATCCAGTCAAGAATCACCAGCCTGGGCGCGTCGGGCTGCTGAAGCACACCCCACGCAGCAGCGCCATTGACTGTTTCCACCACCTCATGGCCGCTTTTTTTCAACACACTGGATAGCACAGTGCGAGACGTAAAATCGTCCTCAGCAATCAGGATACGCATGAGCATTGCCTCCTCGTTATTTGATTCGTCAACTTTTGCACAGTTCCTCCAAGCGCAGTCTGCTGGTTAAATCATCTTCAATAATCGGTACAATCACCGTATTCTCCTTTTCATAGTTGTCCACTGGATTCACCACCACCAACCTGGGCTGATGAAACTCCGTTATTTATTTCTAATTCTCCCTGGGCAGCCATTTCTCCATAATCTCCGCTAATGCCTCCGGAGTAACCGGCTTGGAAATGTAGTCATTCATGCCCGCCTTTAGGCAGCGCTCCCGATCGCCCTGCATTACATGGGCAGTCATGGCGATAATCGGAATTGATGAATGGTGAATGGATGATGAATGCGCTACTAATTTTTCAGGTTCTTCTTCTTTCATCATTCCGCATTCATCACTCATCATTATCTTTTCGTTCTTCCTGATTCTCTTAGTGGCCTCAATTCCGTCCATCTCCGGCATCTGCACATCCATCAGCACCAGGTCGTAGGGCAGGGTTTTCAGTGCTCTGAGTACTTCCACGCCATTGGCTACTGCGTCTGCACGTAATCCGAATTTCTTCAGGATGCCCAGCGCCACCAGTTGATTGGTGATGTTATCCTCGGCCAGCAGGATACGCGACTTGCGGCCGGCAAACAGGTTCAACATCTCAATTTTGGAGCGAAAGCCCGGCGTCTCACTGGCGGAGCGATGGTTCAGTATCTCGCGGGCAGTGTGGCGTGTAGTGATAGGCAGATTCGTTGGCTCCGTCTCGTCCCGATCCACCAGAGTTAATGACAGAATAGCCTTCAGCTCACGGTGCTGTACCGGCTTGGTTGTATATGCCGAGAAACCAATCTC
>Ga0194038_1000870_pt1 | contig 13058 bp, 9 predicted proteins | sample JunL226m_MetaG_FD_148630 | JGI IMG/M metagenome (GOLD analysis project Ga0194038, IMG submission 148630) | Anoxic zone freshwater microbial communities from boreal shield lake in IISD Experimental Lakes Area, Ontario, Canada - Jun2016-L227-6m | ecosystem: Environmental > Aquatic > Freshwater >...
TCCCGGCAGACCTTGTAACGACTCCGGCAACGACCCCGACCCGGACCCGGACCCGGTTCTAGACCCCGGTAGGTTGGTGCGGAAGAACGACGCGAAAGACGCAAAAGACCGTTCCGTGTGCCTGGTGAAATGCATGACCATACCCATGATCGTGACGCCTACGATTCCGACGACGAACGCCACGAAAATTCCGAATGTGCTGCCCAATTGAATGCTCTGTGCGAATTGCGTGCATTGGATGGGCGCGATAGAGACCGGGGGTTGTTGGATGATGTACCGACGTAACGCGCGATCGAAACCCTCGGCGAACGCAAACGTCTTCGATAACGCCATCGAACGAAACATGAACGGTCCATTGACAATCAGGATCGATTCGTCGCATCGTTGTCGTAGACGAAGGAACGATTCGCTTCCCATCACGGCGGATATCCCCGAATCTCCCGCGAGGTACGCATCGTACGCTCGTGACATGCTCGCGAACACCGAGAGAGTCCATTCGTCGTTCGTATTCATCGTCGTGAATTCGCGGATGGTGGCGACGATACGTCCTCGAGCGAGCGCCGCGTCCGTGGTGGTGAACATGTACGATTCGAGAACGTATGCCGCGAGATTGCACGTGTACAATGCGACGATGATTTTCGCGACGATGGCGACGACGGCGGACAACACCGCGGATTCTCGACTGTACACCGACCCCGTGCGTTTGAGGGCATCAACGCCGGCGTAGGCATGCACGCTGTCTGGGAGGTACAATTTATAATTTCCCGCGATCGTTTCACCATCGACGTATTCCACGATGGACGATACGAACGGAGTCACCACGAACGCGAGAACCGCGAGAATGATCCAGATCGATGGTGAAAACGGCGCGAAGACGGACCAAATGTGTATGGGAGGGGTGGGAACGAACATGACGGCCGTGGAATCCACATCGTACATCCCACTCGCGGTCCATCCATCGTTCGTCGCGGTATAAATCGTTTCTTGCCTGATGGATCCGACGACGACATCACACGCGGTCGTTGTCGCGTTGACGAAAGACCCGATGCATCGCGCGGTCAATTCGAATACCGCCGGTCCCGCGATGTTTCGTCCGATCGTTTGTACGAGATCGAGTCCTTTCCCCGCGATCGGGCATGCCAGATCGAGCGATCCCCCGGTCGATCCAGGTCCCGGTCCACAGAAATCACCGACCATACAGAGCGCATCCACCGTATTGGTGATAAGACATGCCGCGATACGCATCGTGCCCATCGTGCCCATCGTGCCCATCGTGCCCATCGTGCCCATCGTGCCCATCGTATACTCGTATTTCATAATTATTTTGCCTTAAGACCCCTCGAAAAAACCTGTGCTATGTGTATACGTTTGTATTGGAATGATCGATGTATGTTTCGTCGATTACGATTTCCCAATGTCATGCGACTCGAACGCGTGGACGATCGTGTCGTTGATGAGAGACGCATGGTTTTCCGCGACTGGGGTCGTGTCGACGTTCGCGTGCACTTCCTTCGATTTCGACGTGATTTACGACTGTGCGGTGATTCTGGGCGTAGAAACTCGTTTGCTTCCTTTTTTCAACGTTTCGTATTACAAGAATGGACCGGCATATAATGCGTCACATGGAATTGGCGCTTTGAAAACGATCGATTCGACGACGAGTACGTATGGTGGGTGGGTGTTTTTGAAACCGTTCGCATGGCAGGTATGGTTTGTGTTCCTGGGGTGCGTGTGTTTGGGATGTGCATCGCAATTGTTCATGCGTCATCTCGCGCTACGTCGTTTGAAAACGTCACCCGAACGCGCGATGGATAAAGACACCGTCATGGACGTGTCGACGACATCGTTCACATCGATCATCGGCGCATCACGAATGTACGAATCGTACGACGCGCCGTGCACTCGTCATGCGGCATCGATGATCATGGCGGTGTTCTCATTTTTTTTCGTTGCGTTGTATTCCTCGAATTTGATCGCATTTTCGTTTCCCGAAGGATCTCAGATGACCGCGACGACATTGACGGGGGCGTTCGACGTGCATTGGGCGTTTACAGATGTGATAAAACGTGATTTCGTGGCATCGTTGACGTCGTCGAATTCGACCGTTCGTAGCGCGATGAGGTTTTCGTTGAATGGGATCCCGATCGTTCCAGATACGTGGTTGGCACCGTATTGCACGGGGGTGAGGTCTGTGGAGGGAACGTATATCATACCCGCATCCCCTTACAAAGCAATCTACGAAATCGTGTACGCCCGAACGGTTCCCGAAACGTTGTCGAGTACGATATCATCTCGAGTCGTCGAAAAATTACCGTTATCGCCGGCGTGGACTCTCCCCGCATCATGCGTTCCTCCATCCGATACGTCGCAATTAGGTCTCGACAGCATGTGGGGATTATTCGCGATTGCGGCGGTGGGATTCGTGACGACGATCGCGTACCGCATGATATGCATCGGACGTGATCGACCGTTGTTCGGAGAAAAAGGACTCAGGGTATTCTCGATGAAAACTCCATCGCTCGGTACGGAACCCGTTCTTCCGACCGCGACTCTTTCGCGACGGCACCCCGGATCTGGCGACGTACTCGACGTACCCGACGACGACGCGACGAATGACACGCGACGCCGCGAGAGCATCGACATGTTCAAGATATTTAACGGTCAATGACGTCGTCATCGATTTTCGGTGCGAGATAAAACGACAACGCGCCATGATCATGGGGGAAAGCGTACGTGAGAATCAGCGGCATATCCGGCGTCATTCCGATAGTGACCGTCGTCGCGACGCTGGCGGCTTTGGCGAACGATGCGAGGTACCTGATGGCGTACGATGACGTCATGGACGTGGCGATATGTGCCGTCCGGTCTTTGGGAAGCACGCACGTGGCATCCCCGATATCTCCCGTGGTGGATATCATCGCAGATCCTGGATCGACACGGATCGTCGCGACGTCACCGAACGCGCCAAGGTCTTTGACGAGTCGTTGAAATATGATGGACTCGATGTCGATGATGACGTCGGACGAGATATCCGGGACGGCCATATGTTCTTGATCTATATCGAGGGTTCTGAGCGCGAAGAAAGCCGAATCGCACGCCACTCGGAACGCGTCGTCATCGCCGAGTGTGAACGTCGTCGGTCCTTCGACGCACGTGAGCATCCGGATGAACGATGATAATTTGACCCCGATCGTCGCGGGATGACCGACGTCGATGAGATCGAAGTACCCCGGACCGATGCGAAGACGTATGAGACAGACGTGTGACGAATCCATGGCTTGCATCGAGACTCCATCGTCCGTGATGAGGATGTTCGCATCGTCGACGAGATCCGCGACGACCGCGAGAACTTTGCGCAATAACGATGCATCTGGCGTGCGTACTTGTAACATCTTTGTGAAAGAATGAAATGAATGGTCATGCGACCGCACTCGACGCATGTGTAATGTCAGCGAGCCATAACGTATCGACGGACGTTCGTTCAAGCGTGCATCGTTCGTCATCGAGTTCTCTGGCTTCGCGCGTGAGAACATCGACCCTTTCGTTCGTGAGCGTTTGAATGGACATGTTGAGCAAGTACGCGAACGACCCGTCCACGCGATCGTACCCCACACCATCCAACTCATTCACAACGTCAGCGACCTTACGGTGTGTGACGACCAACGACCCATCGACGATCGCGGTGATGAACCTCGCTTTGTTTTTGGCGACCAGGACTTTGGCATCGAGACGACGGAGGACTTCGGCTTTCCGCGCGACGTACCGATGTTTCCTCGTGACGAACCACTCGCGAAGGATATCTTCGGGAGACTCGTATTTCCGGATATGTCCATCGGCATCGAAGGCGTGCATGTTCGACGTCCGAATCGTCGTTTCCAATTTGAAGATTTTGACGATCTCGTCGGTCGAAGGAACGTACGAAAACTCGATATCGAATCGAACGGACGTATCGCTATGATTTTCTTTGTAATCTTGGACGACCCCTTTGGCGACGAGCGCATCCAGGAGTTCTTTGGCGTCTTGCGTCCACATTCCGACCGGAAGTTCGGTGATCTCGACGTGTTTTCCACGAATCGTGTACAGTCCACGCGTGGTGAAAGACGTCTCGTCACGCCGTTCGATCGATCCTTTGAATCCGCGGTACCATGGCGTCATGGGCACGAGATCTTCGTCACGGATCATTCGTCGGACGTTTGCCACGATGTCTGCCGGGTCATAACACGGAATCGATGTGCTCCATCCGGTCCCGATGCCTTCGGATCCGTTGACGAGAATCGTCGGGATCACCGGGACGTACCATCTCGGTTCGATGGACATCCCGTCGTCGTCGAGATACTCGAGAACCGCATCGTCTTCGGGATGGAAATATCGTCTCGTTTCGGGTGACAACCTCGTGAACACGTACCGAGCGGAAGCGGCGTCTTTGCCTCCCATGAGTCGCGTCCCGAATTGTCCGGATGGGACCAACCAATTGACGTTGTTCGACCCGACGAAATTTTGGGCCATGTTGACGATGGTCGACGTCAGTGACGCGTCTCCGTGATGGTAGGCCGCATGCTCTGCGACGTATCCACCGAATTGGGCGACTTTGATATCTGATGTGAGATTTCGTTTGAACGCCGCGAAAAGAACTTTGCGTTGCGATGGTTTGAGTCCATCGACGACGGATGGAATGGATCTCTCGAGATCCGCGCGACTGAACAGCACTAATTCCTTATCCACGAAATCATGGATCGGGACGTGTGCGATGGCGTTGTCGAGATGATGCCCCGTTCGGAACGCGGAAATCCATTCGCGCCGATCTGCCGCTCGTGTTTTCGAGAACGCTTTGTCCACGGCTTCCGATGATTCGGGAGTCCACACGAACGTCTTGACGTGTTTTGGGAGATTCGAGAAATATTCGCGCGCTTCGGCCGCGGTCGATGTACCAAGACCCTGCGTTCATGTAAACATAATTTTGTATTAGCATCGGCATGAGAACTTGGAGTACGAGAAGTATGGAATGATGTACGTCTCACCTTATAAAATTTTAAGGTCCACGTCGAATGGTTGGGCGTCTGTGATTTCCAGGCGTCGAGTTCCGGAAGACTGTAAAAACTCAGTGTCACGTTATGTTTCTTGGCCCGGACGACCGGCGTGATGAAACTTTGGAAGAATCCGGGTATTTTGAGAAGCGATGGAAAACACGCATGGAAAAAATTGACGACCAATCCGGATATGTGCGATCCATCCGTATCCGCATCCGTCATGACCATCACGTGACCGTACCGCAAACTTTTGGCATCGGTATACGAGCGACCGGTTTGCAATCCGAGAATTTGTTTGAGCGCTGCGATTTCGGCATTGTTGGCGATGGACGACGTCGACGCATCGCGAACGTTCAGCAATTTCCCACGAAGAGGGAAGACGCCATACGTATCCCGACCTACGACGCTCAAACCCGCGATCGCGAGACTTTTGGCCGAATCTCCTTCGGTCAGTATCAGCGTGCATGCATCGCTTCGGTACGTCCCGGCCCAATTCGCATCGGTCAATTTCGGGATACCATCGATCCGAGCGCGTTTGACGCCATCGGTTTTCTTGAGCGTCCGTTCGTCGACCAACGACGCTTTGACGACCGCCTCGGCGATGACGGAATCCAGGACCGACGCCACGGCTTTTTTGATGAAGACGTCGTCCATCGGAATCTTGAGTTTGGACGTCAGGTATTCTTTGGATTGGGTATCGAACGTCGGATTGACCACCGATGCGTTGACGAACACGAACACGTGGTTTTTGACCGTCGACGGTTTGATCACGACTTTTTTCTTGAGGGCCGCTTCGACGACGCTTCGTGAAAGAGCGTCCATGACGGCATTGACGTGCGTCCCTCCACGTGGCGTCCAGACCCCGTTGACGAACGACATGTGCTCGAATTCGCCATTGGGAGCTTTGGCGATCGCGATAGCATCCCCGATGACGACTCCGGGAATCGCAAACGCTTTGACGTACTCTCCAAACGTTTTGATGGTCCGTTTGTTGTCCGTTGGGTCCACGAGCCATGGCATCCCGGTGAAATTCGCCGCAAACGTGACTTTGACGTCTTTACCGAGAATCGCGGCGGTATCATGAACTCGTCGTCTGAACAGCGCGACGTGATCCGCATCGAATGCCACGGTTCCGAACATCCCGAAATCCGGTTCGAACGTGATTGATACGTACGGTTTCTTGGCGCATGACGTGATCTTTGGTTTGGTGCGTTTGGACATATTGTGGGTCCATGTTTGCTTGTATTTCTTCGTTCCATCGGCGATGTCCACATGAAACGCTTTCGAGAATATATTGGTCAATTTCGCACCGTACCCATTGCGTCCTCCGCCGAAGCGGTCTTCCGAATCATCGAAATTTTCGCCGGCGAGGAGATGCCCGAATATGAGTTCTGGGACGTGACACTTTTCTGTCGGGTGCATGTCGATGGGAATACTCGCTCCGTCGTTGAAAATCGTGACGCTGTAATCTGTCATCGTGACCTTCAGCGTGGTCATGGACTTATTTCGCGCATACGAATCGGCGGCATTGACCAGAATTTCATCGAATATTTTCAGAAGCGCGGGTGAAATGAATGCCGAGCGTTTGATCATCGCGTTTTTTTCGCTGAGCCAGACATCGGTCGCAGCCGGTGCGAGGGACCCGACGTACGTATCTGGCCGATGCAGGACATGTTCACGTTGATCGAGTTTTTTGTATCTCGACGCGACCGACACCGACATCGGGTACGACTGGAAATGAATAATTGAAATGGAATGAATCGAAGTTACATAAATGGTAAAAAGGAACGTGTATCGACAAATATCTGCACGTACCGTACCGAAGTACTGCCGCGTCGAAAATATGGTATTCACGTTCGTATCATCCAAAGCGCCATGCCTGATGATCTTCGGTCCGAAAAAGGAAAAGAAAAAGCTCCCTGCACCCGTACCGTCACCCGTACCGTCACCCGCACCGTCGCGTCTCAGCGTTCGCGAACGTGTGACGATCGATACGTTCGAAGTCCAGGCCGTACTGAGCGTCGGTATCGTGGCGTTTTCCATGGCGATGTTGGCGAGCGGACGTGGAGAACCGGGGACGTACCTCCCTGTTTTGACGGGAACTGTCGCGTTCTGGTTTCCCGCTCCTAGCCGTACATGACCATCGGCTACGTCACGACGACACCAGGTCACGCCATCGCTCTATGCAGTTTGGCCAATGTGGCAGCGGGGATCGCATCGGTCCTGAACCAGATATCGTAGAATTGACCCGCGCACGTGGCGTACGACGTCATTCCGACCGCGTTTAAATTCCTCGTCGAGGGTTTGAAAGCACTCAAGATGCCGATGACGACGTCTTGGGATGGAGAATTTCCCATGACGACGAGAGGACCACCGCTATCTCCATAACAAGTTCCAGAATGATTCGATGTCAAAGCGACTTCGATCGTCGTCGGTGAGTACTTTTTCACGTTGAACTTGTTCATCTGGAGATTCAGCGGTTGGTTCGCAGCCGTTGGTTTTTCGTATGTCGTCACTCCCGTGAGAACGTTGACGAGAGCGTAATTGGGCGACGACGCGCCATACCCGACGCTGACGACCGGCGCACCGATTGTGGGAAGCTTAGCCGGTACCGTGAATCCAGCGACTTTGACCGGTGCGATATCGGTGATCGGGCTCGACAAAACGACGAATGCGAAATCTCGTGATTTGGGGTGCGATGGATCCAGATACGGCGGAGCCCAAACGATGTCTTTCACGTTCCTCATCTGGAGTCCGGACGTCGCCATCGTCGTCGGTCCGAAGAGCGGATTGCCGATGTTCATTCCTTGACCGACGAACACGAATACGTTCGAAAAGTTGACGGTCTTGGCGGACTCGAAAAAGCAATGAGCTGCTGTCAGAACGACGTTCGGGGCTACCAGGAATCCGGTGCATACTGCTTGAGAATTATCGGGCATCAACGTGACGATTTGCGCCACGTACGGGAACCGTCCTTGTGGTGCATCGACTCCGTGGACTTGAGCGGCAGTCACGCCCCCGCTCGGTGCGTATCGTTCCATGTACGACCCACGACGACGGATGTTTGTCCCGACGAAGAACCCGGCGATCGCAGCGACGATGACGACGACGATGACGAGCGTTTTGGTATCGATGGCGAGTTTCATGAGTTTCATGACGACGAGCTGATGAGCGCGATATCGTATGCGTACATTTTTTTATGACGACGACGACACCAGCACATTCGCAGGAGCGACGGCCGCACACGCCAGGTCGCGCGATATGAAATTGATGTCGAATCTGTTGGCGACGAGCAATGCGGTTCGAAGCGTGCGAACTTCGGATGGCGTCATGTGTTTGACGATATGACTCGCTTCGTTCTCGGATCGTTCGAGAGCTCGAGGAAGCGCGGCCGCGATGCCGGGACACGGTTTCGGGAGGTATTGGAGGTAATGCGTGACGGGAACGTGCATCGCCAATTCCGTGAACACGGCACCGACCTCGCGTGGATTGACGTCTAATTCCATGAGATTATGGATGGGTTTCTCACCGTAATCGTCCGATTCGAACATGATATGTGGTTCCATGCGTATGAGCGCCGATGCCGTCGCATGCCAATTATAATGTTTTTGAAACGTGATTTCGTGCAACATGGTCCTCCCCCTTTCATCGGCCATCGTGATGAGGTGTGGATATTTTCTGATCATGCGCATCATATCCGCCGACGATCCCGATGCGGCCGCGACGTGTGCGGGAGTCCGTCCTCGATTATCCCGAACGAGCGCCGCTTCGGGGTACGCATCGAACACGACCCGTGCGGTCTCGAAATTCTTCCATAAATTCGTCGTGTTCGCGGCGATGTGCAGCGGGAGTCTCCCGAGAATATCCTGGACGGCCAATCCATCGGGGTTCGCGCGGATGAGTTTCCGCAACGTCGACATCCCCTTGGCCGATGCAGCCATGCGATGTATGGGCAACGACCCGACGGCATCGACGACCGTGGCTGTGTGCGGTGCGATATCCAGGATGTATTCGACGATATCGTCCGATACGTGAATGGACGTATGCAGAGCGGTCGTCCCCATGGGCGTCGTATGCGCCACGGCATCCGGATCCCACTCGGCAAGGAATCGTATATTTTCGAACGATGGTTTCAGGGAATCTATCGCGACCATGAGCGGCGTGATCCCGTTGACGAGAAGTCCACGTTCGGAATGTTTCGCGACGAATTCCAGACGTCTTCCATCGACGTCGGGTGCGAGCATCGCGACGAAATGGATGGGATGGTACCCCCTCGCATCCGGGACGTTTATGGCGTCGGGTACATGACGAAGAATGATCCGCGCGAGTTCCGGATCGTTATCGAATAAAAGCAACGCATCGAGGAACGGCGTGCACCCCATGACGTTTCGATGCAATGCGAGTCCAGGAGCCGATGCGACCAACGTCCTCACGAGTCGCCGATTTCCCGTCGTTATGGCGATATGCAGGAGATTCTCACCAGAATCGGGATCGAATATCATGACGTCTGGCGTTTCGGCGATGTGACACACCGCATCGTACTTCCGTTGCGTGACGAGCGATGCGTAATTCTTGAATTTCGAGTACATATTTCCGTTTGGATGATCGTCGACGTGTTAAGCGTATTAAAATAAAATGTATCATTTAAGAACCGTATAGTCTCGGGTGGTATTTATGGAATGTGATTTGTCTCCCGCGGGACAGTATATCGTCGAATCGTTTCGCGTGGCCGGTGCGATCACGACAGGGGTGCTGATCTTGTCGGGCGCGACGATGATGACGATCGATGCGGCACGATCATCTCTCGCGGCCGAACGTCTCGAACGCCGTAACAAATTGAATGGAAAGAACAAGAAAGACCTGGAAAAAAACGACTCGAGCGACTCGGAAGATTCGAAGTCCGATTGAAATTCGAAAACCGATATGTGTCCCCGTGGCCTAATGGATAAGGCGCGTGACTTCTAATCACGAGATTATGGGTTCGACCCCCATCGGGGACGTCGGAGACGTTTCGATTTTTTGTAAGAAAATCATTTCCAGTCGACAAAAAAATTATATGATACACGTTATAACAAAACGTCGTAAAAGGATATGAAACGCCTGTTGGATATGGTCCAGGTCATTAACGGGTCGCGATCGTCTCGTTGGTGGTCGTCGTCGTTGGGTCGCTTGGCATTCTGGAACGTGTTGTTGCTCGCCGCTGCCGTGCTCACATACGAGCTCATGAATTTCGACGCGCACTTCGCATCCGGAGATTCACGCCCGGTATCCGTTGGTGGGAAAGTGTATTACGCGCTGATGTGCCAGACGGCGGTCGGATGCAACGATATCGTCCCGAAGACCGATCACGGACGTATGATCACGAGCGTGCACGTGACGTTGGCGTGGGCGACGGTCCTCGCGTTCATGACGTGACTCGAATCGTACGGGGGATCCATTTCAAAAAATAAAAATAATGTTCATGTAATACAAAAACACGAGACGAAAGAACATGGATTTCGAGGTCGGAGGAACGTACGCCACACCTGGAAGGTACCCGTACATCGCTCAGATAATCGTTATCGACCCGTCCGGCACCGGAACCGGATCATGCACTGGGATGCTGATCACGCCATGGCTGGTATTGACTGCGGCGCATTGTTTTTACGATACCGTGACGACCGTGGATATTTCTAAAGTATACGTGTTCGTAGGTGAAGGTGGGAATTTCCAATATTACGGCGACGGAAAACATACGTTCGAACAGGTCGTAGCGAGCATGGGGTCGAACGTCATCAAACGCGGAGTCAAAAAGATCGTATGGCCAGGAGGTCGGAATATCGTGTACGGAATGGCGCACACGAAGGGCCAAGAAAAACTTCTCGGGTACTCGACGGGTCCGACCAACGATTTCGCATTGGTCGTGTTGGATTCTCCCGTGACGACCATTCGTCCCGTCAAAGTCTCCGGAATCACGGCACCTTCGGTGAACTTGAAGAAAGGGATGTCGTTGGTATCGCTTGGGTATGGGGGAACTGCTGCGGGTGACATAAACGGGGACGACCCGAAATATCTGAAATCCAATACGTTTCGTTTATCTGCCGTCGGAACGCCGTACATCGGTATCGTATCGACATCATCGGGAACGACTTGCCACGGCGACAGCGGCGGACCTCTTCTCGTTCAGGGCGCATCGGCCGTGGATGACAATGTCGTGGCCATCGCGAACAACATCTACTCCACGACGACCTCGAAAGATTGCGTACCTTCTAAATCCGTCATGTTTTTCATGCGCACGGATGCCATGAATTCCATCGATCACGACGTCAATAAAACGCTGAAAACGTACGCGACGGCTCCTTCGCCGGCCGGTAAGGGTCCTTCGTCGACTCAAGGAAAATCCCCTGGTGGTTCCGGACTTGCAGGAGGTCCTACACGCCCCGGACCCGGACTCCATGGACCGACGACGGGACCGACGACGGGACCGACGACGGGACTCGGAGGACAATTGGGAATACTTGGAACGCTCGGAGGACTCGGTCTCGGAAAACCTGGTGGACCGACGTATCGAATCGTACGTGTCAATGGACAAAATGGACAATTCGGACGACGACCGGGTCCTGTGACGCAACCGACTACGGGTCCTGTGACGCAACCGACCACGGGTCCTGTGACGCAACCGACTACGGGTCCCGTGACGCAACCGACCACGGGTCCTGTGACGCAAACGACAATCCTTAGACCGGCTCCCGGTCCAGTTCCTACCCCGAGCCCCGGTCCAGTCCCGAAGCCGGGTCCGATTCGACCGGTGGGTCCGGTGCTGATACCCGCGATCACGCCCTCGCCGACGACACCCACGATCACGCCCTCGTCGACGTCACCCGCAGTTGCGGTCACGACCTCGTCGACGTCTCCAGCGCCAGCGACGTTCCCAGCGTCTGTTCCCACGTGGGCATGGATCGCGATCGCATCGAGTCTCGCGGCCGCATTGATCGTGATCGCGATGTTCGGTCGTCGTAAATAATTATATTATGTCATGAAAGGAACGGTCACCGAAACGAATGGATTTGGAAATCAATGCAACGAATGCGATATCTGGAAGGTACCCGTATATCGCTCAGATCGTGCAAGCGGTACAGGCACCGAACCCTATGTGCGGCCCTAATGCGGTGGGTACGTGTTACCAGGCGTGCACGGGGATGCTGATCACGCCATGGCTCGTGTTGACGGCCGCACATTGTTTTTTCGAGACGTCCGCGACGTTCTCCAAAGACCAATTTTATGTGTTCGTGGGCCAAGGCGTCGATGCGCTGTACACGATCAAACAAGAATCATGGAATTTGGATCCGATTCTGAAAAAACTGAACGCCGGGACGGAAATGCGGCGCGTGAAAGAAGTCGTTCGCGTCGGATCGGGCATCATCGACCAGGGAGGACTGCCCTTGGATTACGCGCTCGCGATCCTCGATTCACCGGTGACGACCATCGCGCCCGTGAAAGTCTCCGGGTTGACGTTTTCGAATGTCAAATTGCGACCGGGGTCGACGGTGACGTCTTTGGGGTATGGGTACTCGACGCCGGATGAAAGTGCCGCGCCCATGAATTTGTTGGTGAACACGTTCAAATTGACCGAAGCGGCGAGTCCGGTATTGACGATAAAACCCAAAAAGAACGGGAGTGGAATTTGTCAGGGGGATAGCGGAGGTCCATTGATCGTTCAGGGAACCAATGGACCTTCGAGCGATGTCGTCGTGGCCATCACGAGCGGAATAAATCACGATACTGGCGTCAACGCAGGTCCTATATGCCAGTATACTGGGGCGAATTATAATTACGATATGTTCATTCGGACGGATTCGATGCGTACGAGTTCGAAGATTCCCGCGACGATCAAGAAATACGCGACGGCCGGTCCGATCGTGAAACCTCCGCCTCCGAAAAAGGACGTCACGACACCGATCAAACCCTTCGTTCCCGTTCGCTCCGACGTCCCGCAAACGGTCATCACCAAACCCGCGCCCAAACCCGCACCCAAACCCGCGCCCAAACCCG
>Ga0194038_1000872_pt1 | contig 13043 bp, 10 predicted proteins | sample JunL226m_MetaG_FD_148630 | JGI IMG/M metagenome (GOLD analysis project Ga0194038, IMG submission 148630) | Anoxic zone freshwater microbial communities from boreal shield lake in IISD Experimental Lakes Area, Ontario, Canada - Jun2016-L227-6m | ecosystem: Environmental > Aquatic > Freshwater >...
AAAACCGTATGACTTCCATATCTATATTCCATAAACCCTCCTATTCGAGGGTGGACTCTAACATAAATCCAATGATAAATCTATCCGCCTAAAGGCGGAGGTTTTAACCTTATTTGAGACTAATAAACTCCGGCCGTGGTCCCTTACATGGCAACGCGTTACCGTCTGGAAGCTGCTCAATCTGATTGGTGTTGTTATTGATGGAAAACAGTTTCCCGTTATTTGCGGTGGCCCACATGGCAAGAAAAAAACCAGCTACCTTGTGACCAGGCCCAACATTTACCTCAACATTCATTTCAGGAAAACAGGACAAGTCCAAAATTTCTTTTGCAATAAATGAGATGGGCACGAACTGAAGTTCCTGAACTGGCAACTGATTGATGTTTTTCAACATCTGATCTTTAATCTGACACACTTTCTGATTGTCTGCTGTATAATAAAGTATTGCTTTCTCGGGCCTATGGCTGAATATTGAAATCAGGGTTGGTACTTCGTTTGGTGCCAACAAGGCAATTAAAACAGTATTTTTTCTTATTTTATTAGTAAGTTGTGTGGCCTTTTCCACTTTTTGACCACTTATGGATGGCGGAGCGGTTACTGTCGATGAATACCCCGGAAGAAGTCTATCAAGCTGCTCATTCAATTCTTCTTCGTTTGAATAGAACCGGACAGATATTTTATTTGAACTACCATCTTTAACCAATCGCTCGATTATCTGCATATTACCGGAAAAGGCAATAATATTTCGATGATACAGCTCAAAAAACCGGTGACGGTTAGGTGCAACAGAAATAAGATTTTTGGCTTCATCCTGTGAAGAAATATGGGTAAGAAATGAGAGCGTGTTTCCATCATTCCACACCAAGTTGAAAAAAATACCCTCAATTTCAATATTCGACCAGGTTGGAATTGGATTGCTCAATTTATTTAATCGAATGGATAGCTTATTAACCAATCTGCTGAATTGATCTTTTTTCTGTGTTCTCTTAAGGTCAGTATAGCTTACACCCTGTAGATTTAAGATATCCATCGGTTTGGGAAAGGGTACCTGCTTATGATCCGCAAGCTCGCCCCCTGACATGCTGAAAACATGAATGCAATCTCTTTCCGCATACACTTGCAGCATATCCCTGGCTCCTATTGCCTGAATGCAGGATATGATCTGAAATTTTAATCCGGATGTCATGTTGAATACAATCTGGTCTTCTGGATGCTGATTGAGAATCTGTGTCAAAAGGCTGTGGGGCGGCGGATTGCCTTTGTTATCAGTCTTCAGATCTTGAGATGTTGTGTAGATGACCAGTTTGGACGATGACATCTCCGGAATACTTTTCATCGACTCAAATATTCGACCAAACTGTTCTTTTATATGCGGTGTTGCCAGTAGATAAACATGGTCCGGCGCCATGTGCTGTTCAATGATTGCCCGAAGCGGATTCAGCAGCGCTAAGGTTTGGGTGCCTGTAAGTGAAATAAACACCAGCGACATTGATTTTCTCCTTTTTCATGAAAATGGGTTCTGATTTGTAACAATTAATTAACCCTTCCAAATTGGAAGCCATTCATGACAGAGTCCCTTTTCAAACATGGAAATCTCTGAAACAAGGGTACCAACCCCCGAGTTCCACTGATTTCCCGACCCTTAAGCGGAAATAAAAACGATCTTTTTCCGCCCGGATACTACTCCCAGTTTTTTAGCCTTTCAAGAACCTGTGGCGTTTTTAACATCCTGCAGCAATGCTGCTTATTGTAACATATACCAATTCTGATTTCCGGCGCGGGAAATTTTTTAGGACGCTGTCTGATGACAGCATAAATCATTTATCCATGGGGATTGCAAGATAAAACAGGCTGATGTAATTCAGATTGTAAAAAGCGAGCGTCTGTTTAGAAAACATACCAGAATTTTTCCGCTTCATTAAGCTGAATTGCCTGATTCTGACATCCGGTACACTGGCGAAAAATGGCTACCTTGCCATCATGGTTGGTAATTGCCTGAATATCAGACAAAAATCGCTGGAAAACATGGCGTTCCACTTTTACGATAAAAACAGACTTCTGCATACGAAAGCCCACACCCTGAAGAAACTTTGCCAGGCGCTGCCGAATGCGGTCATCTTCGATATCGTATGCAACAATGCAAGTCATATCAGTCAATTCTTAAGGGAGTGTATGGAATGCCCAATTTGAAGGATCGTTTTAGCTTGTCCGCCATCTCATCCAGATATGCGTTAACGCTGATTTTTTCACCGCCCTCAAAGGAAAACCGGCCAGACAGGGTAACTTCAAACCGATGGATGAATTTACGAAAACCCTCACCGTCCAGGCGGCAAACGCTGACGGTTTTCCTTTCGGAAATACTGAAATGCTCCGGCTGTATCTCTCGGCGGTGAATCAGAGCAAGCATCACTCTTTCGGCAATGTGGCGCAGGTCTTCTATCATGTCCGAAGCCAGCGCATTGTGATTTCCTCGGCCCTGATGAACCAGGCCGATTCGGGGATTGAACCCCTTTTGTTTGAGCACCGATGCAATGCGGTTATAGAGCAATGTATAACCAAAAGAAAGCATGGCATTTACCGGACCATCAGGAGGATGAAAAGAACGTCCTTTAAATTCAAAGGGGGCTACCAACCTGGCAATTTCGGCAAAATACATTCGCGCTGCTGCACCTTCATAACCCAAAAGCTGTTCCACGTTTTCCGCTGCAATGGCTTTGATTTCCAGTTTTTTCAGTTCCTGTACATCAATTCCGTTTCGACGCAGAAGAATGCGGCTGTTATGAATCTTTGCTGAAAGAACTTCCCGGCCAAACCCCAGACAGTACGCTGGGTCCGCAGCAAACTGTCGTTGCAGATAAGCCATTTCTGGCGTTTCGAATGCATCCGGTTGAGAATGACCGATGATTCGGCCCATGATATCAATAAAGGTGATCGGAACTTCCTCTTTGATCGCACGGTAGATCACTCCGCCGCTGAATGGAGACCGCCCCACCACCACAATCCGGCTGATCCGGTTCCATGGAATGTTCTCTGCTTTCCCTTCCGTGTCCTTTATTACCAGGTAAGGTCCGCTGGCAAAAGCACCACGGCAAATCGTTGTAAGATACACCGGTTTGCCATCATACCATTCTTCCTGAAAAACCGGGAGCCAATCCGGATGTCGGACTGAGGAGACTTTTTCAGCTTCTGAAACATCGGCGGCAGTAACCAGAAAACCCAGGAACTGGATGGGTTTTCCGAATTCTATGCGCTGTGTCTTTTCAGCTTTAAGTGCAAGCCCCAGTCGTTTCAGGGATGTCTCTATACGATCCATACAGGTTTCTTCAACCATCGGTTCCCGAAACAGAACAACAAAATCATCGGAATAGCGAATCAGCCGAAATCCTTCAGCCGTCATGTCCCGATCAAAACGGTCCAAATACAGATTGCTGAGTACGGGAGAAAGAGGGCTTCCCTGGGGCAGGCCCTTCAAAGACAGGTCTTTAAGCTGCAAAAACCACTGACTTATGATGCGCTGCAGCGGATCAAGAGCAAACAATCCTTCCAGAAGATCAGCTAATTGCAGGGTGTTCACGGTCTCGAAAAAAGTCGATATGTCCGCCTTGAATCCCTGGCTATAGCCTTCGGCAAGAGCGGTGCTGAGGGCTCTGGCCGCGCCTTCACGATTCAATCCTTTGCGGTAAGCATAAGAAGACGCGGAAAGAAGGGCTTCCACTGGCAGGGCCAGCAAATCCCCAGCCGCACGCTGAAACAGACGATCCATGACATTCTGAACATGAATCTCACGACTGCCTCCATCTGCTTTGGACAGATGATATGTTTTGAGCGGCCCCTGCCGATATGCGCCCTGGCGGATGGTGCAGGCAAGTGTTTCAAGCGCCGCATTCCCCGCTTTTCTGAGATCGCCTGTGGTCAAGCCATCTGGACCTGGGGAAGAATCCTTCAGGCCGTCCAGCGACTTGCGGAGTACAGACAGCGAAAGCATCCGCTCCAAAAGGGTCCGCCCTCGTGTCAACGGTTGAATTCCACGGACGGCATCCAGTTCGGGAATGTGATAATATCCCAAACCGAAAGCAGCGTTTTTACCCGCTCCCACATACTGGCCCGCAACCAGGCGTAAGGCGGTTTCCGTATCCGGCGTTCCTGTCAGCCGGAGTGTTCCCATCACGCCTCCTAATGTTTTGGTCGGCTGCTTGCCATAAGGTATGTCCACCCACATCAGCGCGCCGCGCTCAACGCTAATCGCATCCGGTTTCATTGGCGTTTCCAGCTCGCCAATGCTCAAAACGCTGTTTTCGGATAGCTTTGAATCTTCACATCGAATACCGGCAATAAAGTGAACCATCGGATGGAGTTCAGGATCTAAAAAGAAGGCTTCATCACCGTAGCGATGTCCGGGCTGTTTTACACCGGCGGGGCGGGTAAGTCGCAACGGCGTATGAAAAACCAGTGAAAATGTATTCAGGGATCGAAGGCTGTCAATCTCTGATGTGAGGCTCTGGCGGCACAGCGGCTGCCAGATTTTGTTGATTTCTGAAACAGCAGGCAATTCATGTTTCCCGGAAAACACGATCTTGTTTCCGCTGAGGCGACAGCAACAACTTTCCAGGCGCAGGCTCTGACCTGGCCTAAAATGGCCTGTTGCACCTGAGCTGTCATTAAAAACGGTCAGGGCCTGATAGACAGCCTGGGTATAATTCCAGTTGACAACAAGTCCCAAATGAATGGGGTTCTCAGCAGCATAGCGGATAACACCGGTTTCAACGGGAATGACGGCAATACCGGCACCTATCATATCTATGCGTGCCGGCAAAAATGGTTTTATCAGAGCCCGGAACAGGGCGCTCCACTGCGCGCCATGATAATGGGGCAGGTTATCAATTTCCGACAGGCAGCGGAAGTGAAGCTCCAGAAGGGCGATTGGGTTTAGGTTAATAGGATGCATCAATTTTTGTTCAGGCCGGTATCTTTGTAGATCAGGAAATCCTGGCCGGTGTTCATGGACACAAACCAGTTTTTTTTGCATCCTTCCAATAATAACGTAAATTATCAGGAAACTTCAGACGCTTTTTTTCATGGGTACAATATGGGTTGATCTTCTGGGGCAGGTTGGATACTTTTTTGAATGTATTGACTGCAGATTCAACTCCCGGCATTAGCCCGTCCACTTCCTTAACCAGTTTTTCCCAATCCGTATTCTCAAAAGAAGAAGAAGGCGTCCATGAATATTCAGTGGTTCGACGAACCCAAATCTGCTTAACACTGGAAATCATGCTGCCCAACCCCCAGGATTTCCCGAGACCGATTTTGAAACCATGTCCGGCAATTGTATGTTCCAAAAGCATCAACAGGGCTGCAACTTCGTCCGGGGAACAGTTCTCAGCGCCTACTGTACCGTGAAACATCGTGCCACTTTCACAAACCACTGCATAGTTTCGTAATTTATGGGAAATCTTAAATTTCCCTTCGTCATCAGGTTCTATGCGTTTGTCCAGTTCTGTTATGGTACTGGACCAATCATCCAGACTACCAGCACCCAGGCTGCCATGAACATTGTTTTTGACACCTTTCAGGAGCGCCCTATGGGGGTAGAAATATCCATTCACGTCTAATTTATTGGGTTTAGGTGAACCTGCTATGGGCATCAGATACTGACGGCATTTCACTTCTCCATTGCATTTCCATTGTATCATTGTTGCATCTTGGTAATTTGAATTATGCATATCAGATTCAACAGGTATTGTTTTTTTAAAAAAATCCTCTTCGTCCAAAGTAATTTCCGATATCAATGCGACAGATTTAAATCGGCCCCGAAAGCCGACTGCATCCAGATCGACATTCTTGCTATGGTCTGTCATACCAAACATCTGACAACGCGGGCATATCAGTTTCATATTATTGCAGCTTTTATGGATTGCTGGAATGGTGTCTTCGTGCAGAATAAATTCTTTTGATCTGTTATGTATCTCGGTTTTTGTATTGACCCGGTAACATCCTCCCATCAGATTGGCAAATCCACCGGCGATGGAAGACTTGACGGTAAAGGGACTGATAGCCAGTTTATTGTCGATGGTTAGCCAGCGTTTGTTGTATCCGGCATAGAAGGAGTCCTTATCTTCTGGATTTTCAGGAAAACTGGCGGGTCCGGTGGTTGTGCAGGGGTTGGCCGCCACAGTAGATTCGGCCTTCCAGGTTATCTTGAACGCGATATCACACCGGTTTGTCTCCAGTTTGTCATGAAATGGCGGCTCGTTTCGGTCAAATGTGCTTTCTCGGGTGGCGAAGAAATAAGGAAAATGATCATCGGAAAGAGAATCCGGGAGTCGGCACGATGGATGTTTGGAATGAGGTTCCTGTTCCGCTTGAACCCGCAATCGCAACGTGGGCTTTTGGGGATCAGATTGCACCCCATTGCATTCCTTGATTGCGCACTTGGCTTTCTGTATATCCGGTATGTCAATCAATGCGAAAGAATAACCCCTTGCATCCTTTTGTATTTCAATGCCGGCAGGACCGTAATCAGCGAAATAGGCCATCAATTTTTGTTCATGCCACTTATGGGGAAAATAGCTGACTTTGATTTTCATGATGATTTCCTTCCTCTGATGATGAATACATTCAGACGATGTTCCCACATCATGATTTCCCACATATTCAGCGCTTCCGAGAAATGTTTTGAAATGGATTTGCCTGAGGCCTCGCGGTAATAGCAGTTTGGTTTGTTGGGTGGCTTTGTGCTCAAAACATATTTCTGAAAATAGAAGGTATTATCTGGTTCCCGTTCGATAGTGATTTCCTCATAAGTGCCGTTCAAATCACCCCACAAATGAATTTCCATCAAAAGCCCTTCGTGTCCGGCTAAAGTTTTTTGCTGGCCGCTTAGGATTTGCAGGAACTGAGGTGCATCCGTTTCCCGAACGAACCGCTTTTCATCCATGGAAAACGATAGGTATCCATCTGACCAGATTGGGTCTTCAAGGAAGTCTTGATCGCCAAGTTCGCCAGAATAAAATTCAAGATATCCTTCTTTGTAGACGTCTTCAGGCATGGCATCCTCCATTGGTAAAAGGCCCTTCAATAGGATTTAACTGAAGCTGCCCGGTGCAGGTGGATGTGGCGCCGATACGATGCCATCCGGGAGGTGCATTTCCGGGGATCAGTTCATTCAACAGGAATTCAAGATAGGACACTGCCTGTGAAGGGTTCGCATCTGCAATGGCTTCATCAATGATCACTGTGGTTGTAAAATGACCCTGTTTCAGGTATTCGCCGGAAAACAGGTTGATATTCTGCTGGCTGTGTTCACAAAGCTGAATCCGGTGCAGAATGTCTGTCTGTGATTTTATGATCGGTGCATCCAGCACGGCCAGTATTCCGCCCTGCTGGGTGGAACCGAACCATTTGCATCGCAAGCAGATACAATCCTTTTTTTCCCCGTTGCAGATGTCTTGCCCTTCGGTTCTCAGGTGTCTTTCGATCTGGGTGGAAAACAGTGCCTGGCGAATGGCCTTTCCAGGTATGACAAACTGGGGTTCGATTTTCTTTTCTTCAGGATTCCAATGCCGGCGTTGATAGACAAATGTGTCCGGCATCTCATCTGGTAGGTCGCTTCGTTCTATAAGCGGATACCGGGTATGCACCGCCATCAGTTGACCGGGAACAATCTGAAATTCAAGCCAGTATGTTTTCCAGGAACGGGCAATGGCAGGCATATCCACAGGCAGATTCAGGGTTGCCACGGCCAACCCTTCTGGCCGCTTAGCGCCTGCCGGAAACAATGTTTGTCGATGCGCAGGCCGCATCAAATCCAAATTCCAGCACTCACCGGATATAAATTCCAGTCGGCCGAATCCATAAGACCATCCACCGCCGATATTTTCTATGCCCTGATTGATCACCCAAAGTGCCTGGGTAAGGATTTGTCTATAGTCACCGGCGGGATCAAGGATATTCTGGTTTTTCGGAATAAACCAGATGCCTTTCATATGAAGAATCAACCCGGCAGGAACATTTTCTTCCGTAAACATCGCGCCGGTGGTCGTTGCCCCCCATTTTCGGTGAACCTGAATGCCGTAGCGATAGTCGCTGTCAGGAAGCGTTTCGATGGATGACTCACACCATAGGCAGGATACACCCCTTTCCGCCGCATCGTATTTTCCAATGTCACATGTCAGTTCGGCCCCTTTCTTCAGACGGGAAAATGCCCGCCGCAGCAGGCTTGCCCAGACATAGCCGTTAACATGCAGGTTATTATCCGGGGTTTTATCGATGGTGTTGTCCGAAACATCGTCACCGTCTCCGGTTCGCAGCAGCAGCGGCGTTCGCAGGGAAAACGTGATGTCAAAAACCAGTGCGATACGGCTTGTCATCATGTCCATGGTATTATCCTTTCTGCATCTTCACGGAATCGCGGACATATTTTTTCTGTTGATCGGTCCACTGATGCCGCGCGTATTCCTGCCGAAGCAAATGAACATAGTCGCGCAATAAAGTTCTGTCGCCCTTGCCGGCCATATCTCGGATATCTTCAAGAATTTTTTTTGGGATCAGATTTTCCGGAATCTTGTCCATGTTCCATTTATCATATTTATTGAGGATGCCACTGGTGTAAGTCACAATCAGCGGTAAATCCATTTCGATTAGCATCCGTAGGTTTCCCATTTGAGACCGGCTCAGGTTTTTGATGGCTGCGCAAAGGATAAGTTTTTGAGGAGAAGATGGCACATCGGGAGGCATTTCTTTGTCCATTGGATTAACACTGGCGGTATTTATAGTTTGTTCATGGCCTTTCCAGGGAATACTTTTGTATGCAACAGGTACATTTGTACTCATCAGGCTGCCGGGTTCGTACACAATCCGGTTCTGTCTGGGGCGCTTCAGCATGGTATTGTAAGAGCGGATAATTCCCAGCCGATACTGGGTGAAAGATTTGGCATTTTCCTTCGAAAAATGAAGCGGTTCAATCAGTAGATGAACATCGGCGCAATCTGTTTGTATGGGACCGGGCCGCAGCATGGGCGAAAAAAACGTGCCACTGATTACAGGCGGAATATTTTCTATGATCCATTTGGCTTGGGAGGCAAACGCTTCTTTTCCTGGAACAGGGGTAATAGTGACATAACCGGCAAACCAAGTCCCTTGGCAGATTAGCTCTTGGGTAAAGAGCCCCCTGGTTTCCTTTGTTGAGAAGTTGTTATCAATGGCATTGCGGAACCGCTGTTCGGTTTTTACCTGAAAAATGCCGGGAGAAGCGGTATTGGTAACAAACATGTCTTGTGCTAACGGCTTAGCCTTGCCGTGCATAGTATGTGACTCTCCGTCCTGTTCGTCCTCAGGTTTTTTGGGGCTGTCCAAAATTGTACCATCTTCATATCGTATCGTCGAAAATGCAGGTGGATAAGCCGGAATAACCGTATCTGCTGTTTTGATTGATGGATAGATCGTTGAAAATTTCAGACAAGCCATATCTTTGATATCGGGCCACCTGTCATAATAAATCCAGTGGTAGGTTCGGACAAACCAGGCAGCAATCTGCCTGTTTGAAATCTTTTTTTCAGAAACCAGAAGCTGAGTTCTGGCCGGGTTCAATCGCTTATTTCGAAAATTGGATTTGGCTTCCAGTGCATAGAGATAGTGGCCGGTTGTATTGGAATCAATAATCGGGTTTTCCGGCGGCAGTATTTTCTGAAATTGCCAGTCTTTCAAACTGACACATCCGCGGCCGCAGCCACGGGAGCGGAATGCTCCAAATCCCGAAAGAAGGTAGGCTGACTCTGCCAGCATATTTTTCGCCAGCTCAATTTCGTCTTCATTGGAAAAATATCCTAGCACCATATCGGCAGAAAGTGTTCTTTTATCAAGCCAGGCATACTCGCGACTGACCAGCATGTGTTCTTTATTAACCCGTGAAATGTCTTCAATTTCGCATCGGGTGCGAACCACAAATTCGGGGATATTTGTTTCATCAACCAATTCCAGATCATTGCAGGTCAATCGGCCGGCCAAAGGCGCGCCCTTTTTTCCAAAAAGCCACTCAACCCGGTCATCTGGAAAATCCGTCGGTGAGAGTTTGGACAGCCATGTGCAGGCCATGCGCCAGTCCCCCATGATCTGGGTGTCGGGATAATAGGGCAGTAGGTGATCGTCTCTCTGGAGCTTCAGATGGGGGTAGTAGCCAAACGGGCCTTTTTCTCCACCGGCAGTAAACCAGAACCCCTGAGCGACAACTTCAACTCGGGCAGAAACCAGATAAATGGGATGTATCGTATCGGTCATTTCTCCCCCCGTTCAGCAATGGTCAATAATTCAAGCAGAGTGGCGATGCGGGCTGGAATCAGTTTGCGATCTTTGCCGTCACATGTTCTGAAAGACAGATCGGCCAAGACATATTTCAGTCCTTTTTCTAGACCGGCGCCTGCTGCCAGCATCAGCCTGTCTTCGGCTTCATCAGGTGTATGGCTTCGTTGAAGTATATTGGCAATGGTTTTGATCTGGGAATTGCTGAGTCTGCTTTCCCCTGTCGAATAGCGGCTTCGAAGCCTAAGATAGGCATCAAAGGTCAACCTGCCCTTAACTTTTTCCGGAATGTCATTTTCTGGCAGTTCATCGATAAAGATAGGCTTTTCAAATTTTAGAAACACGTCGTTGTTGATCCTGGGATCGGCGTTCAAAAGCTGCCAATTAATGCTGTTGGCCTTACGATCTGTATCTTTTTTAGCTTGGCTCATCAGGGATTCACCCTGTTCATGAATCATTCGAAACGGGGTATGAAGAGGCGTAATCAAAAAGGCGCCCCCAAATGAAAAGGAACCAGGTTCCCGAACGGGTTTATTGTTTTTCTGTTCCGCGTGTTCCTTCAGCCATAGGGTGCTGAACCAATTGATGCCTTCAAACAGTTTAACCTGAGCATTAAACGATCGGGAAAGCGTAATGGCAAAGTTCAGCACATATTTTTCGGGCATGACGATGCAGAGATCGTCGCCACCTGCAATGATCAGACGAAAGGGAAGATAATGTTTTCCATCTGCGTATTTGTTCCAGTCGTCTTTCTTGAATATGGCTGACAGGGTTTTGGCTGTGATGTCAATGTAGGCTTTGGTCAGCTCACGGAAAATATCTGGAATTTCGTCATCGGTTTGACTGAGCCAGATCGGAACCTTGACGTTCATGTTGTTTGCATCGGAAAACCAGGTAGCCATGCGTTGACGTTCCGAGTTATCAGAATTGCCTTTTATAGGTTCCTTGAACAGGTTCGTGAAATCCGCCGCGATTTCAACTTCTGCAACCATTTGTTTTGGATCCACTGTTTCCAGATATTGCCGATAAATTTTTTCGATTGAGGTCAGTTTGTCGGGTGACTCTTGTCGAATTTTTTTCGGGCGTAACCGCTGATCAACAGACATGGAACAGATCCGGCAAAGCTGATCCTCCTTTTGATCACTACCAACAAATTGCTTCATTGTTCCCGGATATTCGCCGCACTCGTCACAGGGTTGCAAAATGGGGTTGTAGGTCACGCCATATCCACGAAACCGCCGTTTTTCTGTATTTAAACTATCGATAAGCTTTTTTTTGGCCGCCTGTAAACCATTGGCCTCAACGATATTTGAAATCTGAAATTCAAGCATGGGCAACCGAGTGGAAACGATTTTGATCATCTCCTGCCTGGCAAACTCTACGCTGGCCTGATCGGAAAACTGGGCGGTAAACTTACCGCCACCGGCAACAAGTGGCTTGCCACCCAGTAAACGAACCGTACTGGGAAGGTCTATTTCATTGATCTGCGACAGTATCTGACTGATTCCTGCCATGGACCATAACCGGTCATGTCGCATCACTGTTTTTTGGATTGCTGAATATTGAAGAGCAAAATAAAAGCTCATGGTTTTTCCCCCTGGCCTGCGATTTCAGCACAGGCATCACTGGTACTGCCAAACGTTGACACAAAGGATTTCAACCGCTTGTTGTATCGACAAAAATCAGATACGGCTTTTTCAACAGCTTCTCCAAATTTTGTTGTCACTCGTTCTCCTTTAAACGCTAACATAATACCCTCGACCAAACAGTCATAATCAGCGATTTGCCAATTTGCGTGACAGTGCAAAACGCCATAAAACTACGACAATAAACAGTGCTGCCGTTATTCTATCTATCACACTGTACATATCTGCAGCAACAGTCTGCATCTCAGTAGAGAAAATCAGACAATTCTAAAATCCAGCCTTAAATTCCATTCGGTATTCCCGAATGGTTGAAAGTATTTTTCGTTTAAATTCTTCCCGGTTTAAAGATTCCTCAAGCATCAATAGCATTTTATCAACAGTTACACCTGCGGCCAGGCTACCAATGAAGCCGCCAATTACGGCTCTGTTATCAGAATTTCCGTCATAACTTTGTCATCGGATTCATTTATACAAGGTCGGAATAAATTCTATCGGTTTGATTTCAATATGAAATACAATGGGCCACTTATCCTGAAAAGGGTTTTCCTTATCATCCAGTTCTTCGAAAGCATCCCGGACTTCTGTCTCTACCTGTTTCAGTTTGGTATCAAATTCCTTGATCAACCGAGCGCCAATCTTCACGTCTTCAGCCAGTTTATCAATGGGTGTGGCTGAATTATCGAGCCTGGTCAGAATCTCATCCAGTCTGGTTACTTTTTGTTCGTATGTCATCAGCGAAATATCGTCTTGCGTGTCGGTCATCTCATTTCCCTATCGTATGATTAACGGTACTGAAGATTATCCCATCAGAAACAGTTACCTGAATTTGCTCTCCTGTGCTGACCTATTTCGAATGGGGTCGGGCCACCACAACCAACGTTAAAGCCGGAATATAAAAATCGTGTAGAATATCCACCGGACGGCCATCAGAACCGGCGCTGGATGTCTTATAGGAAAAATGCCAGGGGAAAGATTTGTTCAGCGACTCAAACGTTCATTCCCTATCCGCCAAAACGGATCCTGATGCCAGTTATCCGAAAATCCCATTTTGTTTTTGGGCAGATCGTCGTATTCCTGAAGTAGATCATACAAGCGCTGATG
>Ga0194038_1000877_pt1 | contig 13012 bp, 10 predicted proteins | sample JunL226m_MetaG_FD_148630 | JGI IMG/M metagenome (GOLD analysis project Ga0194038, IMG submission 148630) | Anoxic zone freshwater microbial communities from boreal shield lake in IISD Experimental Lakes Area, Ontario, Canada - Jun2016-L227-6m | ecosystem: Environmental > Aquatic > Freshwater >...
CTCGGACACCACGCCGGCAACCGGCGCGCAGATCGGGATTTCCATCTTCATGGACTCGACAATGAGCAGCGTGTCGCCTTCATTGACGGATTGCCCGACCTTCACTTCAAGTTTCCAGACACTGCCGGTAACTTCAGAGCGAACTTTGTGCATAAGCGTATTCATGTTTTGTTGATTTTGTGATTGTCAACAATAATACAAAATATTGCATTGGTGCTAACCCTAAGCAGACTTCGAGACTGTCGTAAGCGTCTGCCCTGTACCGTTCTTGACTTGATCGCGACTTGAGGTCAGATGTCCATCACGTGACCTGGCTCTTGGAGACGCCGCTCATGCCCAACGCCTTGACCAAGTCGTCTAAAGAACGGGGGGGAAATGCCTTGAATATAGGCTTCCCGGATGACGGCGGTCAGTGCCTTTTCATCCGTGCGTCGGTGTTGCAGGAATTCGGGGAAGTAGCTGCCTTGGCGTAAATTGGGAATCTTGAGGGGAACACTCCCGGCTCGGGTGTCTCGAGTGCGTTCGCGGTAGCCGTTTCAGCTGTTGAGTCGCTCGGTGTTCTTCTTGTCGTAGCCGGCGCCGCCAGTTCGCGGGCGGCATTGAGTCAGGAAGAAATTCAATTGCGATTGCAACCCCGGACTCTGAATCATCGTGTTGATAATCAAGGGGGCAGAGCAGTTGAAGCCGACTAGATGGGCAATCTCATTGGTCGCGCGTGGCCACCGCTTGTCGTTCGTTTGAGAGCCTTCACCGCCAGTTCTTCGGGGAGCATGTTTTAACTTTGCTTTGGCCATTTGGGGACAACTTTTTACGCTGGCGAGTGACTGGTTACGGCAATATTCTCCGCTGAACGTCCGCAACGGAGGAGTACCTGGCTAATACTGCTAATGGTCGATTACGGGTATCCTATTGATCGAATTCGCGACCACACTGCAGTCGTAGGTCTACTAGAAGGAACGACCGCAATCTGGCGGTCAATTTGAACTTCTGTATTTCCGGATGTGCTGCAGTGCAGGTCCTCGATTTTCTTCATTGCAGCCGGCAAGTTTCCCAGCGTGGGGGCATTCAAAGTTTGCCGTCATGCCTCATGGAACCGAATTGCATTGCGCCCGGCGTCCTTGGCCCGGTACATCGCTGCATCAGCCCGTTGAAGGACATCTGTCATGCTGGCCTCACTGCTCTTGAAGACGGCGACCCCCATGCTGGCAGAGCAGTGATGTTCGATGGTGACATTGGTCGCAGCGACCTGCGTGACGTTCAGCAGGTAGGGTTCCGACAAGCCGATGCGAATCTTCTCGGCAACCTCGCTGGTCTGCGAAGTGGCGACTGCCTTGTTGGCATCGAGTACGCCCAGTATGACGGCGAACTCATCACCCCCGGTACGCGCCACGGTGTCGATCTCGCGCACACAGGCTGAGATACGCCTTGCCGCCTCAATCAGCAGCAGATCGCCCACCGGGTGACCGTGCTTGTCGTTCAGAGGTTTGAAGTTGTCCAGATCAAGAGCGATCACTGCAATGTGGCAAGCACTGCGCCGACTCAGTGCCATCGCCTGATTCAGGCGGTCTTGGAGGAGCCGACGGTTAGCCAATTGAGTGAGCGGATCATGGAAAGCCATCACCAGTGTGAGGTGATGTCCCAGTGTCCACCATGTGAGCGCCCCCGCCATCAGGCTCAAGACAATGGCCGCAAGCAGCAGGCGCTGTTGTATGTCCCTGATCGAGCCAAAAATCTCTTCGGTGGGAATGGAAACGACGATACGCCAATCTGCAATCGGAATGCTTTTTGCCGTATTCATCACCTCCGTTCCGAGAGCATTGACGATGATGTAGGTGCCTTCATAACCATTGAGCATACGGTCCAGCGCAGGGATGAGGCCCTTGGCCGGGAGTGCTTCCATGACGCGTCTTTTGTCGGACGAGGTAACGACAAGCCGGTCCTTCGGTGAATTCACGGAATAGCCGCCCGTCTTGCCGTATTTGTTCTCCATGATCCCGTCCAGAAATCCGGGCTTGCTCAGGTCGGTTATCCCGGCCAGCGCACCTATCACCTTGCCTTGGCTATCCCGAATCGGCACCGTCATGGCGAAACTTGGTGCGCGTACCATCTTGCCAACAACAGGTTTGCCAACCGTTGCTTTACCGTCCTTGAGCGCAGAAGCAATGTGATCCCGGTCCAGGTAATTGACGCCGACCCGGGCTATGTGAGGAACTTCGGCAATGGCTGTGCCGTCAATCCGCGTGACAAAGACGCCTGTGTTGAAAAGGATTTGAAGAATGGGGCGCTGTTCAACATAAGCCTGAACGGAAGCTGGCTGGTTGAGCAAAGGCGCATCAATTTCACTGGCGAACTGTTCCAGCGCATTCATCCTTTCCCTGAATTCGACACCGACGTCCTCGGCAATGAACGAAGCAGTGGAGGACTGCTGCTCGCCCATCAGGCGCTGCGTCTCCTTACGCAAGACGTGGTTGAAGTAGCCCGTCAGCGACCAGATGCTGATCAAGAATAGGGTCAGTACGGTCAACGTAACCTTGGTCTTGGGCGAGCGCCACCGGGAGCTGGTCGAAATTAGATGCGTCATTGTGCCAATAGTGGATTCGATACTTGTTTCATCCCTCGGGCCCCACTGGTTTGCTCAGTGGGAGTGCTTTGACGTGTGACTGGGGTGACTTTAGCTCGCCATGAAACGTCGGTATGTGCGGCACCACACATCGAAACCAAAAAAGGGGAGCTTCGGCCCATTAGGATGGTCTTAGCTCTTGCGGGCCGCCGGAAGCAATGTCCGTTAACTGGCGGAAATTTGAACTTCTGTATTTCCGGACTCGCTGCAATCCGTGTTCAGAGCATTCTCCAGCCCTGCCATTCGCTCGATGCGGTCGGCTTCAGAGAATGCTCACTGTCTGTCACAGACTACCTGCGAGTGAGTGCTGCTGTGTTGGTCTTTTTTCATTTCAGGCAGGTCAATGCAAACTGAACTCCGGCCAACAGTTCATGACCCTTTAGCAGTTCGACGCAATGGGAATCTGCCGCTACTTTGCTAGCACAGTCATGGTGAAGTCGGGACTGGCGCCTGGCGGCACGGGGTTCCATGGCTGCCGGTAAGTGCCCCTGAGGTCCGATGAGCCGATTTTGGTGACTTTCAAGGTGACGATCTGCTTGCCCCCCGCGCCGGTCGTACCTGCTGGACTCGGGTCTGCCGCGTAATTGCTGCTAACGATCTCGAAGGTGTCGCCGGCGGTGAATGTCCATGCGAAGCCGGTCGTCGCGTTGGCTTTGAGGTTGACGATGATCGTGTCCCCAACCGCCGCGTCAATCGTGCTGGCGGTCAGTTCCACGGGCGTGATCTCGATAGTCTTCGGGGCTGCCGAACTCCCGCCGCAAGAAGCCAGCAAGGCTGCGGTCAGCAATGCCGTCAGAGCCAGCATCAACGGCAGGCCCGTCCTTTTGCCTATCAACATGTCCATGTCCTCGCCCCAAATCAGCGCAGTCTACCAGCGGCCGCTTACCAGTTCAAGCGCCAATCGAAAAGGGCTGTGGCCTAGCAGTTCCGCACCCATTTGACGGCCATTCAACTCTCTCGATGAACACCGGCGCTTCTCTGAGTGGGCCGTCGATGCGGTCAAGATGGTTGCTATGGATCGCTTGCCTGAAATGTATTGCAGCGATTGACGTTAGTGCGTCCCTTTTACAAAATACATATCGATCTGGCCTTTCCCTTTTGCATTCATTTTTCCCCTGTACTCGCAATCGAACTCGGTCTGGATCAGATCGTAGGTATAGGCCGAAACGTTTACGCGTCCAGCCTCACCTGCGCTCTCCATACGCGATGCGATGTTGACGGTATCGCCCCACACGTCAAACGCATACTTTCGCTTGCCCACGACACCGCTGACCACCGGTCCCGAATGAATCCCGACCCGAAGCGACCACTTGAAGGCTGCGGTTTGGTTTCTATGTGCCAGATAGTCGAGCATGCGAAGGCCGCAGTGCACGCATCTCTGCGCGTGATCAACGCAGGGCTTGGGCAAGCCGGCCGCCGCCATGTAGGCGTCGCCAATGGTCTTGATCTTTTCGACACCCAGTTCATCGCAGATGTCATCGAAAGCACCGAATATCTCGTTCAGCTCCGCCACCATCCGGTCCGCCGGCATAGCGGATGCCGTCTCGGTGAATCCGCTGAAGTCAGTAAACAACACGGACACCGATTCGTGCCTCGCGGAGCGCGCCACTCCGGTCGCTGACAACTCTTGCGCCAGCTCAGCCGGCAAAATGTTGAGCAGCAATCGCTCGGAGCGTTCGTGCTCGACGGCGACCTCACGTAGCGCCAGGAAGGCGCGTCGCAGGGCCAAGTCCATCTGATAGCAAATCAGCATGCCCCAAAGATTTGCGCCAAGGAGCGCTTCCGCATGCCGGAACATGGCGCTTTCGCTCAGCAGTCCGAGAGCGTGGACAAAGGCGAGGTAAATGGCCATGCCCATCAGTCCGGCGACTGTTGCTGCGGGAAAACGCAGACGCAACAGGCCGTAGATGCTGAACAAATGAATGACCATCAAGTAGAACCCGGACGCCTCCAGCAGCTGCGCAGGATACTGGTGCAAGACGCTGGCGACTCCCACCGACATCGCGCATGCCAGCGCGAGCATCACCCACTGATTGCGGCGTAGAAAAATCTGCGTATGAGTCAAGGCATAGCAGGCACCAATCGTGGCAAGAACCATGACAACGATTCCCGGCATATGCTCCTGCATGGACGGCGCTATCCGGTTGATCGCGGGCCAGACAAAGAACATCAGCGCGCCGGCGGAGGCGAGCGTGATTCGAACCGGTCGCAGGGATTTGCGCGCCTGTTCCTCGGCAAAGGACTGCTCCAACTCCGCATCTTTGAAGCGCAGCGTAAGACGATGCATGCGGGCGGTGTCGGCATTCATGCTGGTGCTCCAATGGAGAACGACAGAAGTCCGCATCCTACGCCTAGCCTGAACTTCAAGTACAGTTGCCGCAACTGAGGGGGAGCGCACTAGACTGCCATTGCGTTGTCTCGCACCCAAGCTATGAACCCACAGACCATTCTCACCAACTACGACAACGGCCAGCTCTGGGCTGAATCTCCAAGCAACGAAGCTGGCTTTGGCGTGCCTGCTGCATACCAAAGCTCGTTGACAGTCCGCGAACTTCGCATAGCACGTGGCGAGGTGCCCCGTGGTTTCAAGATTGGCTTTACCAACCGGAATATTTGGTCGCGCTACAACGTCTACGCGCCCATCTGGGGCACGGTGTACGACAGCACGTTGTCGTTCTGTGAGGGCCGCGGCACGATCTCACTCGCAAGAACCTGCCAACCACGCATCGAACCCGAGGCCGTATTCGGCATCAAGTCGACGGTTGTACCCAATGCGTCGTTTGATGATCTGTTCAATGCCATTGAGTGGGTTGCACCGGGCTTTGAGATCGTTCAATCGCATCTGCCAGACTGGAAGTTCAAAGCTTCTGATTCGGTGGCCGATGGGGGTCTGCATGCACATCTATTGGTCGGCCGCAGGGTTCCTATGGGCGCCCTTGCAGTCAGTGCCGGTGAACTTGACGACCTCCTGGCTGCGACACAAGTCAGTCTGAGGAGGGGCGATCAACTCATTGACACAGGGTTCGGCGCGAACGTGCTGGACAGCCCGCTTCGAGCCCTTCACCACTTCCTGCTGGAGCTTCGCCAGTGTCCAGGGGCTCCTGATCTGATGCCAGGTGATGTGGTCACAACCGGCACCTGGACTGACGCCTGGCCCGTTAAGCCGGGAGAATGCTGGACCGGCGCCTTCGGTATGCCACTGTCCCACTTGGAAGTTGAGCTTCGGTAGCTGTCCAAGGGATTCCCCCTTCTTCCAGCGCTATGGGTAAACTGCCCTGCATGCAAACCACCAAACCCTGGGACGCGCTGAGTGGGCAGTACCAATTGCAGCCCGGCACCTCGCCCGGCATCGTTGGTCAGCGACCCGTGTTGGGTGCTGGCAGGCTCGGTCGCTTGCTGCAGGGACAGAGTGGTGAGCAGGTGGGTCGCACGCTGAGCAGTGTCTTCACGCTCTGTGCCCATGCGCATCGGCGCTGCGCTGCGCTGGCGCTTGGTGCAGCGGAGTCGGCGCAGGCAGCACCCGAGCAGCCGTCGCCCGTGCTGCTGTACCTGGAGACAGCCCGTGATCATTTGCGCAGCATCGCGCTCGATTGGCCGCAGCGATTACCGGAACTCGGGATGGACGCGCAGCGCTTGGACTGGCTGCGCGCTTGTCCGCTGCCGCTGGCCTCAGCCCGACCTGTGACGGACGATGAAGTTGCGTGGCAGACGCTGGGCGCCTTGCGCAGTTGGCTGGAGACGGCAGTGCTCCAGCAGGACGCGCTTTCGTGGCTGCGGGACCGTCGCGAGCCCGATGCCCTGGCACAGTGGTGCCAGGCGCAGGCAGACAGACTGGTGCCGGCGCGCTGTCTGCTTGCCTGGCATCCAATCGCTCATGCTCTGCGACCGCCACTGCGCGCCTTGGATGTGCTGAGTGATGCCGCGCCGCTGCAGCAAGCAGGTCTGCGCGAACTCGGGCACGCCCTGGCGCAAGAGGGCGATTTTGCGCAACACCCGACCTGGCTGGGACAGCCTGCCGAGACCGGCGCCTGGACCCGGTTGCGCCATCGCCAGCAGGACATTGCGAGCAGTGCCTGGACGCGGATGAGCGCGCGCTGGCTGGAACTGGTGGAGCTTGCGGTAGTCGACCCGCAAAATGCAGGGCAGGGCGGCGCGCCACTGCTTGCCAGCGGCGCCCTGCATCTGGCTGAAGGCCAGGCGCTGGCCTGGTGCGAAATGGCGCGTGGCCTCTTGCTGCATTGGGTCAAGGTCGATGCTGCTGGTGCGGTGCAGGACTACTGTGTGCTGGCGCCGACAGAGTGGAATTTTCATCCGCAGGGTGCGTTAGCGCAGGCCGTGGCCGCTTTGCCGGCCGATGCGGTCACGACAGCGCGCACGCTGGCTGCGGCCTACGACCCCTGCGTGCTTTGCACGGTATAGACTGCGGTGAACAGAGAAGGCCAGAAACTCATGAAGCCGGAGACGAGATGACGCTCAATGTGCTGTGGTTGCAGGCCGGTGGCTGCGGTGGCTGCAGCATGTCCTTGCTGTGCGCCGATACTGTCAATTTTCCGGAATTGCTGCGTGGCAATGACATTCAGATGCTCTGGCACCCGGCGCTGTCTCTCGCAGGCGAGCAGGACATGCTTGATTTGTTGCAGGACTGCCTGACCGGTCGGGTGCAGCTGGACGCGCTGTGCATCGAAGGCGCCATACTGCGTGGCCCGCACGGCAGTGGACGCTTTCACGAACTCTCTGGCACGGATGTGCCCATGATGGAGTGGGTGCGCAAGCTCTCTGCGGTGGCGACCCACGTCGTCGCCGTCGGGAGTTGCGCTGCCTGGGGTGGCATCACAGCCTGTGGCAGCAACCCGGCCGATGCCTGCGGCCTGCAGTTCGAGGATGAGCGGCGTGGCGGTTTGCTGGGTGCGGAGTTCCGGGCTCGCGGCGGGCTGCCGGTGATCAACATTGCCGGTTGTCCAACGCATCCGGGCTGGGTCACTGACACCTTGATGGCGCTCTCCGCGGGCTTGCTGGGTGAGTGCGATCTGGACCCGCTGGGCCGGCCCCGCTTTTACGCGGACGAACTGGTGCACCACGGCTGCACCCGCAACGAGTACTACGAATACAAGGCCAGCGCGGCCAAGCCATCGGACCTGGGCTGCACCATGGAGAACATGGGTTGCAAAGGCACGCAGGCGCACGCCGACTGCAACACGCGTTTGTGGAACGGCTACGGCTCCTGTACCCGCGCTGGCTACGCCTGCATCAGCTGCACCGAGCCCGGCTTTCAGAGCCCGGGGCACGCTTTTCATCTGACACCCAAGCTCGCTGGCATTCCCATTGGGCTGCCGATCGACATGCCCAAAGCCTGGTTTGTGGCACTGACTTCGCTGTCCAAGAGTGCCACGCCCAAGCGCGTCAAGAAGAACTCGCACAGTGACCATGTGGCGGTACCGCCGGTGTCACGCAAAACGGGGCTGCGCTAGGCGCGGAGGCAAGTATGAGTCGATTAGTTCTTGGACCCTTCAACCGTGTCGAAGGCGACCTCGAAGTCCAGCTCGAAGTGCAGGATGGCCGGGTCACCGAGGCACGCGTGAAAGCGCCGATGTTCCGTGGCTTTGAGACCATGCTGCTGGGGCGCGACCCGGTGGACGCGCTGACCATCGCACCGCGCATCTGTGGCATCTGCTCGGTGTCGCAGTCGGTGGCCGCCGCCAAAGCATTGGCCGACGCGTCGGGCGTGGAGGTGCCGGCCAACGGACTGCACGCGACCAACCTGATGCTGGCTTGCGAAAACCTGGCCGATCACCTGACGCATTTCTATGTCTTCTTCATGCCCGACTTCACGCGCGAGGTGTACGCGGGTCGGCGCTGGTTTGCGCTAGCGCAGCGCCGCTTTGCTGCGGTGGTCGGTGGCACTTCGGGCCTCAGCTTGAACAGCGGCGCGGCGCTGGCAGCGCGGGCCCGCTGGATGGAACTGCTGGGTGCGCTCGGTGGCAAGTGGCCGCATACCGGGGCGATTCTGCCGGGTGGTACTTCGCGTGCCATCGAGTCGACCGAGCGCGTGCGCCTGCTCTCGCGCCTGCGCGAGATGCGGGCCTTTCTGGAGCAGACCCTGTTCGGCACGACGCTGGAAGAGGTGGCGGCGCTGGACAGCCTGGCCGCGCTGCAGGCCTGGCACACGCGCGCCGCTGGCAGCGACATGGCCTTCTTCATGGACATCGCTGCCGACACCGGTCTGGCTACGCTCGGGCTCGGGCCGGGGCGCTACCTCAGCTACGGCGCCTACGCGCAACCGGGCAGCGGCCACGCGCTGGCGCAGGGGGTGTGGGACGCATCGCTGCAGCGGTGCCTGAAGCTCGATGCTTCGCAGATCAGCGAAGACCTGCGTTACGCCTGGATGGCAGAGGGGGCCGACCGCAAGGCGCAGCATCCCATGCAGGGTCAGACCGAACCTGAAATTGACAAGCCTGGTGCCTACAGCTGGAACAAGGCGCCACGACTGGCCGGTCAAGTCATGGAGACTGGCGCGATTGCGCGGCAACTGGTGGATGGCCAGAGCCTGATCCGCTCCTTGGTGCACGCGCATGGCGGCACGGTGTACACCCGTGTGATGGCACGGCTGCTGGAAATAGCGCGCATTCTGCCGCTGATGGAACAGTGGTTGCTGGCACTGCAGCCGCGCGAGCCCTACCATCAGGTTCAGGCCATGCCGGCGCAGGCTCAAGGAGCGGGTCTGTCGGAGGCGGCGCGTGGCGCGCTCGGGCACTGGCTCAAAATCGAGAATGGCCGCATCGCGCATTACCAGATCGTGGCGCCCACCAGCTGGAACTTCTCGCCGCGCGACGTAGCGGGAACGCCTGGCGCGTTGGAGGCGGCACTGGTAGGTGCCGCCATCGACAGCAGCGAAGGCCGCGGCCAGAGTGTGGCCGTGCAGCACATCGTGCGTTCCTTTGATCCTTGCATGGTCTGCACCGTGCACTGATAATTTGCTCCGCACCATGGCTACCACGCCCCCATCACCGCTACCGCATCTGCCCCTGGGCGAGCTCGAAGGGGTGGACGAGGCGACCTGGCTCGATGTGATCCAGAAGATGGACGAGGTCTACTCCAAGCTGGTCAGCGACGAAGTGGAACTGGAAGAAAAGAACGCGCAGCTGGAGCAGTCGCAGCAATTTATTTTCAGCCTGCTCTCGGCCATGAGCGATGTGCTGATTGCCTGCAACGAGGATGGTCTGATCGAAGAAACCAACGCGGCCCTGTGCGTACTTGTGGGACGTAGCGAGGAATCCCTGCGGGCCACACCGGTGCTTGACCTGTTGGCCGATGAACAAAGCGTGCAGCGCTGGCGACTCGCCATGTACCACTCGGCTTCACGCGAGGGCACCGTGGTTGAAATCAATCTGCGCGGCGCCGATGGTCAGGTGGTGGCGGTCGACCTCAATTGCACGCCGCGCCACAACAGCGCCGGGCGCCAGGTGGGTCGTGTTCTGGTCGGGCGACCGCTGGGTGAACTCAAACGTGCTTACCACCAGTTGCGGGAGGCGCACGACGCCCTCAAGCTGGCGCAGCAGCAGTTGCTTCATTCCGAAAAAATGGCCTCACTGGGGCGCCTGGTGGCGGGCGTCGCGCATGAGCTTAACAACCCGATCAGCTTTGTGCTGGGCAATGTGCATGTGCTGCAGCGCTATGGGGCGCGTTTGAGCAGCTATCTGGACGCGCTGCATCAACTGGAACTGCCGCCCGAAATGCAAACCTTGCGTGCCGATCTGCGCATCGACCGCCTGCTCAAGGACCTGCCCTCGCTGATGGAGGGAACACTCGAGGGCGCGCAGCGCACCACGGACATTGTCAACGGCCTCAAGCGCTTTTCAACGGCAGTGCACGAGGAAGTGACGCAGGTCGAGATCAATGCCGTGGTGGAGCGCGCCATTTTGTGGGTCAAGAAGGGTACGGCGCCGGGCTTTGACATCCGATGGAGCCGCACTGAGGACTGCGTCGTCACCGGCAACGCTGGTCAGTTGCTGCAGGTGATGATGAACCTGATCCAGAACGCCTACGACGCCGCCAACACCGGGCGCGAGCAGGCGCCGCAGCTCGACATCAGCCTGCAGCGTGACCAGAGGAACGTGCAGCTGCGCTTTGCCGACAATGGTCCGGGCATTTCTCAGGAGCACCTGTCACGCATCTTTGACCCTTTCTTCACCACCAAGAGCGTGGGCAAGGGAACCGGTCTGGGTCTGTCGATCAGCTACGGCATCGTCGAGCAGCATGGCGGTACTCTTTCGGTCGAGAATCTGCCGCAAGGCGGTGCCTGTTTCATGCTCAGCTTGCCTCTGCCGGCGCGCTGACCAAACGCCGTTTGATCTACATATTCGGCGTCGCCAGAAAGGCGGCGATGTCGGCCAGATTCTGTTGCGTCAGGCTTGACAGGCTGCCCATGCCACCGCGATTGCGATTGATCGCCGACAGAATGGTGATCGCGCTGTTGGCGCCATTGAGCACCTTGCTGCCACCTGCTGCGGCAGTGCCATGGCAGCCGCTGCATAGGCTGGCGTACAGCACCTTGCCAGTGCTTGCCACCGGAATCACGCCGACGGGCGGCACGACCGGGGCGCTGGGGTCGATGATGGAAAAGGTAACGGTCTTGCTGGCTGCGGCGGCAAATGTGGCGTTGCCCGGCTGGCTGGCAGTCAGGGTGCAATTGCCGGCGGTCAATAGCTTCAGGGCGCCCGCGCTCACACTGCAAACGGTGGGTGTCAAGGTAGCAAGCGTCAGCGGCAGGCCAGAACTGGCAGAGGCTGTCAGCGTCGGTGCGCTTGCACCCAGCGTTTGCGTGGCCGGTGGCGTGAAGGTGATCGTCTGCGTGGTCAGGGCGGCGGGCGTCGTCGCAGCCGTGCCGCTGCTGCCGCTCAGGCCGTTGGCCATGTAGGTCGCGATGCTGTCCGCCGCGCTGGCTGTGATGGTGCCGGCGAGGAAACCCATGCCACCTTCGTTCTGCTGGATGGCCTTGAGAATTTTGGATGCGTTGCTGGCATCTGCAATGCGCGCCCCGTGGCAACTCTGGCAGGAGGCTTCGTACAGCGCTTTGCCTGCTGCCGCATTGCCGGCTTGACCGGTGCTGGTACTCAGACTGCCCGCTTCATGGCCGGTCTTGAGCTCGTTTTCGATGGTTCTGATATTGGTTTTGGCGGCGATGCCGTCAAGCACACCGTCGTAGTCATCTCCTTTGCCTGAACCCGAGGCGGCCGTCATTTTGCTGCCTATGACGTCGTCTGGCAGGAAGGCCGTGCTCACACCTTTGGATGTCAATTCGGTTTTGACCATTTGGGTGGCGGTACGGATGCGGTCTTCCGTGTAGGTCTTGACTTCAGCGACCTGGACGTCAGACGCGGCGCCCGTAGCGCTCAAGGAAGCCACCACCATGTCGGTGACGGGGTTGATGTTGACGGTCCCAGTGGTTCTGACCAGAGAATGCAGCCGCGCCGGTTTGCCCGTGCTGTCGGTGTAGTCCACTCGAGCCACGCAGGGCAGCGTCATGTTGCTGACATCGACACTGTAGCTGCCGTCGCTGGCTGTGCTGACCGGTGCAGTGCTACCGTTTGCGCAGGCGAGCGTCACGCTGCCTTTGTCGATTGCCCAGCCGGTGGCGGCAACGCCTTTGACGATGGCGCTTGCACCCGTCGTACTGCCACCGCCACCGCCGCAGGCGGTCAGCGTGGCGAGCAAGGCGACGGTCAGACTCTGCGTCAGCTTGGGTCGCAATGAATTCATGGTGTATCTCCTTGAAGGTTAAAGGTCACAGCGTGCAAGCAAATTATCCATCAACTTTAGTAAATCGGGAAAATATCCCAAAATATAAATGGTTAGCATTTGTTACGGGATGGGCTTTTCGCGCCGGCAGCGCCCTGTACGAAAACGTCGTTCACCGGGAAGCGCTTCTAACTTGTTGATTTAGTTGAGTTTTCTTTTTTGGAACGGGAAAAGTGTACAAATCCGATGTACTTTAGCCGGCGTCCGGCTCGCCCTGGATCGTCCTGGCGTCAAGGCCTTTTTCTCCAAGTTGTTGATTAATAACAGCTTTTCTAATTTTCTTGATCCTGGCACACCCTATGCGTAGGTAAAGTCATCTGAATCGCAAATCCAACCGGAGAAAATCATGACAAACGCCAACATCATCCGCACCGAAGCAGTTGCAAACGAAAACACAGCAAAGAACGTCGCACTCTTCCTGGCAGCTCCTTTCATCGGTCTGGTCTACGCAGTCTTGCTGCCCTTCGTCGGTATCGCGATGCTCTTGGTCACGGGTACCAAGGCGCTGGTTGCCGCCGGTGCGCTGGCTTATGCAGGTCGCCTCGTGAAGAATGTGGCTCTGCTGGTTGCAGCCCCCTTCATCGGTTTGGTCTACGC
>Ga0194038_1000878_pt1 | contig 13002 bp, 12 predicted proteins | sample JunL226m_MetaG_FD_148630 | JGI IMG/M metagenome (GOLD analysis project Ga0194038, IMG submission 148630) | Anoxic zone freshwater microbial communities from boreal shield lake in IISD Experimental Lakes Area, Ontario, Canada - Jun2016-L227-6m | ecosystem: Environmental > Aquatic > Freshwater >...
CGACATATTCAATCCTTGATTTGCCAGCGTCCCTAGGTTGTTGGCCTAGGTTCTCAGACGCCGTGAGGTGCGGGTTTGCGCCTCTAGGAGTGAATGTCGTGTTTATTGATGTTCTTGTGAATGTGCGCTGCTAGCAAAACGCATTGAATTTTTACAGCCAGTATCTGGCAATGGTGTCAACTGAGACAGTCAATCCAAATTTGTTCTTGATCTTGACGGCGTAGTCTTTGGCGATCTTGTTTTTGCTCCCTACCGCACCGCCGTTTTTTTCCAAATCGTCATACATCCAGAACTTGGCAAGGAAAAATTTGTCACGAGATTTAAGCGAGTTGTCGTAGGCCATTTGGCTTTGAAAAATTGCCTTCAACGGCTCGAAAACCATGTCTATGGTCGTTCCTGCGACTGGCGTATTTGCGAGACTGCGCACGATTTGAAGGAACTCAACGCAGGTCGCATTTTTTTCAATGACGGGGTCTGAAATAGCCTGATTCAAAGTTTCCACCAGGCGGCCCCACGCCTGGCCTAATTTTCCATCGCCAGCGGTTATTTCTTGCATCACTTCAGACTGGCCTGGATCAATGCCAGCTGTCCGAATAAATTCCTGAAGCATGGCAAGCGTATCCTGCCTGTTTTCTGGGCTTCGGTAGCCTTCAAAGCTCGGTCTTTTTCTCATCGCATCCCCTCAGATGCTGCCCTTCAAAAGGTGCCACGCCAGCCGGGAAGGGACCCGGTGTTCGCTCCGTCGAGCTAGGCGAGGCATATGCTGATTGTCAGGCCACTGCCGCGATCTGAGACCCGCGCCGATCGAGCACTGATTCACGCGAGCTATCAAAAGTATCCCGATTCTCCAGCATGTCATGCAGCACCTGGGAGATTCGGTAGGCGATAGTGGGGACGCCTGGCGCAGAAAAATCCTGGTTATCGGGACTGAGCAACCTTTCCAGAACGATCGCCATGGACAGCAATTGATCACGCTCTTCATTGAGTGTTTCGAAGGCAAAAACCAGAGTCTTTTTTGGAATTGAAATCATTGCATTACTTTCGATTTGGCGAGCATCACGCTGGCCTTGGTTGGTGTGGTTGGATTCGATTTGTGTTGGTACGCCGTTTGTGTCGGCATAGGCTTGCACCTTGGCTGCAGCAAGGGGTTTGTTTCTCATTGAATGGCTCCCAGGGCTGACAGCATGGCGCTGGCTTTGGTCTGTGTGGTCAGGTGCGCATAGCGCTTTGTCATGTCGAGCTTTCGATGCCCCAATACCTCGGCAATGACATTCAAAGGGATGCCCGCCTGGGCCATGTAAGAGGCGCAGCAATGGCGCAGGTCATGGAACTTAAAATTTTTGATCTTGGCCCGATCTACAGCGTCCCGCCAGGCTGAGTCGATGCTGGTGGGCACCAGGTACTTGCTGCGCACGCTGCCAAAGACAAAGCGGTCCAGGTCGGTTGACTTGAATGGCGTCATGGCCTCGATCACGTCGGGCAGTAGCACCAGGGTGCGCCGGTCGCCGTTTTTGGTGCGGCCAAGTGTGGCGATGCCGTTTTTCAGATCAACATCGCGCCAGGTCAAGGCCAGCAGCTCGCCGCGTCTGGCGCCGGTCTTCATTGCCAGCAGGGTCAGTGCGTACAGACGGGGGTACTGTGACTCGCGCACGGCCGCAAACAGCCTGGTGCGCTCTGAGGCGTCAAGGAATCGCACGCGCTCCTTGGCATCAGGCAGACGTTTGATGCCTCTGCAGGGGTGCACCCAGGCCTTTGGGCACAGTCGCTGCTCAATGACCCAGGTGAAGACTGCCGCGATCGCTTGCATGTAGCGGTTCAGGGTGGCGGTCGTTTTGACCTTGTGGTGGCCTTTGATCTTGAATATCTGGTTTCCCAGGTGATCGAGTCCGACGAATACCAGGGGCGGTTTTGTCTGCAGCTCATTGCGGCAGACTTGGATCAGGTCGGAGTCGACGTTTTCGAGCGTGAACTCGCCGATCATGTCCAGCCAGGCTGACAATCTCTGTGTTCGTGTTGGGTCCCGGCCCGCATATTGGGCCATGTAGCGATCGATGACCTGGTGCACTGTGAGTGCCTCGGGTCTGATGGCAAGGGCGCGCAAGCGCTGTGCCACGTTTTGCGAACTTGCGCTGAGAGTCGCTTGTTCGCGGGTTTCAGTCAGTAATGTCATGTTCATTCTCCGTTAATTGCCGGAAAACCGGCGGACTAGCGAAGTCTGAGAATGACGCTGACAAATCAAGAACTAAATCAATGACTTAGCTGAAAATTTGGCTCCTCGACCTGGGCTCGAACCAGGGACCTACGGATTAACAGTCCGGCGCTCTACCGACTGAGCTATCGAGGAATGAAGCCTCGAATTATAGCGTGGTCAAACGCCGGTTTTGGGGGCGGGTACGAAAAAGTTGACGCAACGGCTCAAACGCTCTGGGCTGGCGTGTCCACGCCAAGGCGTTTGTGCAACTGCGTGCTGGTGGTGGTGTATTGCACGTTGACCGGATCGTTGGGCCAGAGCAGGGCGGCTGCGCCGTAGGCGGCCAGGGTGGCTTCGTGAAAGCCGCACAGGATGAGCTTCTTTTTGCCGGGGTAGGTGTTGATGTCGCCCACCGCAAAAATGCCTGGCTCGGCGGTGGTAAAGGTGGCGGTGTCCACCACCAGTTGGCGGCGCTGCATGGCCAGGCCCCAGTGGGCGATGGGCCCGAGCTTGGGCGATAGCCCCAGCAGCACCAGCAGCGCGTCCAGCGGCAGCGCCTGTGTGCTGCCGTCGGCGCAGCTCACCTGTATCTGTGTGATGCGGCCTTCGGTAGCCTCAAAGCCACTGACTTGGCCGGCGATAAATTGCATTCGGCGGGCCTGGCACAGGACGTGGATTTTCTCCACGCGCGCGGGTTCGGCCTGAAACAACTCGCGCCGGTGCAGCAGCGTGACGCTGGCGGCGGCGTGGGGCGTGGGTTGGTCGGGGTTGGGGCAGAGCGCAATTGCCTGCTCCAGCGCAGCGTCGTCGCCACCCACGATCACCAGGTGCTTGGCGGCAAAGCGCTCGGGCGCGTGGGCGTCGTGAAACAACTGGCTGCCCAGGTGGTGCTCGATGCCCGGCAGCGCCAGGCTGCGCGGTTTGAACGCGCCCACGCCTGCGGCAATGAAGATCGTCCTGGTCAAAAAGCGCAGGTCGTGCCCAGCGTCTACCAGAAAGCGGCCATCGCTTTGGCGGGCTACGCCGCTGATTTCGTGCCCGAGGTGAAAGCTGGCGTTAAATGGCGCGATTTGCGCCAGCAGGCGTTCGGTGAGTTCGCGCCCGGTGCAAACGGCAATGCCGGGAATGTCGTAAATCGGCTTGTCTGGGTAGAGCTCAACGCACTGGCCGCCGGGGTGGGGCAGCACGTCAACAATGTGGGCCTGAATGCCCAGCAGCCCGAGCTGGAATACCTGAAACAGCCCTACCGGGCCAGCGCCCACGACGACGGCATCGGTTTCAATCGGGCTGGTTTGCACTGTGGTGCGGGTGGCTTGGCGCTTAGCGGATCAACTCGGAGAGCTTGCCGGTGCGGTCTTTCCAATCATCGGCTTCGGGTAGCGGGGCCTTGCGCTTGGTGATGGTTTTCCAGCTTGGCAGCTTGGCCAACTCGGCGTTGAGTTTGGTCATGTGGCGCTGGTCGGAGGGCACGTCTTCTTCGGCGTAGATGGCGTTCACCGGGCATTCGGGAATGCACACGGCGCAGTCGATGCATTCGTCGGGGTCAATCGTCAAAAAATTGGGGCCTTCGCGGAAGCAGTCCACGGGGCAAACGTCAACGCAATCGGTGTACTTGCACTTGATGCAGGCTTCGGTAACGGTATGGGTCATCTTGGAGTTTTCGGCAAGGGGTTACGAGGTGGCTCGGGGCACCAGACGCGCCATTTTATTGGGTTTTGAACCCCATCCCCTCACCGGGGCAAAATTGCTGCGGCTGGATTGCCGTACTTTTTAGTTCACCAGCAGCGCGCCCGAGGTGTGGTGGCTGGCCGTGTCCACCAAAATCAGCGCCCCCAATACGCGCGATTGGCTGTAGGGCAGAGTGGCAATGGGCTCTTGCAGGCTGAGTTCAATGTGGCCGATGGCGTTGGGCGCAATCTGGCTGGCGTCGTGCTCTTGCAGGGTGTTGATGTCCAGGCTGTGCACCACGCGCTTGACCTTGGCCTTGATCCAGCGGTGGCCATGCAGCGCCCAGTAGACGCGCCCGGCCACCAGTGGTTCATCGTCCATCCAGGCAACGGTGGCGCGGATTTCGCGCGTGGGCTCAAAATGCTTGCTCTCGTCCTGGTGCGCCAGCAGCCAGTCGCCGCGCGATACGTCCACCTCGCGGTCAAGCACAATGCCTGCGCTGTGGCCCGCTGGCACGTTCTTGGGTACACGTGCGTGGTTGAGTACCTGCGCCACCACCGCGCTTTGCCCGCTGGGCAGAATGCTGATGCGCTGGCCCGGTTGCACCGACCCGGTGGCCACGCGCCCCCAGAACACGCGCCGCCCCTGGCTGGTGTCGCTGCTGGCCGAAAACTTTTCCACCCACTGCACCGGAAACGCAAACGGCACGTCCAACTCTGCGGGTGTAACCGGCAGACCTTCAAGCAGCGTCAGCAGGCTTGGGCCGTGGTAGCCGCACCAGCCGGGCGTTGCCTGCACCACGTTGTCGCCCTGCAGCGCAGAGATGGGGATGATGGCGCTGACCTGCAGTTGCGCTGCCTGGGCAAAGGTCTCCAGCGCTTCGCGGATCTTGGTAAAGGCCACGGTGGCGTCGTCGCCCAAGGCGTCGAGCTTGTTCACGGCAAACACGATGCCGGGCACGCGCAGCAGGTTCACCAGCAGGCTGTGGCGGCGGGTTTGCACCAGCAGTTCCAGCGCACCGGTTTGCTGCCATTTGAGCTTGGTGGCGTCCACCAGCACCACGGCAGCGTGCGCGCTGGAGGCCGCGGTCACCATGTTGCGGGTGTATTGCTCGTGGCCGGGCGCGTCGCCAATGATGAACTTGCGCGCCGGGGTGGCAAAGTAGCGGTAGGCCACGTCGATGGTGATGCCTTGCTCGCGCTCGGCGCTCAGCCCGTCGGTAAACAGCGCCAGGTCGGCCTGCCCGCTCTTGGAAACATTGTCGAGTTGGTCTTGCAGCACCGAGCGGCTGTCGATCAGCAAGCGGCCAATGAGCGTGCTCTTGCCGTCATCAACCGAGCCGCAGGTGATGAAGCGCAGCGCCGATTGCGTGTCACCCTGGGCGTGCGCGCCCGGGTGGCTTGCGGGGTCAGCGGTCAAAGTGGTGGCAGGCATCAGAAGTAACCGTCTTTCTTGCGTTTTTCCATCGAGGCTTCGCTGGTCTTGTCGTCCATGCGGGTGGCACCGCGCTCGCTCACATCGGCGGCCAGGGTTTCTGCCACCACGTCCAGCGCCGTTGCGGCCAGGCTCTCTACCGGGCAGGTGCAGGTGATGTCGCCCACGGTGCGAAAGCGCACGTCGCGCGTCACCACGGCCTCGCCGTCTTTGGCCGGGGTTAAGGGTGTTACCGGCACCAGCAAGCCCTTGCGCTCGACCACGGCGCGCGGGTGGGTGTAATAAAGCGCGGGCAGGGCGATCTGTTCGCGTGCGATGTACTGCCACACGTCCAGTTCGGTCCAGTTGCTGATCGGGAACACCCGGAAATGCTCGCCCGGGTGCAGCCGGGTGTTGAACAGGGTCCAGAGTTCGGGGCGCTGGGCCTTGGGCTGCCACTGGCCAAAGCTGTCGCGGTGGCTGAAGATGCGCTCCTTGGCGCGCGCCTTTTCTTCGTCGCGGCGGGCGCCGCCAATCAGCGCGTCAAAGCGGAATTCGTCAATCGCTTCAAGCAGCGTGACCGACTGGTGCACGTTGCGGCTCTCGCCCGGGTGGGCAAGCCGCACGGTGCCGCGCGCCATCGAGTCTTCCACGCTGCGCACGATCAGTTGTGCGCCCAACTCCTGGGCGCGAAAGTCGCGGAAGTCGGTCACTTCGTGGAAGTTGTGGCCGGTGTCGATCATCAGCAGCGGGTACGGAATGCGGCCCACGCCAAACGCCTTTTCGGCGCACTTGAGCATCACCAGCGAGTCCTTGCCGCCAGAAAACAGCAGGGCCGGGCGCTCAAAGGCGGCGGCCACTTCGCGCAGGATGAAGATGGTTTCTTCTTCCAGCGCGTCGAGGTGCTGGTTGGAGAGACGGGCAATATGGTGGTGGTCGGTCATGGCGTTCATGCGGGGCTCGATGGGGTCTGGGCAGAGGTCTTGACGTGCAAGCCGCATTCCTTGAGGTCGTTACTCTCCCACCACCAGCGGCCAGCGCGAAAGTCCTCGCCCAGGCTGATGGCGCGGGTGCACGGCTGGCAGCCAATGCTGGGAAAAAAATCGTCGTGCAGCGCGTTGTACACCACCTGGTGGGTGCCGATGTAGTGCCACACGTCGCCCCAGGTCCAGTTGGCCAGCGGGTTGATCTTGACGCGTGCGTCGCTGCGGTCTACCAGCGGCACATCTGCGCGCGCGTCGGACTGCTCGCGCCGCAGCCCGGTGATCCAGGCCTGCTTTCCCGCCAGTGCACGCGCCAGCGGCTCCATCTTGCGAATCTGGCAGCACGCCTTGCGCAGCGCCACGCTCTGGCGCATGGCGTCCATGCCCTCGCGCTGCACAAACTGCAGCACGTCCTGGGCTTGCGGCTTGTACACCCGCACCGGCGCGCGTGAGTGGGCCTGAAAGTGCGCCAGCAGTTCCAGCGTCTGCGGGTGCAGGCGGCCGGTTTCGAGCACAAAGATTTCGATGTCAAGCTGCAGGCTGTTGATCAGGTGGCTGATAACCACATCCTCGGCACCCAGGCTGCAGGCCTGGGTGATCAGCGCGCCCTGTTTCCCATCTGGCGTGGCGTATTGCGCGGCGGCCTGCGTGAGAACGCTTTGCGCCTGCTCAAGATGCTCGGCGTAGTGGCTGGAAGGTTGCGCTTGGCGCACTACCGCGCTCATGCGCTGGCCTTGCGGGCAAAGGCCGGCGCGGTTTGCACGGCGTCGCCCTGGTAGTGGCCCGCATAGCGGCTCCATTGCGCCTGCGCGGCAGCCAGGCTTTGGTCGGAGCGCAGCACGGCGCTATCAAAACCGGTGCGCTTCATTTGCACCAGTTGGTCCACCAGCACGTCGCCGGTGGCGCGGATTTCACCCGCAAAACCCAGGCGTCGGCGCAGCAAAAATGCCTGGCTGAAGGCGCGCCCGTCGGTGAACTTGGGAAAGTGCAGATCAATGCGCGTGACACCTGCAAGCGCCACGGCGCGCGGATCGACGTCGTTGGCCATGGCTAGCGTAGTGGGGCCGGGGGTGCTGGCCTGGTGGTCGCTGTGTGCGATGAGTTTCATGGTGCGGTTGGCTCAGGCTTCCTGCGCGTCACGGGCAAAGCCCGGATTGTGCTGCAGCAAGTGGGTCTGGTCATCGGGTTGCTCCAGGCGTGCGCCATTGGCGGCCTGGCGGAAAGGTTCATGCCCCACGCGACGCAGGGTGTCGATAAAAGTTTCGCCCGGGTTGCGCTGCAAGCGGTAGGTGTCGAGCACGGCCTCAATCACGCCGGGCACTTCAATCGCGCCAAACGACGGGCCCACCACCTTGCCCGGCACGGCGGCGCCACTAAGGGTTGAGCCATCGGAGCCGCCCAGCGACACCTGGTACCACTCCTTGCCGTCCTTGTCCACGCCCAGAATGCCGATGTGGCCGCTGTGGTGGTGGCCGCAGGAGTTGATGCAACCGCTGATGTGCAGGTCGATCTCGCCCAGGTCAAACAGCTCGTCCATGTCCTGGTAGCGCTCGCTGATGGCTTGCGCAATCGGAATCGAGCGCGCATTGGCCAGCGCGCAAAAGTCGCCGCCGGGGCAGGCAATCATGTCGGTCAGCAAGCGGATATTGGCACGCGCCAGTCCGGCCTGGGTTGCAGCGCGCCAGAGTTCGGACAGCTGCTCGGCACGCACCCAGGGCAGGAGCAGGTTCTGGTCGTGGGTGACGCGCAGTTCACCCGCGCTGAAGGTGTCGGCCAAGTCGGCTGCCTGGTCCATCTGGTCGGCGCTGGCGTCGCCCGGGGCGTAGCCCAGGCGCTTGAGTGAGAGCGTTACCGCGCGCAGCGCCGGGTCTTTGTGGGCTGCCACGTTTTGCTGCAGCCAGCGGCCAAATTCAGGCTCGGCCGCTGCCAGCGCGCGCAAGCGCTGCTCCACGGCGGCGGGGTCGCTCGCGGTTACAGGGGTACGCAAGGGTGGCGTAAACGAGGCGCTTACGCGCTCCAGCTCGGCCTGGGTGATGGTGTGCGGGGCACCGTCGAGCGCGAGAATTTCCTGGTATTCGGACTCCACCTCGTTGCGAAAGGCTTCGCCCTGCGCCTTGAACAAAATCTTGATGCGCGCCTTGTACATGTTGTCGCGCCGCCCCCAGCGGTTATAGACCCGCACCACCGCCTCTAAGTAGTTGAGGATCTGGTTCCACGGCAGAAACTCGCGCAGCGTGCCGGCGATGATGGGTGTGCGGCCCATGCCGCCGCCCACCAGCACGCGAAAGCCGATTTCGCCCGCCGCGTTGCGCAGCACGTGCAGTCCCACGTCGTGCCACGCGGTGGCTGCGCGGTCTTCGTGCGCGCCGGTGACAGCCAGCTTGAACTTGCGCGGCAGAAAGGCAAACTCGGGGTGCAGGGTGCTCCACTGGCGCAGGATTTCGCAAAACGGACGCGGGTCGGCAATCTCGTCCGGGGCAATGCCGGCGCGCTCGTCGCTGGTGATGTTGCGAATGCAGTTGCCGCTGGTCTGGATGCCGTGCATGTCCACATCGGCCAGCAGGTCCATCACATCGGCGCTTTTGTCCAGCGCAATCCAGTTGAATTGCAGGTTCTGGCGCGTGGTGAAGTGGCAGTAGCTGCGGTCAAAGTTGCGCGCAATGGTGGCCAGCGCGCGCAGTTGGCGCGCGGCCAGTTCGCCATAAGGAATCGCCACGCGCAGCATGGGTGCGTGGCGCTGCAGGTACCAGCCGTTTTGCAGGCGTAAGGGGCGAAACTCGTCGTCGCTCAGGCTCCCCTGCAGATTGCGCTGCAACTGGTCGCGGTACTGGGCGGCGCGGCTGCGCAAAAACTGACGGTCGAATTCTGTGTATTGGTACATGGTTGGGGCTGGTGGCGGCAAACGCACGCGCGCCCGGTTGCGGGCACGGGTTGAACTGTAGCGGCGCTTAGTCCGATTGGAAAATACTTTATCGCTATTTCATTATTCCGGCCCAGCATATCGCAGCCTTGTCGCCTTTGGAGTCGGCACAGGCATTGCGACCTCAATCAACGCATCACCGAAAAGATGCTGCTGTAGTCGTCTTTCCAGGTCCGAAAGCCGCTCTGGGTTTCTAGGGGCAGGGCGGCAGCGAGGTCCGGGTGGGTGAAGAAGGCTGCGTCGCTGCTGATCAGTGCCCAGAGCGAATGGAAGACCAGCCGCTCGGGAACGCTGTCCGAATCTACCAACCGCGCCTGCTTGCCAAACTGGTTGGCCGCTGCCTTGACCACCGGGCGCAGGTCCAGAAAGCGGTTGGTGATGTGAACCGCCAGCACGCCATCGGGTTTGAGGTGGCGGAAATACTGGGCGAAGGCTTCCTGCGTAAGCAGGTGGATGGGAACCGAGTCGCCCGAGAAGGCGTCCACCACCAGCACGTCAAAGCGCTGTTCGCTCTCGCGCTCAAGTTGCAGCCGCGCGTCGCCAAGCACGATGTCGGTGCTGGCGGCAGTGCGCGACAGGTAGGTAAAGTTGTTGTGCGCAATGTCCACCACCAGCGGATCAATCTCGTAGAGCCGGAAGTAGTCGCCCTTGCGCGCATAGCTCACCAGCGTGCCCACGCCCAGGCCGATCACGCCCACGCGCAGCGGGCCTTGCGCGGCCTTGATCTGCATCGCCTTGCCTGCACCACCCTCGGGGCTGTAGTAGGTGGTGGGAATGTCCATCTTGTCGGGCGTGGTGAACTGGCGGCCATGGACGATTTGCCCATGGCGCATGCTGCGCATGCCGCGCTTTTCGTTGTAGAACACCTGCAAGGTGCCGTAGAAGTTGCGCACCGTCACTTCGGAGCCGCCGGTCTCTTCCAGGTGGTCGTCAATGCGCAGCCAGGTCAGGGCGAGCAGCGCCAGCGCGGTCAGCGCCAGCGTGGCGGTGCGTGCGCGCGGTTGCTTGAACGCCACCGTAGGGATGATGGCAATGGCCGCCACCAGCCCGGTGAGCACGATGCCGATGGACAGCTCGTAGTTGCTGTTAAACCAGTACGGCGCGACCACGCCCACGAAAAAGCCACCCACCGCACCGCCCACCGAGAGCATCAGGTAGTAGCCGGTCAGGTGGCTGGGGTGGGGCTGCAGGTGCGAGAGTTCGCCGTGGCAGACCATGCAGGCGACAAAGAATGCCGACAGGTTCAGACCCATCGACACATAAATCGGCAATTCGTTCAGCCCCAGCGTGGGCAGGTAGGCCAAAAGCGCCAGCCCGACCACGAACAGCGGCACAAAGATCTTGCGCTGGTACCAGCCACGGCGCTCATAGCTCAGGATGAACGACAGCAGGTACAGCGCCAGCGGCGCAACCCAGATCATGGGGATGGGTGCGATATTGGTGGTGAGAAAACTGGTGTCGGCCACCATCAGGATCGACGGGCACGCCGCCAGCGCAGCCCACAGCAGGCGGTCGTTCCAGCGCGGCGCAGGGCCACTGTCGTGCGCCTGCAGGGGCAGCGCTTGGCCCTTGCGCCCGCGCCAGGCCAGCAATCCGCAGGCCACGGCAAAGCACAGGTACAGGCCCGACCACAGGTATGACTGCCACAGCGTCGGAAACACCGGCTCCACCGCCACCGGGTAGGCCAGCAGAGCGAGCATCGAGCCAAAGTTGGACAGGGCAAACAGCCGGTAGGGCACCAGGCCCGAGCGCTCGCGCGCAAACCAGGCTTGCAACAGCGGCCCGGTGGTGGAGAGCACAAAGTAGGGCAGGCCGATAGATACCGTGAGCAAGCCCAAAATGCGCAGCGTGGGGTTTTCGTCACCCAGGGGCTTCCAGCCCAGGCTCGGGCTGATCGGAATCAGCGCCAGGCTGATCAACAGCAAGGCTCCATGCACCAGGCTTTGGCGCGAGGGTGTGAGGTAGCGCACCACCCAGTGCGAGTAAAAGTAACCCAGTAACAGCACCAGTTGAAAGAACAGCATGCAGGTGGTCCACACCGCAGCGGAGCCGCCAAACCAGGGCAGGATCATCTTGCCGATCAGGGGCTGGACTTGAAACAGAAGGAATGCACTCAGGAAGATGGTCAGGCCATAGTGAGCGGCCAAGCGCAGGTCAATTTTCATCAGATATTCAGGGTTGCACCCAGTCGGAGGGAAACGTGTGGTCAGGGATGGGCTACCCTTGGGGGCTGATGGTACCCTGCATTTGCCCGGCGCTGTGGGGCGGCGCAACGCTGCTAAAGTTCAGGGACTTGGAGCGAATATGAAAAAACTGGTTGTGGCGTTGTGTGCGGTTGTCTGTGTGGGGGCATGGGCCCAGGGCAAGCCGATCAAGATCGGCGAGATCAACAGCTATTCGAGCATGCCGCAGTTCACCACCCCGTACCGCCAGGGTTGGCAGTTGGCGGTGGAAGAGATCAACGCTGCGGGCGGCCTGCTCGGGCGCAAGGTCGAGGTGATTGCGCGCGACGACGCTGGCAAACCCGAAGAGGCGTTGCGCCACGCCATTGAGCTCACCTCCAATGAAAACGTGGACGTGCTCGCCGGGGGCTTTCTCTCCAACGTAGGCTTGGCACTGGCCGATCACGCGCACAAGAACAAACGCCTGTTTGTCGCCAGCGAGCCGCTCACCGACGCCATCGTCTGGGACAAGGGCAACCGCTACACCTTCCGCCTGCGCCCCAGCACCTACATGCAAGCCGCCATGCTGGTGGAAGAGGCGGCCAAGATGCCCGCCAAGCGCTGGGCGACGATTGCGCCCAATTACGAGTACGGGCAAAGCGCAGTGGCTAGCTTCAAGGAACTGCTCAAGGCACGCCGCCCCGATGTGGAGTTTGTCGGCGAGCAGTGGCCGGTGCTGGGCAAGCTCGAAGCGGGCACCACCTTGCAGGCCATCATGCAAAGCCGCCCGGACGCGATCTTCAACGTAACCTTTGGTGCCGACCTGGCCAAGCTGGTGCGCGAGGGCAACCAACGCAATGTGTTCCCCAAGACGCCGGTGGTGTCGCTGCTCTCGGGCGAGCCCGAGTACCTTGAGGTGCTGAGGGACGAAACGCCCAAGGGCTGGATCGTGACCGGCTACCCCTGGGACCAGATCGACACGCGCGAGCACGCCTCGTTTGCCGCGAGCTATTACAAGCGCTTCAACGAGAACCCCAAGGTGGGTTCGGTGGTGGGCTACGCCACCATGCAGGCCATTTTTGCCGCCATCAACAAGGCGCGCAGCACCGACAACGAAAAGCTGGTGACTGCCATGCGCGGGCTCAAATTCATGACGCCGTTTGGCCCCGCCGAGTTCCGCGCCATCGACCAACAGTCCACCATGGGTGCCTACGTGGGCACGCTCGATCTGGCCGGGCAAAAGGGCACCATGGTGCGCTGGCGCTACGCCAACGGCAAGGACTACCAGCCGCAAGACAGCTACGTCCGCGCCCGCCGCCCGGTGGCCGCAACGCAATAAGTCAGCCTGCGCGCATAGTGCAAGCCCGTTCGGGCTGCCGAAGCTGCAAATGGATCATGTGCCGCTGTTTCGTCACTGCGAGGATCGAAGCGACGCCGCAGTCCATGTCCTTTGGCTGTCATTGCGAGGCAAGCGTGGCAATCCATGCCTTTTGACTGTCATTGCGAGCGCAGCGCGGCAATCCATGCGGGCATGAAGTCATGGATCGCCACGGCCTGACGGCCTCAATGGGATGGACGCCCCGACTCTAAACCGGCATCAGATGTGCCAAAGTGGATATCTCAACAACCACTTCAACGAGAAGGAGCGTCCGACATGAAGGTTAC
>Ga0194038_1000879_pt1 | contig 12997 bp, 10 predicted proteins | sample JunL226m_MetaG_FD_148630 | JGI IMG/M metagenome (GOLD analysis project Ga0194038, IMG submission 148630) | Anoxic zone freshwater microbial communities from boreal shield lake in IISD Experimental Lakes Area, Ontario, Canada - Jun2016-L227-6m | ecosystem: Environmental > Aquatic > Freshwater >...
TAGATGTGTAGACACGATAAGAATCAATAAGTTAGATGCAAATGATAGTGGTTTTTGCTTTTCTATGCATGATGTAGGTCAAAAACCCCCTTTGTTTTGGCGCGCCCGGCAGGAATCGAACCTGCGCTTCGGAGGCCATGACACCACCAAGTTCTAAAACTACATAAAGAGCATTAATTAGTAAATACTCAATAAAATCAATGACTTATAGTAATTTTAAAGAGAATTTATTGGTAAATTTAAAACTATTAAGACAATATATTTCAGGAAAAAACTAGAAAAATGTAACAACCTTAGTTAAAATTATTTGCTTATTTTGAGTGTTAGCCTATTATATACAGGGTTAAAACGCCAAAAAAGGCACAAAAATAATTGGGGGTAGCTGTGAAATCAGACAAAGAGCTGCTCAAAAACGTTCCCCCAAGACTAAGCCCAAGTCACCTAAAGTTACTCGAAGAAGCTAGAACCCAAGGCCAAGATTTAGAAGCGCTGCAGGATATTCTTTGGCTAATAACAGCTCATGATCATCTTGTTGCACTGCCAAAAGCATTTTTGATGATTAAACGAATTTTGGAGTTGGCACCAGATTCTTGGAAATTAGGCCTAGAAAAATCCGGAATTGAAAATTGGTTGCCAACCCTAAACTGGGTTCTAGAGAATCAAGCCGAGTTAACGAAAAAGATCGGCCCACATTTTGGCAAAAAATCCAATACCACTGGGAAAAATCCAATCCGGGGGAGTGGCGTATCCAAGTTTCCTTTGTATTCCATTCTTTGTGAAATCTACCCTGAAAAACATTCAGATGAGTTTGTACGGCTAGTTGGCCAGTTTCTGATTGCCAATGTGATTGCCCTTAAAGAAGATTCGACACGAGAGGAGTATCAATCTGCCATAGAGCGGCCATGGAAGGCGCTGCCAAACTACATTGATGGCGCAGGTCGAGCGGTTCGCCGGTACTCTGAGGAGGCATATCAAGAGCTTTTGGCGCTATTGCCAGTCACCGTATCCCCGAGATATTTTTCAGATGACCTAAAGAAGCTACCGATTCCGTCAAATGATCGAATTGCCGATGAGCGAAAAAACTTAATACAGTTCTTAGATAAGGTTTATGGCGATGCGATTTGGATAGAACGCATCAATCAGGGCAAGAGGTCGGGCAGTTCAGGTTCTGGGGGTGGTCCATGGGTTGGGGGGAGCGTTCATTCAACTTCAACGATCTTGGGGTATACGGTTTCATTAGATGATGGCGATGACCCCAGTTCTAAATGGGGAACTATCGATATTGTTGGCCGTAAAACTCAGACCAAAAAAGAACGCATTGCGCAACTTGAAAGCGATCTTTGTCCAGATGAGGATGATTCGGACGAGCTGGTCATATTGAGTCACTTTGATTGCAAGGATACAAAGCGCGGTTTAGGTAGTTTGGCCCGGGCAGCTAGGGCAAAAAAACGGCACCTAGAAAAAGCCAATCAGAACATTCCTTGGGATTATGACGGGCTAGCAATTGAAGAAATTGCCCATCTGCGTTTACGGATTCTGGAGCAATCTAGCATCCTGGCAAAGAAAAAGGAGCTAGACGAATCTGAGCGTTTGATATTAGAAACGCTGTGTTTGTTGCAGGTGATGCTTTGGACGGGATCCCAAGCAAAAGAGGCAACTAAGATTAAGGTTGATTTTGAGCAGCCCGATGGCAAAAGTGACCGGGTCAGTGTCTATTGCGACAGGCAGGCCCAGCGGATTTGCTGGGCCATTCCTGCCTTTGGCCCAGAATATAAGTTAGATCAGACCAAGCGAGCCGATCAAGTACGACAACTTAGCAATTTCTATTATCTACCCGCTTTTGTGGGGCATTGGCTGGCTTTCAAAAAAGTCCTGGGTGAGCGAATCAATTCCAATAAATCGATTCCTTTGTTTGAGACTTCCCCCGAAATGTTAATTAAGTCATTATCGAATTGGTTAAAAGAGTATTCACCGGATGGGCGGGTTACCCAGGGAAAAATAGCCAATACCATTTGGAGCCAGTTGGTGCTGCACTATGGCGATAGCGCCATGGCCAGTTGCACCATTAGCCGGGAGAGCTATTTATCTCAAGTACGCATTTTTTATACCACCCCTTCCATAGAGCTGTTGCAAGAGGCATATAAAAAAGTAGTGGTCAGCTCTTCTGAGTTGGCGATAAAAGCGGTCGGAAATACGACGCAAAAGATAGACCCAGCGGCGATGCAATTGTGGATGCCTACGGACCGTGGCCAATCACAGTTGTGTGTTGGGGCGCGTAATTGCCCAACTGTGCCCGCAGTCATGACGCTGTTTCAAAAGCTCATTGCGGATGTGAGGGCGGCAAGGCGCCAATCGAAAATAAGCAGCAAAACCAGCTTGATCCACTTTCACAATCTGTATACGTTTTATGTTTTGCAGTTCTTTGCTTATTCCACTACCTGCAGAGCAATCAAGACCCCCTACTTAGCGCTGAAATTGATTGATCAAAATAGAGGCATTGCAGCATTAACTGATAAGGATGACGGCTCTCACCATAAATCGAGGTTGGTGTGGCTGCCAGAAAAATTGATTGAACAAATGCAATTTTATGAGGCCCACCTCGAAGCAATTCGGCCACGCTTATCTGAAAAACTGGATATGCGTCTGGTACAAAAGCCCTGCTTTTTTCTAGATGACAAATTAAGACCTATTGAAGCTCGGCCTAAAGTCATAGAGCACTACCTCAAGAATTATTTAGACGTTAAAGCCAATAGTCATCGCCGTTTTATTCGTACCGAGTTACTCGAGGCCGGCTGCCCGATAGAGGTGGTTGATGCCTGCATGGGGCATTGGAGTATGGGGGAAGAGCCGCACGGGATGTTCTCCAGTTTTAATTTTGGTGATTTTGTCCCTATTTTGAAGGAGCACCTAGGAGGACTGCATGGCCAAATTGGTTTGGATAAAGTAATTCAAAGTCCTTGGGCAAGTGAGCTGGTAGGGGTGCTCAATTGAAAAATCAAGCTACTGTCGCCGTCAATGGGGAGGCCATTGAGTCTCAAGAGATGATTCAATTGGGTCAAGATGAGATGAAGATCCTGTGGGAAGGAGTGGATGATCAGCTCACCCTGAAGCAAAAAGCATTGCGGCCCAAATTACGGCACTTTTTAGAAAAGCGAATCACCTGTGCCAAATCCCAATTTTTAATTGGCGGTAAAGTGGAGTTAGCCCTTTTAGAGGGGGAGATGAGTGAGATTGTGAACGAATTACTCGACCGCATTTCTCCCATGTCGGATGCGGTTGCAGCGGTACAGCTACTCAATAAACTAGTGGATGGCGGTAATGGCCATGGCCTATTTCAGTTATGCCCCCCTCCCTTGGTTACGTTGTTTAAGCGTGAGCCCAGCCCATTTTTCGAGAAGCAAATTCCCATGCTCGCCATTGCCCCAGCGCTGCGGCACCTCATTGAGCAATCGTTAAAGCAAAAAGAGGGCCAGCTAGATCCATCAGTAAATGCTGCCAAGCTAGCAATCGGTCGCTTGATCATATCGAGCGTTGTTCATGGGGGGTTATTGGAGCACACCCTCATCGATAAGTTGGCGCAAATGCTCTGTCAACCTGCCTCGCCACTGCAGTGTTTGGGCAAACGTGTTTATATCGAATTTTCATTAGATTATCGGCATCAAGATGATGCGGAGTTTAGGCGTTGGTTTATCGACCCACTAACTGCCGCACTGATGATGCAAGTGGGCTCTGAGCAAGCGTGCGTGGCATTGGGAAATCCATTTGATAATTCGATCCCCAAAGAAGATCGCCAAAAGAAAATTACCGCTTGCATTGATGAATTTATTAAAAGCGTCTCTACAGCACAAATGTTGCCTCCTCGATTGCGCTTACCTCGCATATTGGAGGCAAGCCGCTTAGATTTAAAGACCCGCATGCCCATGATGCTGGTTAATTACGCTTCAAGAAAAATCGTTTCTCACTCTTTAAAGCCCCATGTTTGGAAGCGTGTCCACGGGGTGTCATTTGATGCACATGAATTAATTGCCCATACTGAGGCCGGGCTTTTGAGGCGACAGGCTGCGATTGAAGAATCGGCTGCCCCGCCAGAAATAGGCGATCAAGAAGATGTGGGTGAAATTGAGCCTCGTTGGTTGAGCCCCTTGCGCCATAGTTTGCAAGGGCAGGTTCGAGAGACGGTTGCACTGCAAGTTAATACGCTCAAACAGCAAACTCAAGAAGGGTTTGAAAAAAATGCAGTAGGCCACTATTTTGCCGATTTTGCTTTGTGGCTCTTGCACGCCCAAAGAGATGGGCAAGCCCGCTTTGCGCTACCCACAATCAAAGATTACGTTATCTCAGCAGCTAAGCGACTCGGTGGATTAATTGGAATGCGCACAACCGATCAACTGGATGCGCTTGAATGGGCAGCCCTGTATGAAGAGGTTCTAGCCGATGCCTATAGCAAGGGAATGAAATCGAAGTTAGTGCGAGTCTTGCGTGAATTGATGCGCTTTTTATCTACTGAAAAAGGGGTATCGCAAACTGAGGCTCTCGATGTATTGGGGCCCGAGGGTGGGCTAGTGCCCGTAGATGCAAACTGGCTTACTGAGCGTGAATTTCAAAATGTGCGAGAGCAGTTTGTTGCAAAAAATGCCAATGAGCTATCGGAGCAATTGTTAACGAGCGGTCAAAAAGAATTACGCACGATTAGTAAATTGGTTTTAACTTTGTCCTATCGCTGTGGCCTGCGCAGAAGTGAGGTGCTGATGCTCGAATTAGTGGATGCGCTTTTAGGCAATCCAGCCGAGCTCTTAATCCGCCCTACCGCTTCCAGAACCTTGAAGACCCCAAGCGCCACTCGAAAAATCCCCTTGCATGCGTTGCTGTTAGATGAGGAATTACAAGAGCTTAAGGCTTGGGTTAATCAGCGCAATGCGCAGGAATTAAAGCAGCCATTTTCACGGCATATCTTTGCAATCCCCAGTGAGCAAAAACCGTTCTTGCAAGAAGATAAATTATTTCGGCATTTACATGAGGTGATGAGATCTGTTACAGGAGATTCCACCTTGCGGTTTCATCATCTGCGCCATACCTTTGCCAGTCAGATTAATTTAGTGCTCATGCTGAGTCAGATACGCGACCCACAGCAAATCAATGTGCGAATTCCGGGCCTGGATTTAGAAATTAAACAATGTCAGGATATAAGGCAAAGCTTATTTCGCAATCAACGGATGACGCGTCGTGATTTATGGGCGGTATGTTTTTTACTAGGTCACTCAGGGCCCGATGTAAGCCTTGAGCATTATGTTCATACTCTCGATTTAGGCCTTGCCTGGCATTTGGATCAAGAGGGAATTGCTCCGAGTGAGGCCGCTGTGATTGCCGCATCGGGGCAAAATCGCATCAGCCTATATCGTCATCATCAACTGAGTAAATCTAACAATCTTCATTCTTGGATTGCCCAGCTTTGGGAAAAACGGCAACCTTCTGCCCCGTTAAAAGTAAGCAAGCCTAATAAAAAAACGATTGAGCCATCAGAAGCAACACAAGGCAAGCAACCTAGTTGGTTCACAAAGCAGGGCCTAGAAGATCTCTGGAATAGTCTTTATCTCAATCAGACCAAGGGGCTGACGCCCTATGTATTGGTAAAAGGCGAGAAGTCGCAGATCGCCGACATGTTGCGTATGATTGAAAACGCCAGGCGCTTACGCGATATGACTATGCCTGGAACTGGTGAGACTTATCGACACCGCTTTATTGACAATCCAATGAGCGCTTTAGATCCACAAGTGACGAAAAGAATTGCTTGTCCAATTCAGCCAATCAAAGCGCATGATCAAGCGTGCCTAAAAAAATTACTCCCCCTGTTTGAAAGGGTGCTGCGCGAAGAACCAGAATTATCCAAAAGCGTATTGCGATATTTTGCAGAGCATGCTCATCCTAAGATGGCGGCGATTCATTTTGAGGATCCCCGGTTGCCAGATGATGCAAGGAACTTTTTTGCTTGGTTTGAAAAAATGGGCTTGGGTAAGTCTCATTTGCGGATTGAGTCTTACGACAAGGTTACGTCTAGGTCACAATTTAGAGCGAACTGGAAGGCTGCATTGAATCTGCATGCATCGGTGATTGGAAAGGCATCCCCCCCGATTGGGCGAAAAGACTGGGCATGCCCTTGGCTTGGGATTACTCCTGTTTTTGAGGATGGGGGTGGCAAGAAGCCTACGGTGGCATTTCGTTATTTGATGTTGATGGCTTATATCGCAAAGAATTAAAACTGGGTAACTCAATTTTGGCAGCCTCATTACCTGGAATTACATCCGTCGAGCAGTTTTTGCGCCCGCATTGGTACAAGCAGGCTAAAGGACTAAAACAGGTCTGCACATTGGGTCTAAGCACAGCAAGACTCACTGCCCGCTAAGCACGGAATCTATTGGCTCACAGCGGTTTCGAATATTTCCCAAATGGCATCCGCAGCGTCGTGTTGGCTAAATATTTTTAGTTATCGATCCGGGGCGGCTCGCCTTTGAGGCGCGCTAAATCTCTGTTTAATTTTTCTAGAGCTAAATCGTCGGCAACGGGTGACCACAAATCGCCTTGCTGAGCAACATCTTGTTGTTGAGTAAAGGCTGACATTGCATTGCCCATGGCTAAAGCATAAGCTCCAAAGCGAATATTTTTTACGGCTTCGGATAAGCCGTTAAGCTCCCATTTTGTAGGATTTCGATTTTCATTTTCAATTTGATTGATTATTTCTTGAAGAACATCCTCACAAATTCTTTTCTTATCCACCGCCTTGCTAACGGAATGCGGCCAACCCGCTGGAATCAAAGCCTCTGCAATTTGACTGTTCATCTGGCCGCTTTCTTTTTTGCCGCTGGCCTTTTCTTCGCTGCAACTTTCTTTTTTGCCGCTGGCCTTTTCTTCGCTTTTGAATCCTTATTGGCTGTTGATGCGCTTTTAAGTGCCCTTAAGCCAGGATGATCAAAAGACAATACCTTTTTGCCCTCTTCAACCAATTCGTCAGTGAAGTCTGAAGGTTCTTTGCCCAATAAGATAGCCTTATATTCATCTGAAATTTGCTTTTCAGTTTTATCCTTGCCCAGCTTTATCATGCCCAGCTTAATAAGTTGCTTGAGTTGTTTTATTGCGAACGCAGCATCAGTAGCACTTAACATCCAGAGTCTCCTTTTGGGGCCATAGAAATCTTCCCACCTTTAGTCATATTGAGCAATCCCCTCCAGCCCTACACCATCAAGTCTCGATAGATGGGGGATAGTTAATTGCACGCTCTAGCTAGATCAATATTCTTAATGGTGGTGGAGGCAATAATTCACTTTTATTCCTGCGGGATATCGTGACCACCATCTCGTAATACTTTGGCCCAGCGACGAATCGTTGCGCGTAGCATTCGCTGCATATCATCATCGAGTGGCATAGTCGGAACTAACTCTAGCGCTTCAGCTGGAGTAAGGTAGTTGTATTCAAGTAGCGCCATACAAAACTCTCGATCTTTATCTCGCCCTGCCGCAGCTTTTGCAAGAAAGAGATCAAGCACATCAAGGCAGTACCCCACTCGACCATTGGTATTGTTGTTTTGCACGCGATGGACACGCGTCATCCAATCTTTTGGCAGTATTGCGGTATCCGGCCCTACACCTTGAGCGTAGTAACCATAAGTCTCGTGGAATTGCGAGCCTTCACCAATTGCGCCATCAATCTTATCGGCTAAATCGGGGGCTTCCCGTGGGTAGATGTCCGCCTCCATAGAAACGGTAAAGATCTTTTCTGGATTAGGTACTTGGCCCAGCATTGATTGGCTACCGATGATCACAAATTCATATTGGTTGGTGACATCAGCGCTGGCGCGAATGATGTGCTCTAGCTCTTCTCGTGTCATGGTAATTCCTTGAAGTTTTGCGCATCTTGGGCGGTGGTCAAAGAGCTGCCGAACACCACTCCTTTTTTGAGCGCGCTCACATCCTTCAAAATGCGAAGGCGCACTTCATCTGGAAGGATGGTGACTAGTGGAGAAGTTTGTCTAAGTTGCTGAGCATGCCTCGTGCGGCCAAGTACCTTGCGCCAAGAGCCTGCACTTAAGATGAGTTGCCATTCTCGCCATAGGCTGGCAGAGCGAGAGTCGCTAGTAGCAAGCCAACGCTCTACGGTATCTTGAGCTTGTACCAGTAATGCGGGATCGGTCTTCACTAACCGCACGGCTTCTTCATGCAGCGCAAGACTTTGTAGGTCTTGAAGTCGGTGCCCGGCGTTATCTGGCAAAACCCGTACTTGTACGTTAGGGGCAAGGCGCCTAGACCTTGCCCCTGCCGATCCAGCTGGAGAGGCCTGCATGGTATCTCCCGCCAAAAGAGCCAGTTCCCCACTAACGCCTAGAACAGACATTACCCGCAAATACGCCCCAATAGAGGGAGACGGATCGCCTGCTTCAATGGACCTTAGAGTATTGCGAGTAAGCTTTGCGCGCGCAGACACTTCGACCGTACCAAGCCCTTGCGCTTTGCGCAAACGCTTAATGCGATCGCCTAGTTGCAGTAGCAACTGGCGCTCTAGGATGGGGCTAAGTTCAGAAGTAGTCATTTGATCATTATTTTAACCATAAACCCATTATTTGGTCAATATATTGATCAAATAACCACAAAATAACTCAAATAATTGGCCGCCAACTGCTGATTGGTCTTTCCGGCTTTCATCCAATGCTAACTAAGTGAACGTCGCATCTTGGCATCATGTGCGGGCAACCCCACGGCTTTACGGACAAGCTCAAAAATCCCCCTGCCAAGTCGATCGGGATACTTGGGAATTCGTTGCAAGTTGGGGCTTGAATCTCGCTGAGCTATAAAGTCCGAAAGATAGAAGCATTTTTCAAACATGAGTATTTCTATGGCTTCTGAAGAAGTTTTAACTTTTGGAATACGCGCTGCAAGCATATCGCGCAATTTAATCCAGTCTGGGCGATTTCTTAATTGCGCATAGAGTCTTTTCATATCCTTTAATTTGCTCGTATTTTCTAGCCCTAATTTTTTAAGATAGGTTGCGGCCATTGCCGTATCGAGCGAACTAAACTCAGCTATGAGTTTGCTGTTAAATTCAATTTGATCCTTCTTCTCTTGCTGCTCTGCGTGACTAACGTTCCCTAGAAAATCGCCCCAATTAGTCCACTCAGGATATCCGCCACTGGGGGCTGCCGGAGATTTTCTGATGAAGCCCCAATTGCCACCCTTCTTTGGATGCTTTGCAAATTCTGTTTTTGATTTGAAGTTATTTGAGTGTACAAATTGCTTTGCAGTCTCCCAAGCCCAAAAATCATCAATTTTTCTGCCATTGATAAACTCAAACCAAGGCACGCCATAGCTTTGTAATATTGAATAAGGCGTATCTATTGGGAAAAGACCTTTTTGGTGCGCATGTTCATATTGAGATCTTTCGATAATTCCCAGTCGAAGGCAATCTGCCTTGACATCTTCAATGGATCTTAGTTCTTTGCTGTAGGCAATTGAGCTTCTGTCATTTAGTTGATCAAGGCTTACTCTTACTTGTTTGCCAAGCCCTTTAATGTGGATCAGTTTGTATAGGTCTTGCGCGACACCTAAAAATTGCGATAGAGAATTGATGTTATTGGCCTGGGCATAGTCAATAAAATCTTCCAGGCCCCATTTAACCCCGTGCTGATGCTGACTATATTCAATTGGAAAATTTGCGGGATCGCATAACTCAAGGCCAAGATTGATAAATTCTTGCTCAATATGAGTTAAATATCTCTTATAGCCATGTTGGCGATAAATTTCAGCTTCAATAGCGATCAGCGGTAAGTCCTCCTGTTCATAATAAAGCTCCTTTTTTTGGCGCTTTATGAGGTAGTCATCACTCCAGTCCGGTAGGTTGGTTCGAAGCTTGACCCCCTCTTTAGAGAACATAAACACTTCAATATTTGCCACCATGGGCAATTGAAAATCACCTCTATACGGCTTGCTTGTTTCTTGCAGTTTCAGTCTTGGATGGTTGATGTAGTCAATTTTTGAGTAATGAAGCCAATTGGCGACAATAAGCTCTGAATGACTGTCATACCGACGACCATCCATGCCATAGAGTTGGTCAGACCACTTCTCAGAATCGACCATTAATTTTTTTATTTCTGGCCAAAGTCCTGAGTTATACGCGGCATTTTGGGCTGCAACATAGTTGGCCCGAAACTCTGCGGCAGACGTAAATTGTTCACACAGATTTAGCCAGTCGGGTAATTTATAGGACTCCCAACTCTCTACACCTCTGCGCCATCCTCGGACAACGCTTAAGCGCGCCCTTAGGGTTTTTCGTCGCCCAATTTCGTTATACAAAGTTGAGTCTAAGTCTTTAAGGTGGCTCAAGTTTGAGGGGTTGTATTTGCAAACGAGCTCAAATAAAAAGTCATCAGTTGCATTGCCATAAAGCTTGTATTTAGGTGTCATAGTTTTCTCAAGTGGTTGGTGATGGGTTGAAGTAAGGAGTTTGGCGAGCCTCACAAAAGGCCTCCCGCTGGGCGGTCTGAAGGTGGGATTGGGTCAGTTTTAGGGGGCATAGAAAGACCAGAATGTTTGGCAATTTCTAACCAAGGATTAGCGATCAGCGCAGAATCGGTGCTTGGATTTACCCGAGTGTTGGGTAGCTGGTTTGGCAAATTCGGAGGAGCAAAAGGAGGTAGCTCAGGCAGGTTTATTGGCTGAGGCTTGGGCAATTGTGGCGCTTGCTCAATTTCTTTAGTTGCTCGACTCTGAGTTTTCGGTAAATGATTCACTCCAATGCTGTTGAGATTTATAGCTGAGTGGGCACTTACTTCATTGAGTGATTGGGGGTTAATCAAGGGGTGTGGCTGGTCTTGCATCTGCGCTGCCATGAGTCTTTCAAAGGCGCTTCCGTCCTGACGGGTCAAGTTCGGAATGAATCGGGAATACACCCGAAAGAGCATCTCGGTGGTGGTGTGTCCCATCTGCCGAGCGATCCATTCGGGGACTTCACCTGAGGCCAGCATTAGGGTGGCAAAGGTGTGGCGAGTTTGATACGGCACACGCTTTTTCAGGCCCAATAATCTTAAGAGTGGATACCAAACCCGCTTTGAGATATTGCGATGAGAAATTGGGGTTCCGGCGCTAGTAGCAAAAACATAGACGCCCTGCCCGGTTACTTTATGTTGAGCCAAGAGTGCGTCAAAGACCATCTGGGGCATTTGGATGTCGCGCTCGGATTCTCCAGTTTTGGGAGTTTCCTCATAGTCATTCACAATCGTCTCTTTAATGGAAATTACGCGCCGTTCAAAATCGACGTACTGCCATTTGAGGCCATCAATCTCACCAGTACGGGTACCCGTAAAAAATCGAACAATGTAGTAATTGCGAAAATCAGCTCTGACAGTGCGAAGAATGTCTTGGACTTCTTGCATCGTGAATGGCTGAACGTCAGTCTTGCCCACTCTTAAGGGTTTGATATTGATAAAGGCCGGGGCAAATTCATATCGGTCGGCAGCCTCTGTCAATATCATCCGCAGTGGGGTCATGATGTGGTTAATGCGGGAGGCTGAAAGGCTCTCTTTGTTCTTAATTCCGGGCAACTTCGCCAAAGAGGAGCGAAAAGCCAGAATGTCGCCCTTTTTAATCTCGTTTACAGGCCTAGGGCCAAATTGAGGAATCAGGGAGTTATCTAGAACCCCGCGGGTAGTAGTTCTATGAGAACGCTTCCACCCTACTTCCATCTCTGAGTACCACTGGTTGGCGAAATCGGCAAATAAAGGACCGCTAGCCTGAGCTTGCGCAGGGAGGGCTGAAATGGAGGCTGGTTGAGTCTTAAAATATGGGCCGATCCTTACTAGCATTGGTTCTGGAGGCGATCTGTTTTCCAGCAATTCAATAGCCAGCAACTGTTTGCTGCTTGGAAAGTAGTCTCTATAGGAAAAGGCATGGCTTTTAATCTTGCCTAAGATTTCATCTAAGACCTTTTGCATCTTTTTGCGATTGGGATTGGAGTCCTCTAATAGAGACTGCTCGCGGCACCGTACCTTGAGGTATTGAAAGTCAAAGTACAGCAACCCCGTTTCTTTTCTTACGCGGATATTAGGCATAAAGGGCGTCTCCTTGAGTCATCGGAATTGCCGAGATTGCAGCCATGGCTTTAAACATGTCTTGCTCCACGTTCTCCCAGATATAGAGAATCTTGCGACCCCCAAATGGGCGGAAATAGTGGCGACCCTCTAATAAAACAGAATCCTTGAGTTGATCCCGAATCGTGCGGGGGTCATATTTGATGCGAGCCGAGAGCTCTTCGGTTGTTAGGTAGGTATTGTTCATGGCGGTAAAACTCCTTTAAAATCATTACAATCAAATGATCATTTTGTAGTCATTAAGACTAAAAGTGATCTTCTGTAGATCATTATATACATATTATGATCTATTGCAAGTATTTTTATAGCATTTAAGCTACATAATGACCCTTAGGAGATTATTTTGCGCATTTATCTGGCTCGGATGCTTGGAGAGCACAAGAAGAAGATCTCGGATGTGGTGAGGGATACTGGCGTGAACAGGGGCACGCTTACGCGCATGTATTACGAGAAGGTGGAGCGTATTGAGCTAGAGGTGCTCGATATCTTGTGTGAGTACTTTGGTTGCAAGATCACTGACTTACTAGAACCCCAGAAGCCAGGGACTAAAAATGACACAGAGACTGAGCTAGGCTAGTACTCAACAGCGATTTTGTGCCAAATAATCTGTCACAGAGTTGGGCACAGATTTGTCACACAGACAAAAGAAAAGATGAGTGAAAAGGCATCAAATCCCATCAACCTCAATAGAATCAATGCTTATCACTATGGCTTTATGGTGCGCCCGGCAGGAATCGAACCTGCGACCCTTGGCTTCGGAGGCCAATACTCTATCCACTGAGCTACGGGCGCCAGCAGGAAAATCGCTAACCCCGCCATTGTAAGTGCCTATAACTCTAAGGTCTCGTTATAATCACGGCGGAGTAACCC
>Ga0194038_1000880_pt1 | contig 12995 bp, 4 predicted proteins | sample JunL226m_MetaG_FD_148630 | JGI IMG/M metagenome (GOLD analysis project Ga0194038, IMG submission 148630) | Anoxic zone freshwater microbial communities from boreal shield lake in IISD Experimental Lakes Area, Ontario, Canada - Jun2016-L227-6m | ecosystem: Environmental > Aquatic > Freshwater >...
TGGGGGGGGGGGTCGAAAGGAGTCATTTTTGCTTTGCAGTTGCTGCGAAGCGGTGAAGTATCCCCGGATTTCGTCATTGACATAAATCCGTTCAAACAGGGAATGTACCTGCCGGTGACAGGTTTGCCGGTGCTATCACCTGAGAATGGCGTGTCCGGCATGGTTCGCTACGATGCCATATTTGTCATGAACTCCAACTACTTTGACGAAATCACAGCAACCGCGGGAGATAAATTTACGTACTACAAGGTGGATCAAAATGAGCTTTGAACAAGAAGTCCGATCAAGAATTGAAGATAACGGAAAGAACTCTCTTTTGCTTCGGGCCAAATCAGCATTTATGTATCAATCGATTATGGCCAATTATTCATATACGTTCTCGTGGCTTGGTCGCCCCATTATCCAGTATCCCCAGGACATAGTCGCCATGCAAGAGCTGATCTGGCAAATCAAGCCCGACCTTATCATCGAAACCGGCATCGCCCACGGGGGCTCATTAATTTTAAGCGCTTCCATGCTGGCTTTAATCGACTACTGCGAAGCGGCAGAGTTGGGTAAGACGCTGGATCACGCAGCCAGTCGCCGCCGAGTTTTGGGACTTGATATCGATATCCGTGCCCACAACCGCGCCGCCATAGAGGCGCATCCAATGGCGCATAAAATCGACATGATTCAGGGCTCCAGCATCGCTCCTGACATCATCGCTCAGGTACACGAGTATGCCAAAGGCTATGAGCGAATTTTTGTCTGCCTTGATTCCAACCACACCCATGAACATGTATTTGCAGAACTGGAAGCCTATGCGCCCCTTGTTTCTCCAAATAGCTACTGCATTGTCTTCGATACCGTCATTGAAGACATGCCCGACGACATGTTTCCTGACCGGCCTTGGGGCAAGGGCAACAACCCCAAGACCGCAGTCTGGGAATACCTGCGTCGCCTGAAGGAAGAAGGCCGCAACGGCACCGATGGTACCCCCCTCTATTTCGAGATCGACAAGATGATCGAAAACAAGCTCCTCATCACCGTCGCCCCGGATGGGTATTTGAAACGGGTCATTGGTGAGAAGGTGAGATGTAAGGTGATTTCCAACAAAGAACATGCCATCATGCAGCGACCAAACATTCACTGATAACCTTATGAGATTCAGAAACATTGCAGAAAATGTGTGCTTATCGCTTGTCACAAACTTGCGGAATTAACAGGGTTTGAAACCGAAGATACATTACGAAAAGCCCACAAAGATTGGGTAGTGAGTCAGTGGCGAATGGTAACAATTGCCGACAAACTCAATGTACCAAAAGTATAGAGGTGGGAGATAAAAGTTTTATTGAAACAATCAAAGAGAAATTGTTTCCTGTAGCAGATACCCGCGGCCGCTTTTAAATGATGTGGAGCGTTTGTAAAAAAGCTGCCAGTACTTTGCACAGGAATAGTTGTTGACTCGACTTCACTTCAACTTATAGGGATATTATGTCTACCCCAAAAAAACCATTTATATCAATAGCAATGACTGTTTTTAACTCTGCCTCATTTCTTGCAAAGTCCATTGAGTCGCTTCTTTCACAGGACTATGAAAATTATGAGTTAATAATTTCCGACAATGCTTCAGAAGACGGCTCAAGTGATATCTGCCAGGAATTTGCTAAGCGTGATAACCGCATAAAATATTACCGAAACATCATCAACATGGGGGCAGCCAAGAACAGTTTTAAAGCAGTTAATCTTTGTTCAGGTGAATTTACCATGCCGGTGGCTGACCATGATGTTCATCATCCCAGTTTCATATCCAGCCTACTGGAAATTCTCCAGCAAGATGAGTCGATTGTGCTGGCCTATCCGCGTACGAACTTAATTGATGAAAATGACCATCCCATAGAGTTAATGACGGATGTTATCGACACACGAGGAATGGACGTATGTCAGAGATTTAGCAAGATTGTTTGGGAAGCTTGCTGTATGAATATGGTTTATGGTCTATACCGTACCGCCGCAATTAAAGAAGTGTGGCATTTCCAGCCCACAATTGGACCCGATCTCATAATGATTGCTAAACTCAGTTTAATCGGTTCAATTGCGCAAGTGAATAAATCTCTTTTCTTTCGGCGTCGTAATAGGGCTGATGAGAACACACAAGAACTAACTCGCCGTCAAGTGGCTTCGTTCGTTAAGTCAGACATTAAGGCGCTTGTTCCATGGACGATGCTGGCGTATGAACATATCAAGATTATTCGGGAATCCCACCTCTCTATCAATGAAAAAGAACTATTGTTTGCCGATATCAAGAATTGCTATATGTATAGATTTGGGACAATTATGCGTCATGAGGCATCAGAGCTTATAAAAAATGCTGAACGGATTATATTCAACTCCAATCTTTCTCCGTCTATACAGCTTGACAACTATTTAGAACTCATTGAAATTGTAGAAGTATTCAGATATTTTTATATAGACATTCCAGATTTAGGCTATCTTGCGTCCTTGAGTTCACGACTATACCCATACAGTCAGCAGCGGATACCGTCCGTGATAAAACCGTATTACAAGTCGTGTGCAAACAAAACACCTCCTATCGGGCTCCCTGTGACCTCTGGAAATAACAGCGAAAATGCATGGCAGAAAATAGTGTTGCAGAAAACGGTGCGTTTGTATGCCGGCGATGTTCCAGACCTACCGGAATACAAAGGGTGGATCGGTTTGTCGCTTACTCAGCAAAATGATCGCCACCAAAGGCACGATATCACACGGCCATTTCCGCTTCCTGACAATTCGGTTGACAGTTTTCAGTCAGAAGATGTGTTCGAGCATATACCCTATGATCGTCTCGTCCCTGTAGTTAATGAAATTTTCAGAGTTCTGAAACCTAACGGCACGTTCAGGCTATCAGTCCCCGACTACGGTTGTGATGTATTGCAAGAACGATCCGCAAAGGATGCATTAGGAGAAATTGTCTTTGATCCATGGGGGGGCGGAACGAAGGAAAGCCCTGGTCATGTTTGGTTCCCCAGAATTGATGCGGTCAGGAATTTGATTGAAAGAACGGCGTTCGCTCGGCATGGTTCGGTCAGCTATCTGCACTACTACAACATGGATGGTACATTTGTTGTTAAACCGGTCGATTATTCGAAAGGGCATGTCCAGAGAACTCCTGACTTTGATAAGAGAGCCAAATCTCCATACCGACCGTTGTCAATGATCATCGATCTTGTTAAGATGCCGGAAATTCCTTCTCTGATTCATCCTGAATTCATCAAAGGAATGACATCGATCATTATACCGGTGCAGTCACTTCAACTGAATGAATGTATTGCATCTATAAAAAAACATACTGAAGCGCCTCATGAAATCATATTACTTGAGCAGGATGCAGCTCCAAAAATAAAAAAACAGATTATCAAAGCCACAAAGTGGAATCAAAATTATAAAGTTATGAAGTTCAATAAGGGCGAAAATATTATCCAGTCACTCAACGAAGGCATCAATCAATCCGAAGGCGAATATATAGTGATTTTGTTTGATGACGTCGTTGTCTATGAATGCTGGCTCTCCGACATGCTTGGTTGCCTGAATAGTGATCAGAAGATTGGTATTATAGGCACGATGTCCGATACCGCTCCAAATTCTCAGAGAGTGGAGGACCTTGATTTCAATGTACCGGAAAATCGATTGTCTTTTCGGGAAAATAACCGGAACAGAAGAATCCATACGAAATATCTTGATGGCTTTTGTCTGCTTTTCAGACGAGATATGCTGATTCAAATTGGGCTTTTTGATGTGATTTTTGGTAAGGACAGGCATGTATTCGACGACTTTTGTATAAGAGCAACACATGAAGGCTATATAAATGTCATTGCTGGGAATGTGTTCGTACACAACCAGGGTGGCATAAGTAGACTGATGTCCCGAGACAAATCTTTGTTCGATGAAAAATGGATGGGCTTGGATACATCAAACCCTCTGGAAGAAAAGGTATTGACCGGAAATTCAATAAATGATCAACATACGGCAACATCTGTAATCCCAGGAGATGATTTAAATCAATCGCTTCCGGGGGAACCATATTTAAGAATTGCCGATGTTGATATGCGTAATAACGCCATGAATGTGTTTGAAAAAGCCTTTGCCGCGCACTCAGGCAATGACCAGATTCCAGATAGACTTGCATTATGCAGAAATGCTTCACTCATGCCAAAATATCCCAATGTCAAAACCCTATTTTTTTTTCTCAGTCAACGTCAGGCTTATCGCCCAATACTGTTTTCAACTAATGAGGTATTCTGCGGCCCTGACTGCGAAACGATCTCTACTGACGGCTTATACAGCACCATTAAAACCCCCGCTGGAATATACGATGTAAAAGCAGTTGTAGAGCAATTGCCATCGTGTCAGATACCCGAAATTGTGGTGGTCAAGGCTGATGCCACACGCCGCAATTTCCCCATCAATCTAAATTCATTTAAATGCCCTAAGATACTCATAATAGGAAACACCCAGCACCTTGATGCCCCCGTGCGAACTCTCCTTCAGTATGCATCCAACGAACCGTTCGACTTTATCATGACGGACCACAAGCGCCACCATCTTCATTTTTTTAAAGAGGCTGGGTTTGATAGAGTCTTCTGGCTTCCGGGTGTCAATATTTACCCTCATGAACAATCCCTAATTGAGAATAAACTCTATGACGTGTCTTTTGTGGGCCAGGTTGGGCGATGGCACCCATATCGAAAGACTGTGCTACAATTTCTCCAGGCAAACGGTATTCCTGTACAAATCATGCAGGCGCCACATGAAAAGGCTGCAGAAATTTATGCAAAGTCCCTGATCAATCTAAATATCAGCCTGAATGGTGATTTCAATTTGCGAGTATTTGAAGTTCTTTCCAGTGGCGGTTTTCTATTGACAGACAGGCTGGGCAGGGAATCCGGTCTTGAAATGATTTTCAAGGATGGGGAGCATCTGGTTTGCTATGACAGCCAGCAGGATCTTCTTGAGAAAATTCGCTATTACCTAAAACATCCTTCAGAGGCCAATGCCATTGCTCAGAAGGGATACGAGGAATACAAAAGACATCATACCCCGGAAACAAAGACAAATGAACTTATTGATTTCATTTTAAATGGGCGATTAAATCCTCTTTATGAAATTCAGAAAGACAGCAGAAGCATACATGTAAGAAGCAAATCCAAAGAGGATCTATTTCAAAGAATTTCCACTTATGAATACTTTCAGGATGTTCATCTGAAAAACCATGAACCAGCAGCGCTTTTTTTCCCTTCGGTGGACCCTCGTCTGCTCTGTGATGTATCGGATCTGCCACGGCTACGACTATACCTAAAAGGTGTTGGGACAGACATTCCCGATACGAGCCTCCAGCTTTTCAATGATACGAATATTGCTGATCAGATTCATGCCCTATCATTGAAAGAGCTCAAGAAAATACAGGGTGCATGGGACATAGTTGTACTAACCGCCTCCGATCTTGTCGATCAGAACCTGGAAGATTTTCTGATTTCGATGAATTTTAAACTATTGGTCGTTTCCGATAGTCTCTCTTCCATTGATGAAGATAGTCGCGTTAAACTACTGGAATATTTTTCGGCAAATGGTTTAGAAAAAATTCATGATAATCCAGATGTTTTCTTTTGGAAGGACAAAAGTCTCTGGGGTGAATATCTCTTTTCGAAGGGATTTACAGCAGATGCTGTCAAGAATTTTGAACGGGCATTGGCTGATAATCCTGCTAACGAAAATGCCCTGAATAACTTGGGAGTCATATCTTATCAGTTGAACCGTTATGAAGCGGCCGAAAAATTTATGGTAAAAGCTGTCAGTCTGAATCGACGGAATATCAATTCACTGAACAACCTTGTCCAGCTTTATATGACCATGGAGCGATTTGAAGACGCGGCAGGGTTTTTATTGGAAATTACAGGCATGAATCCAGAACAGCCCGAACCTTGGTATTTGCTTGGATTATGCCATGAAAGACTGAACCAATTAGATGAGGCATTTGATGCTTTTAAAAAGGCTGAAAAGTTTGACGGAAGCGCCTATCCCATGCCTGAAGGGTTGCATGTGCAACTCGATAAATCCATGTTTGAAAAAAACAATTCTCAATCCAGAATTCTCCCTAAAAAAATACTTGTCATCAATAACTTATATCCACCTCAGGAGATGGGCGGTTATGGACGTTTGCTTTTTGATTTTACAAATATTTTGAGAAACCGGGGACATTCCATTTATGTTCTAACCTCTGATTCACCCTATCTGGGAAAGACCGACGGAGATAAGCCAGATGTACACAGAAGTCTTGTGCTGTTTGGCGGATGGGAGGGAGGCGTATGCAAAACCATGGAAAACAGGGATGATATTATTCGAATCGTGCGAAAGAACATAGCAGGACTCGAACAAGTATTAAAGGAATTCCGCCCGGATGCCTGCCTTTTAGGCAATATAGATTTTCTATCCAGAAATATCATGAATCCCATGCTGGATAAAAAAATCCCAATTATTCACCACATGGGCAATCAGCAACCGGGTTACGCTGTAAATGAAACACCGAAAAACAGACTCTACCACCTGGCGGCGGCCAGCAACTGGCTCAAGAATGAAATCCAGAAGCAAGGTTATCCCCTAAAAGACATTAGCGTAGTCTTCCCTGGCGCGCTGGTTGAGGAATTTAGGATGCGTATTCCCCCCGCACTGGACAAGCTGCGGATTGTCTATGCCAGTATTGTTCTCCCATACAAGGGGCCGCATATTCTGATCAATGCATTGAAAAGGCTTCATGACTCGGGAATTGATTTCTACTGCTCGATAGCAGGTACTTCGACGGATCAGAGTTTTGTCGATTCTCTCAAATCATACGTTAATGGAACCGGTATGGAAGAGAAAATCCATTTTCTTGGCTTTCTTGCCAGAGAAGAGCTGAAGAATCTATTAGCTCGTCATAATGTGCTGGTCTTTCCCTCCATCGTCAAGGAGGCGTTTGGAATCAGCCAAGTGGAAGCCATGGCCGCAGGACTTACAGTCGTGACCAGCGGAACAGGAGGAGCAAAAGAGATTGTCGAGCATGGGGTAAGCGGCATCATCTTCAAAACAGAAGATGATGCATCCCTTGCTGAGGAGCTGATACAACTTACTAAAGATCCCCTTAAATGCCAACAAATTGCTCTTGCCGGGCAGCGTAGAGCCATCGAAAAATTTGATATTGAGCGATCTGTGGATTCCCTGGAGTCCTGCTTCGCTCGGCTTCTGCAAACTAAAGGCATTCGCTGATTCAAAATAGTCGTGGGCTGGAGATGTTCCTGCAGATCATTTCCGGCTTCATGCCTGATTCTACCGGTTTTTGTGGTTTTTATAACTACAAACCGGTGAAAATTGCATTTTTGCAGCAATGTCACAATAAAAGGTGTCTTATATTTGTAAATATCGCACAATTCTGTTGCGCGATTCAATTTTTCAACAGAATCCAGAACATTCTCGTTGCTGCATCCATGCCAGGGTTGCGCCTAACCACATAATCCGGTAGAATCAGGTTTATACCGGTAATCTGGCGGATATCAAGGCCAGCTTCAATACAACCTGCAACTTGAGATGCCTGAAATGAAAAAACGAATCCTGTACGCCGAAGCCAATTATGAGGCGATTGTCCGTGAAAACGGCTATTTTGTGGACAAAACCGCCTACATTGCCAAACTGGAATCCGTCAAAAACCCGGTATTTCTTCGCCCCAGACGGTTCGGCAAGTCACTGTTGTGTACCATGCTCGAAAGCTATTACAGCATCCTTTTCCGGGACCGGTTCGACGTACTTTTTGGCCATACCTGGATCGGCCAAAATCCCACACCGCTGCATAATTCTTTTTTCGTGCTGCATCTGGATTTTTCCACAGTGGAAAACGGGGAAATGGCAGTCATGGAGGAAAGCTTCGATCTGGATTGCAACCTGAAAATAAAAACTATGGTCGGGCAAAGCAAAGACTGGTTCGCAGATGGAGTGAAAATCGACCCAGAGAAAAATGCAGCAGCCAATTTAAAAAAAGTGATCGATCATATCCGGTTCAACAACCTCCCCCCCCTTTACATCATCATCGACGAATACGACAACTTCGCCAATCAGCTCATCACCGGCCATAAGGATCATCTGTACAAAAAACTTATGGCCGATGAAGGGTTTTTGAAGACATTTTTCAAACTGATGAAAGAAGGCCGCAAAACCGGGGCCATTTACAATGTGTTCATCACAGGGGTTCTGCCCGTCACCATCGATGAGCTGGCATCGGGTTTCAATATCGCTAATTTCATTACCCTTCACCCCACATTTGAAAATATGCTCGGATTCACTCAGACTGAAGTGGATCGTCTGCTAAATGACATCTATCATGAGTATGACATTGAACCGGCTACCCGGAATCAGGTGGGGGAGGTAATCCGGAACCAGTACAACGGGTATCATTTTGTCGATCCGGATGGAGAGGCTGTCTATAATGCAACGATTCTGTTCTATTTTCTGAACTGGTTCTGTGAGTTCAAGACCATTCCGGAATATCTGACGGATATGAATCTGAAGACCGACCTGATGTGGGTGCGGCGCATCACCGGCTCCAATCCCGACAACACGAAAGGGTTTGTTGACCGACTTTTGCTGTATGGAAACATCGAATTCGACAGAACATTTCTGATCTCCAAGTTCAATATGAGTCAGTTTTTCGAGAAGGGCTTCTACCCCATTTCCTTTTTTTACCTGGGCATGCTTACTCGGGAAAGCCGGTTCATGATGAGGCTTCCCAATCTGAACATGCGCACGATCTTTGTGGAGTACTTCAACGAACTGCACCGAATCGATGTTTCCACAGGGTATGCCGACATGATGCAGCGTTTTGTTAATGATCTCGATCTAAATGCTCTGTTCGGGGGTTACTGGAAGGGATATGTGTCTCAACTGCCGGAGGCGATTTTCCAGAAGGTCAACGAGAACTTTTACCGCACGACATTTTACGAGCTGTGCAGCCGCCACCTGTCCCCGTGGTTCACCTGGAATCTGGAACGCTCCTATCCCAAAGGCCGCACGGATCTGGAGTTTGTAGGCAAATACAGCGAATGCTTTGCCAGGGTTCGGATGGTGATCGAATTCAAATACTACAGCAATGCGGCCTTCGAGAAACTCAAAACGACCATCAATGATTTTGAGTTGCAAGAGGCAGACACCAAACAGATCGCCGGTTATGTGGAGGGATTGAAACAGGAATATCCCGAAGCGAAAGTATCCCGGCATGTGATCTACTGCTTCGGTAATCAGGGGTTTCGGGTGTTTGATGTGTCGTGAAGGAATCTTCCATTGACCGATGAATCCAAACCGGAAGGAATCCGTTAGCCGGCTGGTCAATACCTCGCAGTTCACTTTAACGATTATTAAAACTGCCCCTGCTTTGCCAAAGAAAACTGATCCACCCGATTTTGCCTTGTTGTGAATCTTGGCAATTTGGGTCTGCTAAAAAACAGCTTTAGTTTTAATCCTTCCTTATAAATCATACCATTCGCAAACTCCTGTCGAATCGTTTAACAGCCAATGACCACGCACTCACGAAAACGAAATGGATACCCTCCCCTTCCACCTGCAGTAAATATAGATCCAGTTCCGGACATCATTCTTCTACGCTGGCGTCAAGAAATTGACAATTCACTTCTGCAATTGCTGTTTCCATTTATAATATCCCGATATATATAAAAATTCATAATAGGCACATTCTTTGCTTATTGCGTTTCTGAAGATCATTTTTTCTGAACCTTCCAGGTGCAATGCGCCTGTAGTGAACAATATATGGGAGAACTATATGCATCATCAGAAAAAGCAGCAATCCAGCCGTAAGGGACATCCAAAGAATAGAAAGCCGCAGGAAACAAAAAGCCTCTTCCAGGAAGCCTTGGAGCAGTATCGCGCCGGAATGCTTCAGGAAGCAGAAGATAAACTTCAGCCCTACCTTAATAATCATCCTGAAGATGCGCATGCTGTAAACCTTGCAGGTCTGATAGCCTATCAGCGTGAACAGTATGACTCAGCCATTTGCTCGTTTCGATCCGCTGTGTTGTTGAATGAAAGAGAGTACAGCTACCACAACAGTCTGGGGGCGGCCCTGAAAGACAGCGGCGATCTGACAGGGGCCATTGCTTGTTTTCAGAAAGCAATTGATCTGAATCCGAATTGTTCCGAGGCATCTTATAATCTTGGCGGTTCCAATCAGCTTCTGGGGGAACTTGATCTGGCTGTGGACTGGTATGAATATACGATATCCCGTAATCCGAAATTTTATCTGGCTCATATCAATCTGGCATGTGTCCATAAGGATCAGGGCAAGATTGAAAAAGCGATCGAAGGTTTTCGGCATGTTATTCAATCTACTCCGAACGATCCATTGGCCAATTCCAATCTTTTGTTTTGTTTAAGCTATCTTCAGGACATTGACCCTGAAACCGTTTTCAGACAGCACCAGGAGTGGGCGAAACGACATGCGCCGGAAGATTCTGGCGCCACAAGGGAGTTTGCCAATGATCCGACGGTTAATCGTAGAATCCGTGTTGGATATGTATCGCCGGATTTTCGTACTCATTCGGTTGTGTTTTTCATTCATGCGCTCATTCAGGGTCATGATCGTGGACAGGTCGAAGTTTACTGCTATGCTGACGTTGCAAAACCGGATGACGTCACCCAGAGTATGATGGCCAACGCAGATCACTGGCGAAATATTCACAAAATGCCAGATGATAAAGTATTTGAAAGTATCCAGAAAGATCAGATTGATATTCTTGTGGATCTCACCGGACACACCGGGAATAACCGCATGAAATTGTTTGCCAGCAAACCCGCCCCTGTGCAGGTCTCATATCTTGGGTATCCCAACACTACGGGACTGCCATCAATGGATTATCGAATTACCGATGCCACAGCAGATCCGCCAGGTATGACCGATTCGTATTATACGGAAGAGCTGATACGTCTTCCCGGAGGGTTTTTGTGTTATCAACCTTCGCTCGGAAGCCCGGGTATATCGGATGCTCCCTGTTTGAAAAACGGTTACATTACCTTTGGGTCTTTTAACAACAGAGCTAAAATCAATGAAAAAGTAGTTGCGATATGGTCAGACCTGCTAAAGCAAGTCGATAATTCACGACTAATTTTAAAATCGAGCATATCATCAGATCAGAGAGCCAAGCAGCAGTTGCTGTCCCTGTTTGTCCAAAACGGTGTTGACGCCTCTCGAATCGAGATACTGCCATATCTTCCTTTCAATGAACATTTAACACAGTATCACCGGGTGGATATTGCACTGGATACCTTTCCCTATAACGGTACAACCACAACCTGCGAAGCCCTGTGGATGGGAGTTCCGGTTATTACACTGACAGGAAATACACATGCTTCGAGAGTCGGAACCAGCATACTTGGTCAGATTGCATTTCATGAAGGTATTGCTGCATCGGAGAGTGATTACATTCAAAAAGCGGTGAGGCTTGCCGGTGATACTGACTTTCTACAATCCTGGAAATCAATTTGTCGCGATAAAATGCAGGCTTCTCCCCTGATGGATCAACAAGGATTCGTCTTAAAGCTTGAGGCCGCCTATCGCCGCATCTGGCAAAACCGGTGTGCGCGTCTGATTGCCGAAGGCCGTGATCCTGCGGATGTGAAGACTGTTACTATGGAAGGAGATATCTCTGTCTGTGTGTCCGGTTCTGTTCAGGGCATACCATCTGATACTCTGCAGGAAAGTCCGGACTGGTTCGAGCAGGAAATCTCTTTTGTACGGACTTTTTTAAAGCCAGGTATGAATGTGATGGATATCGGGGCGAATTACGGTGCATACACTCTGACAGCCGCCAAGGCGGTTGGGCCATCAGGAAAGGTGTTGTCGATTGAAACGGATCGGCTAATGGCGACCTGTCTTGTCCGGAGCATTAGTATCAACCGTATGGAACACGTTAACCTGATTCAGACATATATTCCTAATGATGAACTGAAGTCATTGGATTGGAACCCTGATTTTCTTAGAATAAATAGCCAAGGCCAGGAAGATGGCGTTATTGAAACCAGCAAACGGATTCTGGCATCCTGTTCACCGCTGGTTCTTTATGAAATCGGGCATGGGAATACTGGCCCGGAAATGGCCAAATCATTTATGGAGATGGGATACCAAAGTTGCCGGTTGATCCCTGGGCTTGGCATTCTGGCGCCATTCACCATAACAAGTACACTGGCTGGGTTTGAACAGAATCTCTTCTTCTACAAGTCTGGCTGCGCAAAAACACTTTTGCAGCAAGGGCTTCTAAGTCACCGGTCAGGTGATGGATTTTCTCTTGCCGCTGTTTCTCCCGCTATATGGATTGATTACCTTCAGAGCTTTCCATACATGCTGCAATGTCTTCAACTTTGGCAGACGTATATGTCGGAACATACCAGTGACCCGGATTGGCAAGCACATCAGCGGGCGCTGTCTGCATATTCTGTCTCCCAGTTGCCGGGCTATGACACATCAGATCGCTATTGCGCCTTAATAACCGGCTATGAATTGATGACAGATCTGTTACAGCGCAACGCCACGGTTTCACGGCTTCTGACTGCAATACGCATGGCTGTAGATTTGGGATACCGGGCAGATGCGTTAAGAATGCTAAACCACCTGTACAACATCTTTGATTCGGAGCAGGCAGTTTCCGTGGATGAGCCGTTTCTTTCAGTATCAGCGCGAATGGCGATGATTGATCCCCGAAGCGATATTGGCCAGTGGCTGGTGTATTCGGTTCTTGAAACCCGTGAGATATGTAAGGAGCGCTCTTCACATTCCGACAAAAGCGATTTGACTGACCTGGAACTGATGAGAACCTCTACTTTTTACAGCGATAAAATGGAGAGGCGTCGGCAACTGATTCAAACGCGGGTTGGGATAGATGACGGATAAAAGTCCCCACTCCCGCAAGAGGAGGGGGTTAGGGGGTGGG
>Ga0194038_1000882_pt1 | contig 12994 bp, 6 predicted proteins | sample JunL226m_MetaG_FD_148630 | JGI IMG/M metagenome (GOLD analysis project Ga0194038, IMG submission 148630) | Anoxic zone freshwater microbial communities from boreal shield lake in IISD Experimental Lakes Area, Ontario, Canada - Jun2016-L227-6m | ecosystem: Environmental > Aquatic > Freshwater >...
GAAAGCAGGTCTTCAGGGTCAGTTCATTAGCCTGGGCATAGTCGCGGTTCTTGAAGACCGAAAAATAAACATCCTCCACAAAGGCGCATACCGGTTCGATATCGCCGTATTGATAGACCCGCTTGGCCAGGTCCAGCCCCTTGTCTCTGGTTACGGGATCTGGCAGCATCATCCGTTGCACCCGTTCCACATACAGGCCCTGCATTACAAGATTGGGAACCTTCAGAACAAGTTCTCCCTTATTCGTCTCCCTAACCAGGGTAAGCACGCCAAAATAGTAGAGAAATGAGGCAATGAATGTCTTGTCCTTGGAGTGGTCCGAAAGCATTTCGTTTAGACCGAAGCGGCTGCTGACTCTAAGTACTGCTATGCTCGCCTCCCTTTCGGCCAGTGTGAACACCATGTTTCGGCCCCCTGGCAAGTTCGCCGTGTATTCCAGTTTGGAGTCGTCCACGGCCAGGTTGGCATCAAGCATTTCGTTCGGATAGGCGCATCGTTTCTGAAACTGCTTGAAAAAATAGAGGCAAAGGGTGGGGTTGTAAACTACAACGTGGCCGCGGGGAACGAAATTGTAGCCGTTGTAATATGTGCGCATCATCTCCAATGCCTCGGATGCCTTTTCCTCTCCCAGCCCGCAGCCCGTGGCAATGTCGCCCAGGGTTTTCGCCACCTCCTCCTCTCGAAATCCGCACAAATCTCCAAACTCAGGCTCGAAAAAAATATCTTCGGCAATGTTGTAGCCGCTCGTGATATCGCTCAGCACCACGGGTGAAACGCCGGTGATGAAACCCGGTCGAACATTACACCGCCTGTGGAAGATTTGACCATCTTGAAAAAGGTTCGAAGCACGCCTTCGTCGTGGACTAACGCCGTGTAGCGATCACGGGAGTCCAGAGTCGGCAGCATCATGACCGTATTGGCGAAGTTGTCATACTCGTCAATGAGCAGGTAAACGGGATGACCGACGCTTGCAGTCACACCCACCAATGAATCGATAGTGTCGAGGGCGTCTCCTTTATTGATGTTTATGCGGGACATATCGAACCCATGGTCTCCGTAATAGATGATGAAGTTCCTGATGCGGGCGTTGATGTGGTTAAATAGCGAGCGATTTACATCATCCGGCGTGCCTGTGGAATCTACACAGGAGAAATCAAGGCGAAGAATGAAATAGAAATTACTCTGTGGAGTTGGATTCCGGCCGATCGCCAAATGGCCGAACATGGCATCGAAATCGTCTTTGCGGGCAATATCGTAGTAGTTCTCCAGCATGGAAAGGAGCAGGCTCTTGCCAAAACGTCGGGGACGGATAAAGAGCTGCGATTGCGCCTGTTCCAGCAAGGGGATGGACTGGGTACGGTCGCAGTAAAAATATCCTTGGGTGACGATTTGTCTGAAATCCGCCATTCCGTAGGGGAATTTGATCATGATTCACATCCTTTTGTACTGCAAGCGGGCATAATTTCGTGTGTTTCGTGGTTTAAAAGTATTTTCGTGGCAAACAATAAATCAAGGTCATCAATTATCATAATTTGCTGAAATATGAAAGGGAATGCCCCACCGATGATTTCGAGCTGAGGTGGCTGACGCAGAAAGGCGTGTGAGCAGGTAAAAGAGGTTCGCCCAATATACTTCTTCGCTGCATCTTCATGCAGGGAGCGATTTTTTATCTCACCTTGCCTCCTGTCGTCAAATGTGATAGCTATTTGCAGATATTTACAAGGACGCACTGATTCCGGAGCTTTGTAAAATGACGGAGGCAGTTCATGAGGCCGGCGGTAAAATCGTTATGCAACTGGCGCACGCCGGTCATTTTGCTCCTGAAAACTTAACGGGTCAACCCCCCGTGGTGGCTTTAAATTATGAGGGCCTCAGTCTGAAGCCGCGCAAAGAACTGACGGCCCAGGATATTCAGGACATGGTTGCAGCATTTGCCGATCCGGCCATAAGAGCCAGATCATATTGCGTCAGCCTGGAGCATGAAAAAACGAAGTAGTCAGCCGCAGTCTTCCTTTATGAGCAGTGCATGCGGTTCGTATCAATGGTCACAATCTGCGCTTTTGAACCCCTGTCCCAACTCGTCCCTGTTGAGGGAAGGAAATCGCAGATTGTGACCATTCACTCATCATTTTCGTTATTTTCATTATCAGATAGGAAATTCAGCGTATCAATCAAAGTGGTCTTTCCTTTAAAATTAAGGTAGTCGATGATACCATTTATGGCTTCTACAGACTTCTTATATCGTATTTCCACCATATTTGCTTTCATGAAGGGAAGATGATAGCTAAGTTTCACAATAATTTCATTTGTTTCGCCACTGTCGTATGGTAGAAATTGTTCATCACATTTTCGATATCGCAAAAGGAAAAGTAGAAGGCTTAGACAAGTAAAAAATTTTGGTGTGTAGTGGTATTTTGGTTTATCGATCTCATTAAGCAAAGCGTTCATGAATATTGTTGTTGTTGTACCATGCAGTGCTTCCTGACCATTGCTGCGCAACGAAAGAATATTCTTGATCGCTCGTATATTCTGCATTGGAAAGACATTTCTTTCGCGGATATCTTTGGCAATATACTCAAAAATCGCCTGAATGTTGCTGGTATCCATTAGTGATCTGCTACCAGCCTCACATGTTGTTCCTGTTGCGGTTTTATATTTAATATAGTTCATGATACAGTTATTTACATTGTCGGGCGTTGCTCCATAAAGCCATGTAGCTCTGGTTATCATTTTGCGTATTTCTTTAGTATTCCAACTTCGAATTTTAGATGTGTGAATCCGCAATGCTACAGAAAAGCGGGCAATCAGGTTCTCACCTACTTGAGAACCTGGCAAACCATTCTGATTTAGTACAGGCAGATTTACTCTACTTCCGTCTGGAAAAGAATAGGGTTTCTGTGTTTTCAAAAAATCATACATCTGCTGCAGACGTAATGTGAAAATTTTTGTTTGTGGTGTTGTTTGCTCAATTTCATTGACCAACTCATCAATTCCGTTCCAAATCCCAATGGCTGGATGTGGTGTCAGCTCTTCAAGAGGCGGCCATCCTTTGGCATCTGTTATCAGCTCTTCCACTTGGCAGGGTCGCATTGTCTGATAATCTACAAAAACACTTCTCCCATGCAGAAAAGATGTATCTTCCGGTTTTACTTCCATGTGCGCCATACCACTGGCCGGGCGAATCCGAACATGAATATCTACGGGCATCGTTTTAGGGGCAGGTACTGAAAAAGGGAAACTCAGTAAACGAAATGGTGTTTCTTTGGTCCGTTGTTCATTAGTATCATTTGACCACAGCGATAGTTGTTTTTCGCTTTTAATCCCGCTTTTAATTTCGTTTTCAATTCCACTTTCATACCAAGTGTCGGCAAATTTTCTGCAATAACGTATTGCACTGCCGAGAATAATTTCCCGGATAATTTTCTGGTTCCTATTCACAGACTGCAGAGCCTTTTCACAATTATCGGCAGTTCTGACAAAATGTCTCACAAGACTGGCTCCGGCAATGGATAGTCCATCAGCAGGTCTGCATACTTCACTATCCAGGATTTCAGTGCAACTCACAGGTTTGAGCAGGTCTTCATGCCGACCATCACGGGCGATGACAATATCTACTTTGCGAGAATCCTCATGAATCTCGAAACGCCCTTTAATTGGTTCAGGATGGTATTCCATTCCCCCCTTCACATCTGGTGCGTCAACCAGCGGAAGACCGTACAATTTTGGAGCGAAAGGGATTCTGGCCATGTTCAGAAAGCTTTGATGCTGGGTTAAAGCCTTTTCAGCAGATTCTCCTATATCATTAGGGATGAAAGATGATGATGATGCGGCTGTATGAACTGCCCAGATAATAAGAACTTGTGGCGATACCTCCCGGCCCAGTGGTCTTAGCACCAGGTAGAGATGCCCTCCGGTAGCACCAAGATACTTTGCAATTGGATGATATTCCGCCTGTTCCTGATGCACGATTTCCAATACCCACTGATTCGAGAGTCGATTAATGAGCAGTGGGCCAGTTTCACTACCGGCAGCGGTTCGACAGCCAAGTATTTGTTCTTCCCTTATGCGCAGAGAACCTTGATATATCTCTGTAAGTTTGAATCCATCGCATTTTTTTTGAAGAGACCTGATGGCGACACTGATTAACAGACGGGCTATGTCTGCCCATGTACGGGCCTGCCAGTCCCAGAAACAATCTTTTTCCTGTTCTTGTCGTAGAAGTCGTTTATACCAATACCATACTTTCCGGTATCGGATATCGTTAAGCAACACATAATTGGGCGGTGTCGCAGGATTGGGTGCGGTGACATCCAGCAACTGCGGTGACAAATGGAGCTGTACACAAAGCGAAGCCAGAAGTCGGACGCATTGAACACGAGTAGATGTCACATAGGCTGGATTCTCAACAAATGCATTTGCAATATACCGTTTTCCTACATGATTGCAGCGCAAGAGAAAATCTTTGAGGATACGATTTTCATGCAGGTTATGCGTTTCCTGCCGTGCAATCGCCAAGAGTCTTTGTCGCGGGCCAGCTTTCTCAGCCATAGTTCGCCCTGGCTGCCGAATATACCAGCGCAGGCAACCAATGTCGGTTTCTTCGACACGATTTGCCGACATCATTTGTCTTTCCCGAATCAAGGCTCGGCGGGTAGCCCGTACTATTTCTGGAAGATGGCTATGCATCTCCTCTGCGATATCCACAATCAGCGCCCTAAACGGTTCTTGTTTATTTGCCTGGATTTTTTCCAGATAAGCCTGAACAGCGTCCCACTCAATCCGGCTGTTCTTTTCATTGTCATGTTGCTCGTATTTTAGAATGTCCTCAAAGAAGCTTGACCAGTCTTCGACCACCCGGGAAAGAAGCGAATCCTTAGGCTTGCCTTGTTCATCTTTTCCGTCATAACGAAGCATTACTTTATTAGGCTCAAGACGAATTATTTCCTGAACTATCTCTTTACCGGCCTTGTTGCGGATATGGATGCTCTCGCTTTTCTTATCGCCGAAAACTGTTCCATGCGGAGATTCAAACAAGCGGCAGTAACTATCGGAATTGGGAGGCTTGAAGGCTGGTCCCAGCGGATGAAACCGTTCATGTCTTGCCGGAAGGACTATACTCGCCTCTTCTATCAACGAGATGACCGGGCTTCCATAGAAAGGGAAACAGGTTTCACTGGAAATGACCATTGTCTCTTCGCTCGAAAAGCAGGACCACGGCCAAAAATGCAATTGGGCTGCAATACTCATGGAATACCTTTACCGTGTCACGCCCTGCCAGATAAACATGCCTGAGGTGTTATTCTGTAGTGCATCATCAAATGCCTTGAGCAGTGCTTTATCATCAGTTTTTTCAATGATTCTTCCAATTTCTTCTAAGGCCGTATTATTCATCCCCCCGATATCTAAGCCCCTCAATTTGGGTAAAATCTTCTGTTCGATCTGATCGGCAAAAGCAATCTTGTAAACATTGTCGCCATTCACTCCTGGATAGTTACTCACATAAGTCTGCATGCTTAGCTGCACCCTATGACCAAACGGTCTCCCCACCTTGGTGAGGGCATTATTGAGACCATCAATCCATTCCTGCACCATATAGGCGCGTTGACCAGCATCAACAGGCCGACACCAATCCATCCACTGAGATAACATAAGATATCCTGGAGGGTCGGGTAGTTTTTTAGGTTGGCCCTGAGCATTCCTTTTGGCAGGCTTACCAAACCGCAGGATATTGGCGCGATCGAGTACCTTGTCTGACAAAGTTTGAGTCGTCTCATCCTCATTCATGGTTCCTGCAAATAGCACATTTCGTTTTACCCAAAAGGACATTTTTCTACCCGGTCCCGTGTCCAAAGTGATTTCAGAATGTTGTCGTTCAATCTTATCAGACAAATTCCGTAGTTCAAGCTTGGACAGAAACTCGCTGAAGTAATACTCTGTCCGGGCAAGATTCATTTCGTCCAGCAATATCAGAAGCATTCTGTCTTTAACTTTCTGGTTTTCATCGAGCCCTTCAATGTTGTTAGAAGGATTCATTCGGATTAGGGCACGGGCCAAGTCTGTGGCCTTGTAGCGGTTTTCAAGATAGTTGTAAAATCCGAACATATCCTGAGGGGAATCCCATCGCGGCTGAACTGCGATCACCAATGAATGCATTCCCATAAGCTGTGCATAAGCAGTTGGTAGAAGTGTCTTACCGGTACCCGATACACCAGCCAGCACTGTTAGGGGATTGATATCCTGGCATTTAAGAGCCGTATGAAAGGACTTAATGACCCGTTCATGAAATTGATAACCAGCATTTTCAAGGCATATCTGAACTTTGTTCAAGGCATGTTCTTCATCGTCATCCGGGAATTTATTTCGAGGCAGATTAGTCTCTTTAAGACATTGCGGCTCTTGAAGCAGGTCGGCATAGGCGCCATCATTGCCATCCTGCCCTCCAGAAATAGACAGTTTAGCGATTTCCCGTGATAGCACAACTTTTTCGGCAGCGAGTGACTGGACCTCTCGCTCCGCCTTTCGAATGGCTTCCCTGGCATTATTTTCATCCTCACGAACTTTACTAAGCGACTGTTGTGCTTCTGAAAGGTCATTCTTTGTCTCGTAGAATTTAAATTCCACATCTTTTAACTCAGTCTTTTGCTTTTCAAGATCAACAATTTGTTCTTTTCGGTTTCTGATATCTTCTTTGTGGGATTCGTTTTCTTTTACAAGATGATTTCGCTCTTGATCAAGACGAGTACAATCATCCTTAAATGGCTGTATTCTTGTACTAAGCTCCTGCGATAGAATTGTTAAACGTTTGGTCTCCTGTGTCATTTCTTCGATTTTGTTTGAAAGGTATTCATGTTTGATTTGCATGGTATCCAGTTCAATCCTGCGTTCTGCAGTCTGCCTGGTTAATGTGTCTGCCTGGTGGCGCATATCTTCCGATAAACTGCGTTTCTCTTTAAGTTCTTCATCCTTCCGATTCAGAGTTGTGGATAATTGATCTGACTCTGCTGTATCTTTTTTTATCTTTTCAGAAAGATTCTCATGACTGCTATTCAGAGCATTAAGCACTATTCTGCGATCCGCGATCTGACGAGTTAAAAGTTCAAAATCCTTTCTGATAGAAGTCAATTTTTCATCTGTGTCGGAAAGGTTCTTGTGTGCTTCCGTTATTTTTTCACTTAAATCATCAAACTTCTGCTTTTGTGACTGGAGTTCTTCAGTTTCTTTAAAGAGTCTATCAACTGCCTGCGATAGAGAGTGGTGCTGGCTTTCCTGTTCACCAATCTCCTTTCGAAATTCAATGATGCGATATTCAGCATTGGCACATTCATCTTGAAGTCGTGTAATCTCTTTTCCGATTTGTTCCTGTTCCTCCCGATCCGACTTTAGTCTTAACAGTTCGTTCTTTTGTTCTGTTATCCAGTTTCGCAATTCAGTCACATCAGCCTGCAACTGTTCTTTGCGGGACGCAAGTTCGGCGACATGGCGACTGTCTATCAGGGCGGATTGGAATCGTTGCCGCCAATACCAGAACATACCAAAAACAAGCACCAAAATAAGAATACAGCCTGCTGTGGCAAACAGCCACAGCCCAAGAGGTAAGAAAGGCAAGGAGACAGCGTTCATGATGTTCTTCTCTTTCAGTTTGAAATGATTTGTTATTGTTGTTTCTTTCTCTGTATAGCGTATCGGCTCACAAGTTATAAGTTTGAGGATTCGTTGCCGGAATGAGATTTATCGTCTAATCTGCTTGTTTTAAGCCAGGCTTAACTGATGACTCGATATCCTTACTATTTCGCTCCAGCGAGTTGATGACTACACCAAGTTTGTCACTTGCAGACTTGACATCTTGGGCGACAGAGGAAATAACCTCAACTGCCTGAAAAACAGAGTCATTTTTGATCGACAACTCTTTGGGCAGTTTTTCGATCCGGCTTATGCTCAACTCAAGTTTTGTTACTGTTTCTGTCATGTCCTTATGTTGTGATTTTAGCGAATCATTTGCAGATTTTATTTTTTCACCCATACTTTTTAAGGTTTCTATGGATTTTGACAGTTCTTCCATATCTTTGGTGATGGTTTGTCGCTCATCGGAAAGTCGTTTTGATATTTCGCTAAATTGATCAGATTTTTCTTTCATGGCGCTAATCGTCGGCATCAGTTTGTCATTTGAAACAGTTGCTATAGTGTCAATGGTATTCGTGAACGTAGTTATCCCTTGATCCAGGTTTTTTTGGCGGGTTGCAAACCGTTCTGACAATCCATCAATCTGACCAGAAACTTTTTGTATTGCCGTTGTAGCTTCACTGGCCTTATTCACGGAAGCAGTCAGTACACTGGCATCGGATGTTACCTGTTGACTTGCAGTTCCCAGGGTTTTCGAGGCGGTGCCAGCATCTTTTACAATATCGCCAATCTGAGTTTTCAGCTCGGTAAGTTGCTCAGTAAGATTGGCGATAGGTGCTTCACTACCGGTTAATTTTCGGATGGCGGCATCAAGTTCGGCCAAACGCTTTTCGTATTGGACAATGCTATCCTTCAGCTCAGCAAGACGCTTCTGTTCAGCCATTGCCTCCTTCTTCGCTGCCTCATGTCGGTTCTGTTGATTACTAATATTTACAGAAAATTCTGCATTTTTCTGTTCCAGGACAGCTTGTTCTTTCTTTAATTCTTCAGTCTTTTTCTGATTGGCTGTAAGCAGAATTTGAGAGTCTGTTATCTTGGTTTTAAAGATGAGATATTCTTCCTCGACCTTATTTGTCTTATTCGCCAACGCTGCCAGACTACCCTCAGCCGCTTTTACATGCGCTTCTGTTTCAACAAGCTTGACATCCGCCCCTTGTTGTTGAGTACGAAGTTTGGGGAGTTGAATTAGTATCTCACTGTGGGTCTGAATATCTTTTTCAAATTGGGTCCGGTCCTTGTCAAGAGCTACCTGATTTCCGATAAGTACGGTCCTCTCCTGTTCGAGATTGACGATTTTCCAGCCTGAAAGCACGGATAAAACTACTATCAAAGCAATGAGCATGCCCATAGTTACTAAAGAAGGTAGCGGCTTGTCGAGAAATATTTTCCCAGACAACGCCGGATCAGTTGCTGGAGTTGTAAGGTGTGAGTCTGTCGAGACTTCATTTTTGTTGTTCATGACTGTTACTCCATTCATTCAAAATTCTGTTCACACATCCATCCATATCTTCCCTCAACTGATAAACCCAGAAACGTAAAATTTTCCAGCCCATCCCCATAAGTTGGATATCTCGCCATATATCTTCAATCTTCCGTGAACCGTCAGGATTCCGATGAAAACTTGCTCCATCTACCTCAATGTCAAGATGAAAATCCTGCCGGATCAACGCAAGATCAAGCCTGCGGTTGATCACAGGATGCTGCGGAATAGGAGAAAGACCCTTTTGGATAAGCGCCTGATAAAGTTTTTGTTCCCAGGGGGATTCGTGTGGAAACCATGCCCCCCCTGCATCCATTTTTGTTTCATGAACGACACGCGAAGGACGCGCCAGTTTTTCAATATGACGGATACCACAGTGGGATGCCCAATTTCTATTTCCGACAACCTGTAAAACGGCCCGAGCACGACTTACAGCCACATTAAAGAGGTTACCCGTTTCCCGCAAAAAGTTAAGAGCCCCCTGCGGCATGTCGGGTCCTGCACATAAACTGAAGAGGATAACATCACGTTCCCCACCTTGGAATCCATGCGAAGTAGAAACCTCCAAATCCACTGCACGAAGAGATTCCCATGACAGGCTGCCGTCATGAATTATGTCTCGAATGCGATCGGCCTGTTCCCGGAATGGAGTAACTACTCCAAGTGTGCCCCTAAATCCATTACCGAGAATATCCTGAATCTGTTTCTTCACCGCTGTGATTTCAGCAGCACACCATGCTCCGCTGCTTCCGCCGCTTTTTACCTCGCCATCAACTTCAAACCAATGCATGCCTGGCTTAAAACCGGGTACAGTTGGCAATCGTGCAGGGTCGGTTTCTACTTCCAGGCGGCCACCGTAAAACAGCTCATTGGAATATTCTGCAATTTCAGCCACACTCCTGTAGGTAGTTCCGAGCAGGACAGGTGTAACGCCAGTGGTATCTGCAAAGAGTGTGTAAAGGGAGGAATCCACATAAGAAAACCGCTGGTCAGCCAACTGGTCAAGCCCGGCGCGACGACGAAGAATGGTATCTTTTGTGCGGGTGAGGGTGGTAATGTGGGTAAGTTGATTTGGATCTCCTATCACGCCAGCCCGACGTGCTCGAAAAAAAAGCGGTATCGCCGACGGAATGTCAGACTGGCTGGCCTCATCGATAATTACAAGATCGAAAATGGCGGGCAGCAAAGGAACATGGCTACCGACTGAAAGACTGGTGACTGCCCAGCAGGGAAAGTGTTTGAAAAGCCTGGGCAATTGTTCAGTTAAAACCTTGTAGGCCGAGGCTTGAAGTTCTCCATGTACCATGCCGGTAGAAATATCATCCAATACGGTACGCAGATTGGCAAGCGTTTCTCGATCTTCTCCTATGGCCAGGCCGCCTGTTGAGGCCCGCTGTCTTTCCAACGCACGGCTGGAAAGGTCGATAATTCGTGTGTGCATATTCTGAATGGTGTCGGATAGTGTAGCATAATCTGGTAATTTTTTAATTTCTGGTTCAAGCGCAAATACCTGCTTTTGAAGCTCACAAAACAAAGCGGCATCATTCAAAAGAGTCATATTCTCTTGCAGCGCTATAATTTTCGATGGTGTTGGGAATATACCTTTGGGAATTTTTATGCCTGGAAAGTGACACATGCCTTTTTGAAAACTTGTCCACACTGAAAGAGATAAAAGGCAGGTTAGCCGAATGTACAACCTGTATTTTATAGAGCCAGCACCAACCATTTCCTGTATTCGATACAAAACTTTCTGAACTGTCTTTAGATGGCGAGTTGGAAATTGTTGTGGGTTGGATATCAAGTTTTTTATCATTTCTGCTGGCAGACCCAATTCAAGTTGGGATAATTGCTGCTCCAGGCAGCCAATTCGTTCCTGCCATAGCAATCGCTGTTTTGCAAGATGAAGCTTTTCTTCGCAGTCTTCCAACAAAGGAATTAACTCCTCAAGTAAATGAGAAGCTTCGAGCGCCGCTTCATGATCGCATGATCCATCCCTTAATTGTTTGATAGCCTTTGAAAATGTCATCTTCAATGACGGATAGTCACGACTATTGCACCGAGTAAGAATCGGTTTGTTCTTACTATCATGACAACGTTCATAAACTGCATCAATTGACTTGTGATTGCGGCTGGCGAACAAAACAGGCCTGCTATACAAATGAGAATTAGCTATCACAGCGCTCACTACCTGGCTTTTGCCAGTTCCAGGCGGGCCTGTAACGACTGTGAGTGGTTTGTTCAATAAAGAGCCTGCGGCGCTACGCTGATCATCGTTAAGCGTGATTACTTCCGCAATATGAACATTTGATGAAAATAATTCAGACACTTCCGACTTGTCAGCTTCCCGGAAAAGGAATTTCAGAGCTGTGCTGTCCAGTTCAGCGTCTGCCAAAACACGTATCCGACTCAATTCACGAAGCAGATTTTTTGAATACTTAGGGCGGGTTGCCACCATAAGAACAGCACGGTTATAAATGCCAGTAGAAAGCGGGGTGCGAATCGGCTGAGACGGGATGTTTTCAGTTCGTAAAGGTTCGATAAGTCGGTGTGCGCAAAAAGCCGAAAGTGTAGCAGTAAGATGCTCCAAAGCAGGCAACGCTAATCTTGACATGGATTGATCGCAGTCTGTTTCATGTGTGAAAAAACCACATGCCGAAAAAAAAGATCGTCTTTTTTCCGGAGTGTTAAATGTATGCTGTAGCCAGTCGAGATCAACCTGATAAACTGCAGTGTCAATTTGTACAGTTAGTGCGCCTTTTTCCAGAGAATAATTCACCGGTACGTAAAAGACTGGTTTTAAGATATCCACATCGGGATCACCTTCCCTGCAGATGTGAATAACCTGGATGGGGTAGGCAAGAATAAGCAGACTATCATCACCATGAGCCGTTAGACGTTGGACAAACCGGGAAAGATGTTCTCCTATTGGTATTGAAATATGCCATGGTTGACCTGGGCGTGGAAGTGATTTTCCGCTGGACGGTAGAAACAGGAAGGTATTGTTTGATTCATTAAAAAATGCTTTCGCTTCGGCGCGACCATCATTTCGGATGCAATCACAATAGTAGTTCACCAAAGATCGAAACTTTTCCCATGGACCCAAAGATAAAATTACTTCTTCTGATGTGGGTGGTATCGAACTTGTTTTAGAGGGTGATGAAAACGATGATGATACCAACAGAGAACAAGCTTCATCAGAGATGTAAGGAAAGTGAATACCGTGTCTGTTATGGTCATTTTTAATTGCTGATTCAATTACTTTTTTATTAGAAGATTGCCAACGAGGTTTTTCAAAAGTAACCAGACCTTCCTTCATCAACCGACGTAATTCTGCAACAATTGCGAAGTTGGGGATATTTTTTCCTTGAATAAAAAGTTTGTGCCGGATATTAATTACCAACAGGGGCCGAGAAGACGCATTCAGAATTGACAGGATATCCAAGTTTTTATTCATAATCCATAAGCCTTCACATATCCTTGTCTTTTCATCCGCGATGATTCCTCGTTGTTGTCTCTGGAACATTCTCCTGTTTGGATGGTTTCCAGATAAACCTGCTTTCTGGTCTTCGTTTTATCTTTGGGGCGACAGGTTTTATTTTGTGCAAAGGGGATATTAAAAAACTTGATATCACCGTCCTTGAATATCAGCAATTTAAGTCAATAACAATATCTTTTGATAGAAAAGATTGGCTACTGATCAAGTCATTGATTACCATAAGGCTGTTGCATGATCGGGCAACAGGTAGCGCCAAGGTGGTGGGCTGATGAAAATTGCCATATATTTTAGTGAAAAACTGATCCTATTTTTCTTCCGCCCACCCCCACCCCCTAACC
>Ga0194038_1000883_pt1 | contig 12989 bp, 11 predicted proteins | sample JunL226m_MetaG_FD_148630 | JGI IMG/M metagenome (GOLD analysis project Ga0194038, IMG submission 148630) | Anoxic zone freshwater microbial communities from boreal shield lake in IISD Experimental Lakes Area, Ontario, Canada - Jun2016-L227-6m | ecosystem: Environmental > Aquatic > Freshwater >...
TGCCGCCAAACTTGGCCGCCAGCACCGAGGTGATGGCCGCCGTCAGCGTGGTCTTGCCGTGGTCAACGTGCCCAATCGTGCCCACATTGACGTGGGGCTTGGTACGTGCGAATTTTTCTTTTCCCATAATCAGCTCCGAAAAGTGAAGAGTTCAAACCATCAAAAACTGGTGCCCATTGCGGGAATCGGACCCGCGACCTCTCCCTTACCAAGGGAGTGCTCTACCACTGAGCCAAATGGGCTATCAAAATCTTTACAACCAACCGTGACCCTTGACTGTGGAGCGGGGTAGGAGAATCGAACTCCTCGCTTTAGCTTGGAAGGCTAAGGTATTACCACTATACGAACCCCGCCAAGGCTCGCCCTTACAGGCATCAGTCAACTTGTCACTGGTGGAGAGGGCTGGATTCGAACCAGCGTACTCGTAAGAGGGCAGATTTACAGTCTGCTGCCATTAACCACTCGGCCACCTCTCCTTTGGTGAACCTTGGATTATGCCATGAAGTTTGACCCTCAGCCATAAATTCAGACCAGAAGAAGAATCAAAGAGCGGCCCAAGCAGCCTTCAAGCCGCTTCCTCGGGAGGCGCGTGCTGCTCGCGCCACTCTCGCGAGCGGGAAAAATGGCCGCAGCCGATGAAGGGCAGCGGCGGGCGCAGCGCCGAAAGCGGCGACGGGTGGTTAGCCACCAGCACCAGATGGCGGGTTTCGTCGATCAGCGCGCGCTTGCCTTGCGCGTGCGCGCCCCAGAGCATGAAAATGGCGGCGCGCGCCTGCTGCGAAGCATGTGCGATTACGGCGTCGGTCAGCCGCTCCCAGCCACGCCCGCTGTGGCTGGCGGGCTGCCCTTCCTCCACCGTCAGGCAGGTGTTGAGCAGCAGCACGCCGTGCCGAGCCCAGCGCACCAGACTGCCGCCGGGACTGGGAAACGGCGGAAACGGCGCACCCAGGTCGCGCTGCAATTCCTTGAAAATATTGCGCAGCGACGGCGGCAGTGCTACGCCGGGTGCCACAGAAAAGGCCAGGCCTTCGGCCTGACCGCGCCCGTGGTAGGGGTCCTGCCCCAAAATCACCACGCGCAGCGCCTCGGGCGGCGTCAGTTCCAGGGCGCGCAGCGGTTGCGGCGGAAACACGCAAGCGCCCGCATCGAGCCGCTGGCGCAGAAACCCGAGTAGCGATTGACCCTGCTGCGACCCGAAAAACGCGTCCACCAGCGGCTGCCAGCCGGGTGCCACAAGCCAGTCTGCCGGGTCGGCCGAGGCCAATTGGTCCATCTGTGGCTGCACAGCCCGGCCTTTACCCAAACAAGGCGTTGAGAGCGACGCCGGGGTCGGGCGCGCGCATGAAAGCTTCGCCAACCAAAAAGGCGCTCACGCCAGCGGCTCCCATGCGCAGCACGTCGTCGCGGCTGTGGATGCCGCTTTCGGTCACCAGCAAACGGTCAGCAGGCACCAGGCTGCGCATGTCCAGCGTGGTTTGCAGCGACACCTCAAAAGTCTTGAGGTTGCGGTTGTTGATGCCCACCAGCGGCGTTTTGAGCTTGAGGGCGCGCTCCAGCTCGGGCTGGTCGTGCACTTCCACCAGCACCGCCATGTCCAGACTGTGGGCAATCGCCTCAAACTCCTGCATCTTGGCATCTTCCAAACTGGCGGCGATCAAGAGAATGCAGTCAGCGCCCATCACGCGGGATTCATAGACCTGGTAGGGATCGACCAGAAAATCCTTGCGCAAGACCGGAAGCTGGCACGACGCCCGCGCTTGCTTGAGGTAGTCCACCGAACCCTGGAAAAACTGCACGTCGGTGAGCACCGACAAACAGGCCGCGCCCCATTCCGCGTAGCTTTGCGCGATATCGGCGGCAAAAAATTCGTCGCGCAGGACGCCCTTGGACGGGCTGGCTTTTTTGATTTCGGCAATCACCGCCGGGCGGCCCGCGGCGATCTTGGCTCGCATAGCACCGATAAAGTCGCGCGTCAGCACGCGCGACTCGGCATCGGCGCGCATCGCCTCGATCGACTTGCGCTTCTTGGCGGCGGCCACCTCCTGGTGCTTTACCGCATTGATTTTGTCAAGAATGTCACTCATGTTCAAACCCCGCCTGAGGACTTGCAGAAAGCCACCAACTGCTCCAGCTTGGAGAGCGCCGCCCCGGATTCAATCGCGGCACGCGCAAGGGCAATGCCGCTCTCCATGCTATCGGCCACGTTGGCCGCGTACAGCGCCAAGCCCGCATTGAGCGCCACAATCTCCTTGGGCGCGCCCGCCTGGTTGTGCAGTACCCCCAGCAGCATGGCCTTGGAATCTTCGGCGCAAGAAACCTTGAGCGAGCGGTTGCTCGCCATTACCATGCCAAAGTCTTCCGGGTGGATTTCGTACTCGCTGATCTTTCCGTTCTTGAGCTCGCCCACCAGCGTGGCTGCACCCAGCGAAACTTCGTCCATGCCGTCGCGGCCATAGACCACCAGTGCGTGCTCGGCACCCAGGCGCTCGAGCGCACGCACCTGGATACCCACCAGGTCGGGGTGGAATACGCCCATCAGGATATTGGGCGCACCGGCCGGGTTGGTCAGCGGCCCCAGGATGTTGAAAATCGTCTTGATGCCCAGTTCGCGCCGCACCGGTGCCACGTTTTTCATGGCCGGGTGGTGGTTGGGCGCAAACATGAAGCCCAGGCCGACTTCGGCAATGCAGCGGGCTATCGCCGCGGGGGCAAGGTTGATGTTGACCCCCAGCGCTTCCAACACATCGGCGCTGCCACTCTTGCTGCTGACACTGCGGCCCCCGTGCTTGCTGACCTTGGCCCCGGCCGCAGCGGCCACAAACATGGAGCAGGTAGAGATGTTGAAAGTGTGAGACGCGTCGCCGCCGGTGCCCACAATGTCCACCAGATGGGTGGTGTCGGCCACCTCCACCTTGGTCGAGAACTCGCGCATCACCTGCGCAGCGGCGGTGATTTCGCCGATGGTTTCCTTCTTCACGCGCAAGCCCGTGATGAGTGCAGCCATCATCAGCGGCGACATCTCGCCCGACATGATTTGCCGCATCAGGTGCAGCATTTCGTCATGGAAGATTTCGCGGTGCTCGATGGTGCGCTGGAGCGCCTCCTGGGCGGTGATCTGGACGCTGGACGTGGGCATGCAATTCTCCTTAAGCCTGGGGCGCTGCGGTCAGCGCCAGTTTGATTCCGAATCCTACAAACATCGCACCTGCGATGCGGTTGAGCCAGTACCGCCCCTGGGCCACCATGCTCATGTGCGTGGCTGCCCAACCGGCCAGCAGCGCGTAGCCCAAATTGATGGGCAAGGCGTTCAGATTGAACAGCAGCCCCAGCAGCACAAAGGCCAGCGCCTGGTTGGGCGCACCCGGGGCGATGAACTGCGGCATAAAAGCCAGAAAGAACAGCGCCACCTTGGGGTTGAGCACATTGGTCAGAAAGCCTTGCCACAAGACATCTTTGAGCACTGGTGCCGCGTCGAACGGGGCCGCGTCCCAAGTGAGCGCCGGTGGCGGTTTGGAAATCAGCAGTTTGCAGCCCACGTAGAGCAGGTACGCCGCCCCCAGCCACTTGAGCACGGCAAACGCCGTGGCCGAAGTCGCCAGCAAGGCGCTCACCCCCACGGCGGCGGCGAGCGTGTGCACAAAGCACCCGGCTGTAATGCCCAACGCCGCAACCACCCCCGCACGCACACCGCCGCGCAGCGCGCTCGAGACGATGTAGAGCACATCCGGCCCGGGCGTGAGGTTGAGCAGCCACCCGGCCAGAACAAACAGGCCCAGATGCTCGATGCCCAGCGACTCCAGCATCAGGTGCCCCTCTGGCCGCTGCCAGGCAGTGTGGTCAAAAAGGCGCGAATCGCCGCCACGGTGCGGTCCACGCCTTGCGCGTTGACGTTCAGGTGCGTCACCAGCCGCAGGCGGTACAGGCCGGTGGCCAGAATCCCGTGGTCCTTGAGGTAGGCCAGCAACGCCTCGGACTGCGCGCGCGCTGCGCCCAGCAGGTCAACAAACACGATGTTGGTGTGCGGCGGCTCTACCGCCAACAAGTCCAGCCCTTGTAGCCCCTGCGCCAGACGCCGCGCCAGCGCGTGGTCGTCTGCCAGACGCGCCACATGGTGCTCCAGCGCGTACGACGCTGCAGCGGCGAGCATGCCCGACTGGCGCATGCCGCCACCGGCCATCTTGCGGATGCGGTGCGCGCGTGCAATGAAGTCCTTGCTGCCGCACAGGGCCGAGCCCACCGGCGCACCCAGCCCCTTGCTAAAGCACACCGAAACACTGTCAAAGCAAGTAGCAATCGCGCGCGCCTGCTCCAGCACCGTGCCGCCGCTGCGCTCGGACTGGGCCACTGCGGCGTTGAACAGCCGCGCCCCGTCCAGATGGCGCGCCAGCCCGTAGCGTTGCGCCAGTGCGCTGGCTTGCTGCACATAGTCCATGGGCAGCAGCTTGCCCCCCAGGGTGTTCTCCAGCGCCAGCAGCCGGGTGCGGGCAAAGTGCGCGTCGTCGGGTTTGATGGCGGCTTCAATGTCGGACAGCAGCAGACTGCCATCGGCCTGGTGGTTCAGGGGTTGCGGCTGCACGCTGCCCATGACAGCTGCGCCGCCCCCCTCCCAGCGGTAGCAGTGCGCCATCTGGCCCACGATGTATTCGTCGCCACGCTGGCAGTGCGCCAGAATCGCGCACAGATTGCTCTGCGTTCCGGTCGGCACAAACAGCGCCGCCTCGTGCCCTAGCAGGGCGGCAATTTTTTCCTGCAGCGTCAGCACGCTCGGGTCGTCGCCAAACACATCGTCGCCCAGGGGGGCCGCCAGCATCGCCGCACGCATCGCCGCCGTGGGCTGGGTGACGGTGTCGCTGCGCAGGTCCACTACGTCTTGGGTCATTTCAGCCTCCATGTCTATCGGCGCTTAGCGCAGAAAGTTCTGCAGCATGGCGTGACCATGCTCGGTCAGGATCGACTCGGGATGAAACTGCACCCCCTCCAGGCGCACGGCATCGGGCAGCTTGGCGTGGCGCACGCCCATGATCTCGCCATCGTCGGTCCAGGCGGTAATTTTCAACGCCGCCGGGCAAGTGGCGCGCTCAATCGCCAGCGAGTGGTAGCGGTTGACCGTGAACTGCTGCGGCAACCCCGCAAACACGCCCTCCTGCGTGGTGCTGATCACGCTGGTCTTGCCGTGCATGAGCTGCTGGGCGCGCACGATGGTGCCGCCCAGCGCCGCGCCAATGCTCTGGTGCCCCAGGCACACGCCCAAAATGGGCAGACGCCCCATGAAGTGCTGGATGGCCGCCACCGAAATACCGGCTTGCGCGGGCGAGCACGGCCCGGGCGACACCACCAGCCGGTCTGGCGCGCGCTCGCTAATGCCCTCCAACGTAATCTCGTCGTTGCGGAACACCTCCACCTCGGCACCGAGTTCGCCCAGGTACTGGACGATGTTGTAGGTGAACGAGTCGTAGTTGTCGATCATCAGGATTCTGGTTCTTGCTGCCATGGCGATCACTCCAGTCCTTCTTCCACCAGCTCGGCCGCGCGCAGCAGGGCGCGCGCCTTGGCTTCGGTTTCTTTCCACTCCAGCTCGGGCACGCTGTCGGCCACCACCCCGGCTGCGGCTTGGACGTAGAGCATCTGGTTTTTGACGATGCCGGTGCGGATGGCAATCGCCACGTCCATGTCACCGGCATAGCTCAGGTAGCCGCAGGCACCGCCGTAGATGCCGCGCTTGGTGGGCTCCAACTGGTCGATCAGTTCCATGGCGTGCACCTTGGGCGCGCCGGTGAGTGTGCCCGCCGGGAACGTGGCCTTGAGCACGTCCATGCTGGTCATGCCGTCTTGCAGCGTGCCTTCGACGTTGCTGACGATGTGCATCACGTGGCTGTAGCGTTCCACACAAAAGGCGTCCGAGACCTTGACGCTACCAATCTTGGCAATGCGGCCAATGTCGTTGCGTGCCAGGTCAATCAGCATCACGTGCTCGGCGCGCTCCTTGGGGTCGCCTACCAGTTCGGCTTCGGCTGCCTTGTCCAACTCAGGCGTGGCTCCCCGGGCTCGGGTGCCGGCCAGTGGGCGAATCGTGATCTTGGTCTCGGGCCGCGCTGGCGCGGAGTGCGCGCCCTGCTCGGTCGGGCCGCGCGCAGGCATGGCCTCCTGGCGCACCAGAATCTCGGGGCTGGCTCCCACCACATGGAAGTCCCCAAAGTGGTAGTAGTACATGTAGGGGCTGGGGTTGAGCGAGCGCAGCGCGCGGTACAGCGACAGCGGCGACTCGGTATAGCGCTTCTTGATGCGCTGGCCCACCTGCACCTGCATGAAGTCACCCCCGGCAATCAGCGCCTTGGCGCGCTCCACCGCGGCGAGGTAGTCGGCCTTGGCAAAGTCGCGCTGCGCCGGATGGCTGGGCGTGGGTTTGACCTCGGGAATCGACACCGCCTGGCCCAGGCGCTCTTTAAGTTCGCGCAAGCGCCGCTTGCCGCGCGCGTAGGCTTCCGGCTGGCCCGGGTCGGCGTACACGATCAGGTACAACTTGCCCGAGAGGTTGTCGATTACGGCCAGCTCTTCGCACTGCAGCAGCAGGATGTCGGGGCAGCCAATCTCGTCGGGCGGGCAGGAGTGCTCCAGCTTTTTCTCGATGTAGCGCACTGCGTCGTAGCCAAAGTAGCCCGCCATTCCGCCACAAAAACGCGGCATGCCCGGGCGCAGCGCCACCTTGAAACGCTGCTGGTACTGGGCGATAAAGTCCAGCGGATTGGCGCTGGAGGTTTCCACCACCACGCCGTCGGTCACCACCTCGGTACGGGCGGCCGCACCAAACCCGCTGGCGCGCACCAGGGTGCGTGCGGGCAGGCCGATAAAGCTGTAGCGGCCAAAGCGCTCGCCACCCACCACCGACTCCAGCAGAAAGCTGTATTTGCCGTTGTCGGGGTCGCTGGCGGCGGCTTGGCCGGGCTGGTGCGCGAGTTTGAGGTACAGCGACAGCGGCGTTTCCAGGTCGGCAAACGCCTGCGCCATCAGGGGGATGCGGTTGTGGCCTTGTGCGCTCAGGGCCTGAAATTCAGTTTCGGTAATCACGATGAAGCTCTCCATGTCTGATGTTCCGATGCTTGTCAGGAACATTGACGCCACACTGGGGGCGGCGTCTTCTGCCATCCGGGGTTTCCCCGGACCAACGCCCGGGAGGGGAGAGAGCCGCTGCGCCTTCGGGCTGCGGGATGGCCGCGAAACTTGCGCTACAGCTCAAACAAAACGGTGCAGGTACGCCAGGGCCAGGCTCCCCGGTCGCTACAACCCGTGATGAAGATGCGATGAATGAACATGTCACCAGTGTAGCAAACTCGTCAGCGAAAACTCAAACCACGAACTGTTTGCTATGCTGCGGGGATTCCCGGCCGCAACGCTGCGCCTGAACTGCCAGCGCTGCTTTACACCCTGAAGAGGACGTTCATGAAGCTAGGTTGGAAACTTCCATTGGCATTTGCGCTGGCGCTGGGCCTGTTGTTTTTTGGTGGCCTGTTTGGCATCTACAAGCTCAATCAGGCGGTTGCCGCCTTTGAAGACGACGTGCTGCACCACGTGGCCGGTTACAAGAAGGGCTCCGAGATATCGGCCCATTTTGCGACTGCGGTGCAGGAATGGAAGAACGTGCTGTTGCGCGGCAAGGACGCCAAGGACCAGGAAAAATACTGGGGCTCGCACCAAAAGGAAATGGAGACCGTGGGCCAACGGATCAAGGAACTGGATCAATTGGTAGCAGCTTCCAGCCCCGTCAAGGCGCAGGTAGGGAAATTGGCCGACGAGATGGCCAAGACCCGTGAAGCCTACCGTCAGGCATACGACGCCTACAAGGCCGCCGACAACGATTTTGCCGCTGGCGACAAGGCAGCCCGTGGCAAGGACCGGGCCGCAGCCGAGACGCTGGAACAACTTCGCGCAACCCTGTCCGAAGAGGAGACCGCCGCCAAGGAACAGGCAACGGCGCAGGCGCGTTCCGCCAACCGCATCTCACTGCTGGTGATGGTGCTGGTAATGGCGGGATCGATGGCCGGCGCGGTCTGGCTGAGCCGCCAGATCGTGCGCCCATTGCTGCGTGCGGCGACTCTGGCCGAAAAGGTGGCGGAAGGCGATTTGAGCCACACCATTGAAGCAGACGGACATGACGAAGTCGGCGACCTGCTGCGCGCATTGCGCGCCATGCAGGACAACCTGATCCGGCTGGTGACCACGGTGCGCCAGGGCTCGGAGAGCGTAGCCAACGCCAGCGCCGAAATTGCCCAGGGCAACAACGACCTGTCAGCGCGCACCGAGCAGCAAGCCAGCGCACTGCAGCAAACGGCATCATCCATGGAAGAACTGGATTCCACGGTATCGCACAGTGCCGACAATGCCCGCCAGGCCAGCCAGTTGGCCGTAGGTGCGTCCAGCGTCGCCACGCGCGGCGGTGACGTGGTCAACGAAGTGGTGCAAACCATGCGCGGCATCAATGACAGCTCGCGCAAAATTGCCGACATCATCAGCGTGATCGACGGCATTGCGTTTCAGACCAACATCCTGGCCCTGAACGCCGCGGTTGAGGCCGCGCGCGCGGGTGAGCAGGGCAGGGGGTTTGCCGTGGTGGCCACCGAAGTGCGCGCGCTTGCGGGCCGCTCGGCTCAAGCGGCCAAAGAGATCAAGACCCTCATCAACGCCAGCGTCGAACGCGTGGAGTTTGGCAGCAACCTGGTGGACCAGGCTGGTGCCACCATGACCGAAGTTGTCACCAGCATCCAGCGCGTGACCGATATCGTCGGCGAGATCAGCGCTGCCAGTAACGAACAGGCCGCAGGCGTATCCCAGGTGGGTGAAGCCATTGGCCACATCGACCAGGCCACGCAGCAAAACGCCGCTTTGGTGGAGCAAATGGCCGCCGCCGCCAGCAGCCTCAAGGGCCAGGCCGACGAACTGGTGCGTGCCGTCGCAGTTTTTAAGCTCAGCGAAACGGATCGGCCCAAGCCCAGCCAACACCCCGCGTTTACCCAGCAACCGCGGCCACTGTCAGCCGCCCGTGCGCCCACCCTGCATAACCCGGCGAAGGTGCACCGGGCTGCGCCGTCCCTGACGGGCAAGAAAGTGGCGCTTGCAGCTCCAGCTCCTAACCCTGCCCCGGCAAAGCCCGCACCAGCCAGCAGTGCAACGGACGATTGGCAAACCTTCTGAACGTGGCGATTGGAGGGAAGACGATGGCTGGATCGAGCAGTCGCTCTGCAAGTACTCTTAGGTGAGCCATGAAGTCCTTGCTGATCGTTGAAGATGATCGCCTCTTGCGCGAGCGACTGGTCGCTGACGTTCGTAGTTCGTCGCCCGGCTGGACGATTCATTCCGCAGACAGCCTGGTCGGCGCCGCTGACGCATTGCGCAAACGCGTCCCCGACGCCGCTTTTATCGACCTGGGACTTCCCGACGGTGATGGCTGTGATTTGATTCGACGTTGCCGGGAACTGAACCAGGCTTGCGACATTCTGGTGATCACGGTTTTTGCGGAAGCCGAACGTGTGATCAAAAGCCTGGAAGCCGGCGCTTGCGGCTACCTGCTTAAAACCGACTTGCCTCATTTTTCCGGTCGTTTGATTTCTACGATTTCTGAGGGTGGATCGCCCATGAGCCCGGCCATCGCACGCAGATTGATTGAACTGCTACGGCCCGCGCGCGAACCCAATCCTGACGGCTCCACGCTGGAGCCGTTGTCGTCGCGGGAGGCTGAAATCCTCTCGCTTTGCGCGCGCGGGCTCCGTTATGCGGAAATTGCTACCGTGCTTGACCTGTCCTTTCATACCGTCAACGCGCACCTCAAGAGCGTGTACAGCAAACTGGCCGTCAAGTCGCGTTCCCAGGCGGTATTCAAAGCAAGGAGCATAGGTCTGATCGATGATTAGGCAATTTCGCCCAGGATCTTGGCTGGCATGGGCCATTTTCATATTGCTCGCTTGCGGAACAACGGTATCAGCATCGATCCCTGCGCAGCAGGCTGCACGCTTTTCTGAGACTCTTTCCCAGGGGGAGTTTTGCGAAACGGACGCCACGTTCTCCACAAAGGACTGTGCATGGCATGCGATCGCCTTGCCCCATACATGGTCGCCTACGCAAGGTGAGACTGGATGGGGAATTTACCGGTTCACGGTTGCACACCCCACTCAAGGGTCGTACGCACTGCTGGCGCACAGACTGTCCCTGAACGGCGTTGTCTTCGTTGGCGGGCAGGTGATTGCCCCGACGGTGCCTGGCATCGGGCGTCCCATCTACCTGCGTTACTGGCCGCAAATCTACCCATTCCACCTTGACGCGTCCCACCCATCGGAGCCACTGGTTCTTCAAATTGGGGTGCAGGGTCACGTCAGCATGAAGAACGGGTTGGGAGAACTCAGCATCGCGGATGACGTAACAGCGCACAAGTCTTTTGTGACCGAATTGGTGTTTGATGTGTTCACTGTGTTGGCGATGGCCGCCGCCATTGCCATGGCTGGTGTGCTTGGCATCGCTGCCAGCGGACGCGACCGACCCTCCGAAAAGCTCTTGTTCATGGTTTCTGGCCTTTCCATTTTGGCGGCGATTCGAATGACCGTGATATTCGTCACAGATCCACCCATGCCACTGGGGTATTGGTCCGCTTTCACCCTGGGGCTGTTCGTACTCATCAGCGTATGGATCGTGGCGATTCTTACCACCTACCTGCGACCCGGCTCCAACCTGATTTGGCCAACAACGGCGACTACCGGCTTGCTGGTCTTGATCACGCTGATGAGCCTACCCCCCAATCTAATTCAGCCAGTAGTCAACGCGGGCTTGCTGCTGCTTTCGCTGCTTGGATTGGTGTTGTTGGGAATGGTTTTTTTGCAGGTGAAACGTAAATCCGATTCCACCGGATGGCAATTGCTGCTGTCGTTTGTTCTGGTTATAGCGTTTTTGGTCCGCGACCTGTTTGTTCATCTTGGAGAGGAAACGATTTCGCGCAATTACCTTTTGCTTAGAACCATTCCCGTGTTGGTTATCATCCTGATCGTTTTACTGATGCGCAGCATCAGGTCGCAGCGCGCTCTTGAGCAGGCGCTGCAAGCCGCGACAGATCGCAAGGATGATCTGTTGCGTGATCTGCACGATGGCATTGGCAGCAGGCTGGTTGCGCTTTCATTCAGTGTGCGCACGCTCGGAGCCGACAAGTCGGTGGTCTCAGAGATCGATGGACTGATCCAAGAGTTGCAAGTCATTCAGAAGACAGTCCGCTCGGGGGATACAACGCTGCAGTCGCTGCTATCGGATGTCCGTCATCTGTTCGCGCAAATCGGTGGTGGTACTCTCCCGCTGCAATGGGAGTTGGCTCCATCCCTGCCGGACTATCCCCTAACCGCTGATCAGGCGATTGCAACCGTTCGCATCCTGGAAGAAGCCGTAGCAAATGCGATGAAGCATGCAGAGCCTGGGACTATCTGGATCAAACTGGCCCCGGTCGCGAGAACGTGGACCGCCATCCTGTCAGTGAGCGACGACGGCAAGGGGCAGTTTCAGCCCTCCACAAGCGGTGGTTTGCGCAACATCGAATGGCGTGCCCGCCGCGCAGGCTTGGGAGTCCAGTTCACTGAGGGCGACGGTGTCAAGAGCGTCAAGCTGATGTTTCCCGCGCCAAGGGCACAACGGTGGCTTCTCGCCGCCCTCATGGCGCGGCTGCGCGCCCTGCGGCACGATCCCGCATCAGGCTGACCCAAAACCGCAATCCATACCCGCATATCCCTAATTTTAGGGATGCGCTTGGTGGCGTAGCTCGCCAGAATGAAGTGCCGGATAGTCGCCCCAGGAGGCGGTCTGCACGCATTTTCATTTTTTTGCCCATGTCGCTGATCATCAATTCCAACCCTTCTGCGCTGTTCGCGCAGGACGCGCTGCGCTCCAACCACACCCGGCAGGCCACAGCCATGGAGCGCCTGGCTACCGGCACGCGCATCAACAGTGCAAGTGACGATGCGGCCGGACTGGCCATTTCGCAGAACATGACCGCACAGGTTCGTGGCTTGAACCAGGCGGTGCGCAATCTCAATGACGGGGTCAACATGCTGCAGACTGCCGAGGGCGCTCTGGCCGGAACCACCGCCATGCTGCAGCGCATGCGCGAATTGGCCGTGCAGTCGATGAACGGCAGCTACTCCAATGATCAGCGTGGATACTTGGACCAGGAATTCCAGGCGCTGGCCACGCAAATTGCCAGCATTGGCAACGAGACCGAATGGAACGGTCAGGCGTTGCTCAACGCCAGCGCCAACGCGACGTCGGGTGTTGCTGCAACCAATACAGTTACATCGTTCACACCTGCGTTCACGACTTCGGGTGGAACGCTGGCTGCAAATACGATCACTGCAAACGGCTCTGCGGTAGGTGAAGTGACGTTGACCTCGCAAGCCTACTCGGCAGCAGTTCCCGCCGCACAGGCCGCCGTTCCCGCAGCCACGCTAACCATCGGAACCTTGGCGGCGGGCAGCGCTTACAAGATCAAGACCAATACCTCCGTCGTCAGTTTGATTGCCACCGGCATTGCGGCAGTCGATGCAGCGAACTTTGCAGCTGCCTATAACGCCATTCCTACCCGCAGCACCACTTTTACGGTCGGCACGGGGCCCAATGCAAACGTGCTCACTGCTTCCAGCCCAGGCTGGACACTGTCCATCGATAATGTGCGCACGGCGGCACAGGTAGCAGCAGGTGTGAGCGACATGCTGGCAAGGGTTGCCAAAGACACTGCAAACCGCGACGCCAACGCCGCAGGATTCATGATGAGTAGTGGCGCGATTGGCAAGCAATCAATGGGAGGGGCTGCATACAACGGCCAACAAATCGCTGCAGCAATCAAAGTAACCATCCCCCGGCAAAGCCGGGGGCTTTCAAATTGTGAGCCGCTCAAAGCGGCAAAACGGGGTCGCTAACGCGGCCCCAACTCTTGGCGCCACCGTTTCGGTGGCCGTTTATCTCCACAGCCC
>Ga0194038_1000884_pt1 | contig 12989 bp, 10 predicted proteins | sample JunL226m_MetaG_FD_148630 | JGI IMG/M metagenome (GOLD analysis project Ga0194038, IMG submission 148630) | Anoxic zone freshwater microbial communities from boreal shield lake in IISD Experimental Lakes Area, Ontario, Canada - Jun2016-L227-6m | ecosystem: Environmental > Aquatic > Freshwater >...
GACCACCATGCCGATCGAAGCCAGTTCATCTTCCGCCTGCACAATGGCGACATTGCTGCGCCCGGTGTGCTCGTCGATACGGTACTTGTCACAATACTTCTGGAACGCTTCCGGCACGGACGACGAGGGCGTGATCGGGTACCAGGCCGCCACCGAGGCACCGCCGTACAAACAACCCAGGGCCGCAGCACTGTTGCCATCGGTAAAGATCTGGTCACCCACCTTGTCGGCGCGGCGCACGCGCAGACCAATGGGCGCACTCAGGTGTTGGGTGACGTAGTCGCGCCCCAGATGCAGCGCGCGCACATTGGAGTCCAGCAGCATCTCCTTGCCACGGTACTGCTCCGAGAAGAGTTTCTCGAATACCTCGGCTTCGACATCAAGCAGCACCGAGAGCGCGCCGACGTAAATGATGTTCTTGAACAACTGACGCTGGCGCGGGTCCGTATAGGCGGCATTGGCGATCTCGGTCAGCGGGATGCCAATGACCTCGATGTCCTTGCGAAAGCGCGATTCCGGAATCGGCCGCGTGCTGTCATAAAACAGGTAGCCGCCACTCTGAATTTCGCCCACATCGTTGTCCCAGGTCTGCGGGTTCATGGCGACCATCATGTCGACGCCACCGCGGCGACCACCGTAGCCTTTTTCGCAGACCCTGGCTTCATACCAGGTCGGCATGCCCTGAATATTGCTGGGGAAGATGTTGCGCGGACTGACCGGCACGCCCATGCGCATGATGGCCTTGGCAAACAACTCGTTGGCCGAGGCTGAACCCGAGCCATTGACGTTGGCGAACTTGATGACGAAGTCGTTGACAGCTTCTATGTGTTTCATACGGCCTCCATCGCGCGGCGAACGACTTTGCCATCGCGGCAGCGGGCTCCCGCCTGCGTCGTACTGAATAAAAATTTCTGCATGTCCCAGGCCCCCGTCGGGCAACGCTCGGCACACAGGCCGCAATGCAGACAAACGTCCTCGTCCTTCACCATCACACGTCCCGTCTTCAGGGCGCCGGACACGTAGAGGTCCTGCGCCAGGTTGGTCGCCGGCGCTTTCAGGCGCGTGCGCAAATCAGTCTCGTCACCGTTCTTGGTGAAGGTGATGCAATCCATCGGGCAAATGTCAACGCAGGCATCACACTCAATGCAGGTGTGCTTGGTAAACACTGTCTCGACGTCGCAGTTCAAGCAGCGATGCGTTTCCTTGAACGCGGTGGCGGCGTCGAAACCCAATTCCACTTCAACCCGGATGCTGGCCAGAGCCACCTCGGCTTTCGCCCATGGCACCTTGAAGCGGGAATCGCCCGACACCGAACTGTCGTAACTCCACTCATGAATGCCCATCTTGGCCGACATCAGATTGGTCATGGGAGCGGGGCGACGGTGCACGTCCTCGCCGTGCAGCAGGCGGTCAATCGACACTGCTGCCTCATGACCATGCGCCACCGCCGTGATGATGTTCTTCGGCCCGTAGGCCGCGTCACCGCCAAAGAACACATTGGGGACTGTGGACTGGAAAGCATCGGCCACCAGAACCGGCAGACCCCATTTGTCAAACTCGATGCCGACATCGCTCTCGATCCACGGGAACGCGTTCTCCTGACCGACAGCAATCAGCACGGCATCACATTCGACCAGCACATCAGGCACGCCGGTGGGTACCAGCGAGCGGCGACCTTTTTCGTCGTAAACCGCTTTCACAATCTCAAAGCGCATGCCGGTCAGTTTGCCCTTGACATGCTCAAAAGATTTGGGCACATGGAAGTTCAGAATCGGAATGCCCTCGTGCAGCGCATCTTCCTTCTCCCAGGGCGAAGCCTTCATCTCTTCAAAGCCGCTGCGCACGATCACCTTCACGTCGCTGCCACCCATGCGCCGCGCCGAGCGGCAGCAATCCATCGCGGTATTGCCACCACCGAGCACAATCACGCGCTTGCCGATGCTGGTGATGTGACCAAAGGAAACCGAGGCCAGCCAGTCGATGCCAATGTGGATGTTGTCCTTGATGTCCCAACGTCCGGGAACATCGAGATCGCGACCCCGCGGCGCACCGCAACCAACAAAGACTGCGTCGTAACCTTCGGTCAGGAGTTTGCGCATGGAATCAATCCGCTGGCCGCCCTTGAACTGAACACCCAGATCCAGGATGTAGCCGGTCTCTTCGTCGATCACCGATTCGGGCAGGCGAAAACGCGGAATCTGGCTGCGGATAAATCCACCCGCCTTGGCCTCGCCGTCAAACACCGTCACTTCATAGCCCAGCGGCGCCAGATCACGTGCCACCGTCAGTGAAGCCGGGCCGGCACCCACGCAAGCGACCCGCTTGCCGTTCTTCGGGGCTACCGCGGGCATGCGATGTTTCACATCGTCCTTGTTGTCGGCAGCGACGCGCTTGAGCCGGCAAATGGCCACTGGCTCCGGATGCTCGCCGTTGCTCTCTTCCACGCGACCACGGCGGCAAGCTGGCTCGCAGGGACGGTCGCAGGTGCGCCCGAGAACGCCAGGGAATACATTGGAAACCCAATTCACCATGTAGGCATCGCTGTAGCGGCCCTGGCCGATCAAACGGATGTACTCTGGAACCGGTGTGTGGGCCGGACAGGCCCATTGACAATCGACGACTTTGTGAAAATAGTTCGGATTAGCGGTGTTGGTGGGCTGCAAGTCTGTCTCCTGAGCCGCGACGGCGGCTGGGTGAACGGGGAGTGTACGCCAGTGATCTTGCCAAATGGCCGCCGGCGCCACCGCCAATCAGGGCCGCTTCAGCAGACTTTGACCTATATCAACTAAGTTTGGCTGTGATCGCAAGCTACCTCAGGTCGGCGCTGCCGCAAGGCGAGCGAATGCTGCAAGCACTTCAGGCGGCGCCTGCACCAACTCGATCAGCACGCCCTCGCCGCTGATTGGAAATTCCTCGCTTGCCCTGGGGTGCAGGAAACAAATATCGAAACCCGCCGCTCCGGCCCGAATTCCGCCCGGTGCAAAACGCACGCCCTGCGCCGTCAGCCACTGGACAGCCAGCGGCAGGTCGTCAATCCACAGACCCACGTGATTGAGTGGAGTGCTGTGCACCGCTGGCTTCTTGTCGATATCCAGCGGTTGCATCAGGTCAACCTCGACTTTGAACGGACCGCTGCCGATGGCGCAAATGTCTTCGTCCACGTTCTCACGTTCGCTGCGAAACGTACCAGTGATTTCCAGCCCGAGCATGTCGATCCAGAGCTTTTGCAGGCGGGTCTTGTCCGGTCCGCCAATGGCAATCTGCTGGATGCCCAGCACCTTGAAGGGTCTGCTGCTCATGTCAGGCAAACTCCACGATCGGCTGATCAACCACCAGGCTCTCCCCCTTGCTGGCCAGCACTTTGCCAACCACGCCGTCCGCCGCAGCAAACAGCACGTTCTCCATCTTCATGGCTTCGATCACAGCCACACGCTCGCCGGCCTGCACTTTCTGACCTTCCTTGACCGCGACCTCAACCAGCAAGCCCGGCATCGGCGACAAGACAAAGCGGCTCATATCGGGCGGCGCCTTGTAGGGCATCAAGGCATGCAGTTCAGCGGCCCGCTTGGACAGGACCAGCGCGTCAATCTGGGTGCCGTTGTGCGAGACACGAATCGCCAGCGGATTCTTGCCGGCCAGCACGCCGCGCTCCACCTGCGCCACGAATTCCTGCCCGTTGCAGGTGCCGCTGATGCGGATTTCTCCCAGACGGTAGTTGCTGCATAGTTGGTAGCTGCTGGAGCCCACCTTGATCAGACTGGAGCCGGTCTTCTGATCGAAGTCAATCACCGATACCGGCGTCGGTGTGGCCAGCCCTTGTTGTCCCAAGCTCACCACCACAAAGTCCTGCCCGACTGCCACTTCATGGCCTTCCATCTGACCACTGATGGCGGTCGCGCGATTGCGGTACTTGCGGTGCACAAAGGCGGCCAGGGCCAGCAGCAGTTCGGCGTCGTCATGCGGCACGTCCTGGGCCCTGAAGCCGTGCGAATAATGCTCAGCAATAAAACCGGTGTTGAAGTCGCCCGCGACAAACTTGGGGTGCGCCAGCAGCGCCGCCTGAAATGGAATACTGCTGCTGACACCACGGATCACAAAACCGTTGAGTGCCTGGCGCATCTTGGCAATCGCGTCCATACGGTCCTTGCCATGCACAATGAGCTTGCAGATCATCGAGTCGTAGTACATCGGGATCTCGCCACCCTCCTGCACCCCGGTATCGACCCGCACACCCAGCCAACGGCTCAGGTCCGAGGCGACCATGGTCTCGGCAGGCGGCTGGAAACGCACGAGGCGCCCGGTGGACGGCAGGAAGTTGCGGAAGGGATCCTCGGCATTGATGCGGCACTCCATGGCCCAGCCATCGCGCTTCACGTCGGCCTGCGTCAAAGGCAACTTCTCGCCAGCGGCAACCCGGATCATCAGTTCAACCAGGTCCAGCCCCGTGATGCATTCGGTCACCGGGTGCTCCACCTGCAGCCGCGTGTTCATCTCCAGAAAATAGAAGCTCTGATCCTTGCCGACGACAAATTCCACGGTACCCGCGCTCTGGTACTTGACGGCACGAGCCAGTGCCACCGCCTGCTCGCCCATGGCCTTGCGCGTCGCGTCGCTGATGAACGAAGACGGTGCTTCCTCAATCACCTTTTGATGGCGGCGCTGGATCGAACACTCGCGCTCATTAAGGTAAACCATGTTGCCATGCGCGTCACCGATCAGCTGGATTTCAATATGGCGTGGCTCCTCGACGTACTTCTCGACAAACACCCGGTCATCGCCAAAGCTGTTGCGCGCTTCGTTGCGGCAACTGGTGAAGCCCTCAAAAGCCTCCTTGTCGTTGAACGCGACGCGCAAGCCCTTGCCACCACCGCCGGCACTGGCCTTGATCATCACCGGATAGCCGATGCCTCTGGCAATTTCGACCGCCTGCTCGGCGCTTTCAATCGCACTGTTGACGCCGGGAATGCAGTTGACCCCGGCGGCCCCAGCGAGTTTTTTCGACTCGATCTTGTCGCCCATCGCCGCCATCGAATAGTGCTTGGGGCCGATAAAGACAATGCCCTGTTCCTCCACCTTCTTGGCAAAAGCAGCGTTCTCGCTCAGAAAGCCGTAGCCGGGGTGAATCGCCTGCGCTCCGGTCTGTTTGCAGGCGGCAATGATCCTGTCGCCCAGCAGGTAGCTCTCACGGCTGGGCGCCGGACCAATGTTGACGGCCTCGTCGGCCAGCATCACATGGCGCGCTTCCTTGTCAGCGTCGGAATACACCGCCACCGTCTTGATGCCCATCTTGCGTGCTGTCTTGATGACCCGGCAAGCAATCTCGCCACGGTTTGCAATCAGTATTTTGGTAAACATGTCAGTCTCCTATTCGGGAATCAGTTTCTGTGGTTTGCAGCGGGCCGCATACCAAACCCTCAGGATCGGGTGGTCTGGGTGTTTTGCGCAGGTAAAGGAGGAGCGCGCAGCGCGGGGGACACGGAGCAAAACGTCCAGGCCACCCAATCCGCCCCGCGAAAGTGTCATGGTGAAGTGCATGCAAGTCATAGCGGAATATTGCCGTGCTTGCGCCACGGGTTCTCAAGCTTCTTGTCGCGCAGCATCACCAGCGAGCGGCAGATTCGTTTGCGCGTTTCGTGCGGCAGGATCACGTCGTCGATAAAGCCGCGCGCTCCAGCGACAAAGGGGTTGGCGAAGCGTGCCTTGTATTCAGCCTCTTTCGCAGCGAGTTTCTCCGGGTCGCCCTTGTCTTCGCGAAAGATAATCTCCACCGCACCCTTGGCACCCATCACCGCAATCTCGGCATTCGGCCAGGCCAGATTCACATCTCCGCGCAGGTGCTTGGAACTCATCACGTCGTACGCGCCACCGTAGGCCTTGCGTGTGATGACGGTGATTTTCGGCACGGTGCACTCGGCAAACGCGTACAGCAGCTTGGCACCGTGCTTGATGATGCCGCCGTACTCCTGCGCGGTGCCGGGCATGAAGCCGGGCACATCGACAAAGGTGATGACCGGGATGTTGAAGGCGTCGCAAAAGCGCACAAAGCGCGCCGCCTTGATCGAGCTCTTGATGTCCAGACAGCCCGCCAGTACCAGCGGCTGATTGGCAACAAAGCCGACTGTCTGGCCCTCCATGCGACCAAACCCGATCAGGATGTTCTTCGCGTACTCGGGTTGCAGTTCAAAGAAGTCGCCATCGTCAACGGTTTTGACGATCAGTTCCTTCATGTCGTAGGGCTTGTTCGGATTGTCGGGCACCAAGGTGTCCAGGCTCATGTCCATGCGGTCCGCCGGATCGCCACCGCGGCGCACCGGCGCTTTCTCGCGGTTGTTCAACGGAAGATAGTTGTAGAGGCGGCGCAGCATGAGCAGGGCCTCAACATCGCTCTCGAAAGCCAGATCGGCCACACCACTCTTGGTGGTATGGCTGATGGCGCCGCCGAGTTCTTCGGCGGTCACATCCTCATGCGTCACCGTCTTCACGACTTCAGGGCCGGTGACAAACATGTAGGAGCTGTCTTTCACCATGAAGATGAAGTCCGTCATGGCCGGACTGTAGACCGCACCACCCGCGCAGGGACCCATGATCAAGCTGATCTGTGGCACCACACCGCTGGCCATCACATTGCGCTGGAACACATCAGCGTAACCCCCTAGCGAGGCCACGCCCTCCTGAATGCGCGCACCGCCCGAGTCATTCAAGCCAATGACGGGTGCACCCACCTTCATGGCCTGGTCCATCACCTTGCAGATCTTCTCGGCATGTGCTTCCGACAGGGCGCCGCCAAAGACGGTGAAATCCTGACTGAAGACAAACACCAGGCGGCCATTGATCATGCCGTAGCCGGTGACGACACCATCGCCCGGAATCTTCTGCTCCTGCATGCCGAAGTCAACGCAGCGGTGTTCCATGAACATGTCCCACTCTTCGAAGGTACCTTCGTCGAGCAACAACTCAAGCCGTTCTCGGGCCGTGAGTTTGCCCTTCTTGTGCTGAGCCTCGATGCGTTTGACGCCGCCGCCCAAACGCGCGAGTTCGCGCTTGGCTTCAAGTTGTTCAAGTATGTCTTGCATTGTTTTCTCCGTTTTTTGTCCCGCACCTGCGGTTTGTCATCTCAGGCTCGACCCGGGAGCCATCTTCGCGCCTGCCATGGATCCCGGATCAAGTCCGGGATGACAGGCATTCAACATCTGTCGCGCCGCCGCTGAGGGCGCTATCCGTCCCGCCAATACGTCATGGGTAAGCTGCGGCAGCAAGATTTTCACCTCAGCGTGCTGCTGAAAAGCCTGCTTCAAGCCGGCGTCAATGCGTTCCCACATCCAGGCCAGGGACTGCTGCTGCCGGCGAGCAAGCCATTTGCCGTTGGCGCATTGCAGCGTCTTGAACTCGGTCACCGCTGTCCAGAAAGCCTCTACCCCTTGACCGTGGAGCGCGCTGAGTTGCAGCGCCCTGGGATGCCATACGGTTTCAGCATGACTCGCAAACAGGCCCAGCAACTGCAGGGCAGAGGTGATTTGTAGCTGCGCGCGCTGCGCCGCGTTGGCGTCAATATCGGCCTTGTTGATGAGCACCAGATCCGCCAGCTCCATCACGCCCTTCTTGATCGCCTGCAGATCGTCGCCCGCATTGGGTAATTGCATCAGTACAAACATGTCGGTCATGCCGGCCACTGCGGTCTCGCTCTGGCCGACGCCAACGGTTTCGACAATCACGATGTCATAGCCGGCGGCTTCACACACCAGCATGGCCTCGCGCGTTTTCTCGGCCACGCCACCCAACGCTCCACTACTCGGGCTGGGACGAATGTAGGCGCGCTCGTGCACCGAGAGCTTTTCCATGCGTGTCTTGTCGCCAAGAATTGAACCTCCGGAGACGGTGCTGGACGGATCAATGGTCAGCACCGCCACGCGATGTCCCTGATCAATCAGGTACATGCCCAGTGCTTCAATGAAGGTCGACTTGCCAACCCCCGGCACGCCACTGATACCGAGCCGCAAGGACTTGCCGGTGTACGGTAGCAGCGCTGTCAGCAGCTCATCGGCCTGCGCGCGGTGATCGCTGCGAGTTGACTCCAGCAGCGTGACGGCCTTGGCCACAGCGCGGCGCTGTTTCGCTCCGGTGCACTGGGTGATCTCGTGCAGCATGCTTGTCCTGAATCGGCGTCTGATCGCGCTGGTCTAGACCCGGGCCGCCTTGATCTGCTCCAGAACATCCTTGGCACTGGCCGGGATCGGGGTGCCGGGGCCGTAAATGCCCTTGACACCGGCCTCATAGAGCATCTCGTAGTCCTGCCTCGGAATGACCCCGCCGACGAACACCACGATGTCATCGCCGCCCTGCTTCTTCAACTCGGCAATGATGGCCGGCACCAGCGTCTTGTGACCGGCTGCCAGCGTCGACACGCCCACCGCATGCACGTCATTTTCGATGGCCTGGCGCGCACACTCTTCGGGCGTCTGAAACAGCGGGCCAATATCGACATCAAAGCCGAGGTCAGCGAACGCCGTGGCAACCACTTTGGCGCCCCGGTCATGGCCGTCCTGCCCCAGCTTGGCAATCATCACGCGCGGGCGCCGACCGCCGTCCTTCGCAAACGCATCGATTTCTGCCTTGAGGGCATCCCAGCCTTCGGCCGAGTCATAAGCTGCTGCATACACGCCGGTCACCTTTTGTGTATCGGCGCGGTGGCGCCCGTAAATCTTTTCCAATGCATCGCTCACTTCACCCACCGTGGCGCGCAATCGAACCGCCTTGATCGCCAAATCGAGCAGGTTGCCCGAATTGGCCTGCGCAGCTGCCGTGATGGCTACCAGCGCCGCCTTGACGAGCGCGTCATCACGATTTTGCTTGATGACATTCAAACGCGCAATCTGTCCATCGCGCACAGCCACATTGTCGATGTCCCTGGCGTCGATCTCGCTCTCGGTCTTCAGGCGGTATTTGTTGACGCCAACAATGACGTCCTTGCCACTGTCGATGCGCGCCTGCTTCTCAGCCGCTGCGGCTTCAATCTTGAGCTTGGCCCAACCGCTGTCCACAGCCTTGGTCATGCCGCCCATGGCCTCGACTTCCTCAATGATCTTCCACGCTGCGTCGGCCATGTCCTGTGTCAGCTTTTCCATCATGTAGGAGCCAGCCCAAGGATCGATCACGCTCGTGATGTGGGTCTCTTCCTGAATGATGAGTTGCGTGTTGCGGGCAATGCGCGAACTGAACTCTGTCGGCAGGGCAATCGCTTCGTCAAAACTGTTGGTATGCAAACTCTGCGTTCCGCCAAACACAGCCGCCATGGCCTCGATGGTGGTGCGCACCACATTGTTGTAGGGGTCCTGCTCGGTCAGACTCCAGCCGCTGGTCTGGCAATGCGTGCGCAGCATCAGACTCTTGGGTGACTTGGCGTCGAAGCCCTTCATGATGCGGCACCACAACAGGCGCGCGGCACGCATCTTGGCCACTTCCAGATAGAAGTTCATGCCAATCGCCCAAAAGAACGAAAGGCGCCCGGCAAAGGCATCAACGTCCATTCCCTTGGCAATCGCTGTCTTCACATACTCCTTGCCATCGGCCAGCGTAAACGCCAATTCCAGCGCCTGGTTGGCACCGGCTTCCTGCATGTGATAGCCGCTGATCGAAATCGAGTTGAACTTCGGCATGTTCTTGGCCGTGTACTCGATGATGTCGCCGATGATGCGCATGCTCGGGGCCGGCGGATAGATGTAGGTGTTGCGCACCATGAACTCTTTGAGAATGTCGTTCTGGATCGTTCCCGAGAGTTTGTCCTGGCTCACGCCCTGCTCTTCCGCAGCCACCACGTAACCCGCCAGCACCGGCAGCACCGCGCCGTTCATGGTCATGGAGACTGACACAGAGTCCAGCGGGATCTGGTCAAACAGGATCTTCATGTCTTCGACCGAGTCGATCGCCACACCGGCCTTGCCAACGTCTCCCGTCACGCGCGGATGGTCGCTGTCATAGCCGCGGTGCGTTGCCAGGTCAAAAGCGACGCTGACGCCCTGCCCGCCTGCCGCCAGTGCCTTGCGATAGAAAGCATTGGATTCCTCGGCGGTTGAAAAACCGGCGTACTGGCGGATGGTCCAGGGACGCACGGCGTACATGGTGGCCTGGGGGCCACGCAGGTAGGGCTCGAAGCCGGGCAAGGTATTGGCGTAGGGCAGGCCCTGCGTATCAGCCGCCGTATATAGCGGCTTGACCGTGATGCCGTCCGGCGTCTGCCAGTTCAGTGCGTCCACATTGCCGCCCGGTGCCGATTTGGCGGCCGCTTTGTTCCATGCCTCGATGCTGGCAAGCTGAAATTCAGTGTTTTTTGATGTCATGACGGTTCAAACCCGATGCAGGCTGCGATGAAGGGATACTAGTTTACGTTATTTATAATTATTGATTCAAAATATTATTTCAAGCTTACAATCCCGACCATGACAGCGTCTTCGCTCTCACCTCGTGCGCTTTATGAAGAAGTCGCTGAACTCTTGCGTCAGCGCATCTTCAAGCGTGAACTCGCGCCCGGTAGCTGGATCGATGAGCTGAAAATTGCCGAGGCCTATGGTATCAGCCGAACGCCACTGCGGGAAGCACTCAAGGTGCTGGCAGCCGAGGGGCTGGTGACCATGAAGGTGCGCCGTGGCGCCTATGTGACCGAGGTCTCCGAACGTGACCTGGCCGAGGTCTACCACCTGCTCAGCCTGTTGGAATCGGACGCTGCGGGTGTGGTGGCCAGTAGCGCGAGCGAGGCCCAGCTCGAAGCCTTGAATCTGCTGCACCAGGAATTGGAAGTCGCGGCCCAGCCCGAGTCACAGGACAGGGTGCGCTTTTTTGAAGTCAACGAGCGCTTTCACATGCTACTGCTCGAAATTGCCAACAATCGCTGGCGCGATCAGATGGTGGCGGATCTGCGCAAGGTCATGAAGCTCCATCGCCACAACTCGCTGCTGAAGTCGGGGCGAATTGAAGAATCATTGAAAGAGCACCGGGCACTGATCGCCGCCATCTGTGCGCGCGATGCTGCACTGGCTGTGCAGCGTATGCAGGAGCACTTCAAGAACGGCCTCGAAGCGGCCAATTAATACGCCTCAAAAAGCGTAGTACGGGCCGGCACCCAGGCTTGAAGTCTGCCCCTCGATACCCATCAACACACGCCGCCCGTAGTAAAAGGGCAATCCCCAATCAAAGCTGCTGACATCACCCATGGGGCCGGCCAGGTTCGGAAAGACGGTCTTGCTGGCATCACCAAACATGGTCGAGGCGTCAGCTACCGAAAATGAAACTGCACGACGCAGGCCATTGGCACCGACCAAGGTCGCGGACACAGGGGTGAGCGTGCTTGGGCAGTAGAAGCCAAGTGAGCTGGCAAGGCACGCCGGAATCGAGCGCGAATCAAAAAAGAACCCGTTGGAACCGGTGTCAAGAAAGCTGTTGCTCATGCTTTGCGTACCCAACAGCGTGGTGAAATAACCTGTGGCACTGGTAGTCAAGACCACCGCCGTGCCCGGCTGATTATTGGTCTGCGTTCCAATGCCAAAAATGAGCGAGCCAGCCAGCGTGGTCGCACTGCTCGACGCAGGCACGGGTAGGTCGATCAGGATGCCATTGTTGTCTGTGGCAAACAGGGGCACCGGGTTCTTCAACTGCTGTGCCAGGCTTGCCTTGACGCCCACGCTGCTCGCACAGCTTGCGTTGCTGCAGGTGTAGTACGAACCGTTGTGGGTGCTGCCTGCGCAGTCGGTGCCGCAGTCTTCCTTGAACAGGCCCAGACCCAGAATGCCGTTGGCGCCCAGATTGGCCACCGTGGTCATGGCGGTCCCGCCAATCGAACAACTGGCCGGTGCATTGCCGATCGTCGGATCCGCCACAAGCTGAATCGGCATGTTCGATGCGGTCTTGCCCCCGAGCATTACGTCTGCGAGCACCACGGGCCCCCAGGCAAAGGTATTGTCCACAAACTGAACGCAACTGAGCAGCGGCAATCCGGCGCTACCCGTGAGACGGCTCAGATTCAGGGTCGGCCTGACGACCGACGACAGCAGCCGCAGGCCGATGGAGCCGGTGTCAACCAGAACGTGATCAATGGTCTGACACTCGTTGCTGAGCGGGCGGCAAATGGTGACGTCCACATACAGGCGGTTGACGTTGTAGCCGGCACCCGCCGGCCCGGTGTCAACCACGATGGGAACCGCGTTGCTCTGGGTCACGGTAACGGGCGGCACGCCCGTCGTCGCTGCTCCGCCACCGCCACCACAAGCGCTTAGCAGGGCGGCAAGCAACGCCAGCCCTGTGCCAAGCCAGAAACGCTTACTGCAGCACATCATGGATATTCACCCCGGCAGGAATCAGCTCAGGGGCATAGGCATAACCGGCAAAGCTTCGCATCCTTCCGGTCGATCTGACAATCAGTTTCTTGTTCGCCACATTCACGATCGAGCCACGCTTGCCCAGCGCGCGCGCCTGGTCGGTTTCCATTTTGTAGCCACTAAAGAATTCACCCAGCAGCAGGCTCAGGTCCGGCAATACCGGACCGCGCCAACTCACTGCAAAGACCAGACCTGCCGGCGTTGCGTATTCCTGAACCACGGTACCGTTCTCGAGTTGCAGCGGATGCGAGGTGTAAAGGCTGGTGCCAGTCACGGGACTCGCTGCCAGCGCTCTGGCCGCCGGCGCGGAAGATGGCGGCGCAACGGAAGGTGCCTGCCCAAGCGCAGCCGGCGCCGGCGCGGCCGTTAGCGCCAAGCTCAGGCTGAGCAAGGGTGCCATCATGTGCCGTCTGGAGATCAGTCGTTTCACAGCAAAACCTTTGTCGACATGGTCTGCCCGACAGGGATCGAACCTGCGACCCACAGCTTAGAAGGCTGTTGCTCTATCCAACTGAGCTACGGGCAGAGATCGAGAGAAAAAGACATGGTCGGGGCGAAAGGATTCGAACCTTCGACCCTCTGGTCCCAAACCAGATGCGCTACCAGGCTGCGCTACGCCCCGAC
>Ga0194038_1000885_pt1 | contig 12988 bp, 6 predicted proteins | sample JunL226m_MetaG_FD_148630 | JGI IMG/M metagenome (GOLD analysis project Ga0194038, IMG submission 148630) | Anoxic zone freshwater microbial communities from boreal shield lake in IISD Experimental Lakes Area, Ontario, Canada - Jun2016-L227-6m | ecosystem: Environmental > Aquatic > Freshwater >...
CGAAGGCTACCAGCAGGTCTTTGCCAAGGGCTTTGTGACCGACTACCCGCTGGCGATCCGACACGCCTCGGGCCGGATCACCGACGTGCTCTACAACGCCAGCGTCTACCGTGACGACCAGGGCCGGGTGCTGGGTGTCTTTGCCGCGGCGCGCGACATCACGGAGCGCAAGAAGGCCGAGAGTTACATCCAGGCTGCCAGTGTCTTTACCTATGCGCGCGAGGGCATCATCATCACCGACACGAGCGGCACCATTCTGAATGTCAACGATTCCTTCACGCGCATTACTGGCTATGACCGCGAGGAGGTGCTTGGCCAGAACCCGCGGCTGCTGAAATCGGGGCGCCAGGACGATGCCTATTACGTCGCCATGTGGCGCGACCTGATCGACAAGGGTCATTGGTACGGCGAGATCTGGAACAAGCGCAAGAACGGTGAAATCTATGTCGAGATGCTGACGATCACAGCGGTCTACGGCGGTGACGGTAAGACGCAACACTATGTGGCCTTGTTTACCGACATCACCACGCTCAAGGAGCACCAGAACCAGTTGGAGCACATGGCGCACTTTGATGCCCTGACCGGTCTGCCCAATCGATTGTTGCTGTCGGATCGCCTGCACCAGGGCATGGCCAGTGCCGAGCGACGCGCCCAGACGCTGGCGGTGGTCTATCTTGACCTCGACGGCTTCAAGAGCGTCAACGACCTGCATGGGCACGAGACCGGGGACCAGTTGCTGATCGCCCTGGCCTCGCGCATGAAGCAGGGCTTGCGTGAAGGCGATACCCTGGCGCGAATCGGCGGCGACGAATTTGTGGCGGTTCTGATCGACCTCGTCGATGGCGATGCCAGTGTGCCATTGCTCAATCGTTTGCTTGCCGCTGCGGCACAGCCGGTCCAACAGGGCGACCTCACTATTCAGGTCTCTGCCAGCATCGGTGTGACGTTTTACCCGCAGGCACAGCCCATCGAAGCCGATCAATTGCTGCGCCAGGCCGACCAGGCCATGTACCAGGCCAAGCTGACCGGCAGGAGGCGCTATCACGTCTTTGACGCCGGGCAGGACAGCAGCAACCGTGTGCACTATGAGGGCCTGGAGCGCGTCCGGCTGGCCCTGAGCACGCGCGAATTCGTCCTCTATTTCCAACCCAAGGTCAACATGCGAAGCGGCAAGGTGGTTGGCGCCGAAGCCTTGATCCGCTGGCAACATCCGCAGCGCGGCCTGCTTGCTCCGGCCTTGTTCTTGCCGATGATCGAATACGATGCACTGGCCGTCGCCATCGGCGAATGGGTGATCGAGACCGCACTGACGCAGGTCGACCTCTGGCGTGCCGACGGTCTGGACATTCCGGTGAGCGTCAACGTAGGCGCGCGCCAATTGCAGCAAGCAAACTTTCTTGATCGCCTGCGGCTCCTTCTGGCAGCCCATCCACAGCTCACGCCATCGTGTCTCGAACTGGAGATTCTGGAGACCAGCGCGCTCGAAGACGTGGCGCAGGTTTCCCAACTGATCGAGTCTTGCGCGCAACTTGGGATTGGCTTTGCGCTCGACGATTTTGGTACCGGTTACTCATCACTCACCTATTTGAAGCGTTTGCCTGTCGGCACGCTCAAGATTGACCAGAGTTTTGTGCACGACATGCTCGACGACCCCGATGATCTGGCGATTCTGCAGGGTGTGATTGGTCTGGCTTCGTCCTTCAAGCGGCAAGTCATCGCGGAGGGGGTCGAGACCGTAGCGCATGGCACTTTGCTGCTTCAACTCGGTTGCGATCTGGCGCAGGGTTACGGCATCGCTCACCCGATGCCGGGAGCCGAATTGCCCGGCTGGGTCAGGAACTGGAAGCCTTATCCCGCGTGGGGCAATGTGCAGAGGGTGAGCCACTGAGGCTCCAATGGCTGCTCCGGAGCAGCCAGATCGAGAAGTCGACCGTCGCCTGAGTGTCTTCTGAAGCCAGCCAACACTCCCTTTCTCCATGCTTGCGAATTGTCAACGTTGCGTATCTGCGCCTCTCCGTGCCCTGCCTCCTATTGAACGCTGATCTATCGACGACCTTCGACAGCGTGTCGAGCAGTCGACATTTCTGCGGAGAAAAACTGAATGCTATTGCGCCCGTTCATCTTGGCAGAGTACATGGCGTTGTCAGCATTGACGAGTAACTGTTCGCCGGTCTCCCCATGCTCAGGATAGATAGCGATGCCGATGCTGGTCGAGATGTTCACCGTATGGCCTGAGCAGGGCATCATGGATCTTTTCTGCCACGACTAATACATCGTTTCTATGAGCAATCGATGGGAGCAAGATCACAAATTCGTCACCTCCAAGTCGAGCCACCGTATCGGTCTCACGCACACACTCCTGAACACGGGCAACTACGTTCTGAAGTAACAAATCGCCCGTCCCGTGGCCGTATGAATCATTGACGGGTTTGAAGTTGTCAAGATCATGAAAGATCAGTGCCAGGGAGTTGCCGTGCCGCTTTGCGAGCGCTATCGACTGATCGAGTCGTTCAGAGAGCAGACGCCGGTTGGCTATACCCGTAAGCGCGTCGTGTTGCGCCAAGTCCCGAACGGTCTTCTCAGCGTTGATGAATGCCATCACAGTCGAGGCCAATCCCATCCCTACCAGCGAAAGAATAACCATGTAGAACCAGAAGTTCAAGAGTTGGGTCTGTGCGATATCCGTTCCGAAGAATCCCACACCTCCTGCTGCCCCTATCAAAGCCTGAATCATTGTCATTAAAAGAACAACAGTAACGCTTTGCGAGCCTAATCGTGCTCCGCCCCATACGACGAACAGGAAAAGCCAATAGCCGCGTGCAATCGAACCGAGCGTGTCGTGAAACCAATTGAGAAATACGGTCTGACCGACAAGAAACGATAGAACAAAGAAGATCGCTGCCTCGACAAATTGCGGGAACTGCAGCCATTGCCGGGGCGCAAGCCTCCAGGCAAGAAGCAGTGGGGTAATAAGGATGACGCCAAGTGTGTCGCCCATCCACCATTTCAGTATCAGATTAGCCTGACGCTGTTGTTCATTGATGGCTTCGCCTCCTACCATCGCTACGGTGGCAATGATCGCGGTCGCACCTGCTCCCAGGACCGCGGCCCATATAAGCAGCCGGAAATAGTCATGTAGGGAAGGTAGAGAAAGGTCAAACCTTCGATCTCGCTTCAGGAGCCAGCAACCAACGACGCAGCCAATGGAGAGACCAATAGCGTTAGAAGTCGCCGAAAAGAGTGAGAAGCCGAAGGTGAGGCGAACAAGAAGAGCACCTGCGAAAATGGCAGGCCAAAACCTTGTGCCGAAAATAAGCAACATACCCAAACCAAAGCCAACACTTGGCCGCACGATGGGGACCCGCATCGCAATACTTTGGAAGAAGCTATTGGTTGCGTAAGCGATCAGGAACAGCACCAGCCCGATACCGAATAGTACGGGCACATCATGCAAACTGTAGTGACTGAACTTGGTCACTTTGCTTACTTGGTCCGCCATGCTGACATCTCGCCTTATTGCAGACCTTACCTGAGTTGCTTCGCTCTGGCCTGCTTCCCTCCCAGGAAGGTCAATTGACCGAATTGCCATGAAGCTGGCGGATCCGTGTCGCTCAGAGGATCCGTTGCCAGTTTATGTCGTAACGACCAACTTGCGGCAAACTTGAATCTGTCATGAGGCCAACAGGGTTTACCTTCGTTGCTGTTCCATATCGGGCCTGGCAGCTATGCCGGTTCTGGACTTGCTGTTTCCTGGGCTATTTGTTCAGCAGTTGTAATGAGTCATGAGCTTGAGGCGTCTGCTGCAGTCAGACCGACACCGCCAGATCCACAGGAGTTCGAGAAACTCACCACACCAGAACGTATTGATCGACTGAACGCGCTGCGAGCACAGCACGCGGGATTGCTGGACAAGCGTGCAGAAGCCGCGAAGAGGTTTTATGCGGCCCTGACTCCTTCGCAACGAAAGGTTTTTGATCTTGAAACGCTCAAATATCTACAGCCCAGAGACAAGATGCGCTGGCTTCATCAACCGATGCACCGCGAGGATCCCCGTAAGTGAACGGGATTCAATAGCAACTTAAATCAGGGCGAGCCTGCGCATTGGCGCTTAATAAAACTTAATGTCTGCGCCCTCAATGTGATGCTACATTGCACCCGAGCGCGAAAGCGTTTCCTGCTTTTCCTCCCTGAGCAGGGCCTCGATGTGTGACAGCAAACAGGCTTACCACCCCGGACTTTGTGCCGGGGTTTTTTTGTCTCCAACAATACTCGGCATAGGGTTTCCCCTTGCCCCCTTTGTGGGATACACAACCTGCGGCGCATGCCGGATACTTCAAACAAAGCTGTCGCGCTCTAGGAAAACAAGTCTCCAATGATCTGGTGTTTCGGCGACGAGCATCAGGTATTTCAACCCCGGTTCTTAAAACGCCGGGGTTTCTTTTTTGAGCTTCGCTAGGTCATCTAGCCGGTTTGGCGCAAGCAGATCAGCGAGTCAAAGTGCCAGTCGGTGTCTCTTGACGCCAGCCACGGCTCTCCCAAGCCGACCGTCAAAGTTCAATGTCCGGAATGGAGAAGGTCATAGGCCAGCATCGCAGCGTTGCCAGCCAGTCGCCACGGTCAGCTTACGGGAGGTCCAATTTGACGGTTTACATACACGCTTGGGTTCCGATCTGCCATTGGTGAGGCGTGGCGACAGGTCGCCAATTCCGAAATCTTGCCTGCCGCCTAGGGCAGACGAGATCAAGGTAGAAAAGTACTAATCAAATAGGTTCCCGTGCACCATAGGCAAGCTGCAGCAACGCTACTACAGTGATTGGCAGTCACACACATCAAGGCAATTGCAGTTAGAAAGCTAAAAATATTATGCGAACAGTTTCGGCGACCAAAGTTGGGCGAGAGTACCGCAGCAAGCGTTACCGTACGGTCTTGCAAACGACCGTCGATGGCGTGAGCGGGGTGACGCATGACGTCAGTGCAACTGGGCTCTACATCTTGCAGAGTCGAGGGTGTCAAACGGTCTCCCGCATTGACTTTGAGGTAGACCTTGACACGCCGGGCGGAGCGCTGAAATTATGCGGTGAAGGCGAAGTTGTGCGCATTGACAGGATCGACCAGCGCTTCGGTATCGGCATCAAGATACTTAGTCAGGCCATGAAAGCGGTAAATTGAATTGTCTTAACCTTGGAGGAATGAGCATGAAATCGGTGCTTGCCATGGTTGCTGCCAGCCTGTTGCTAACAGGTTGCGGGCAAACAGAACAAATCTACACCTTGTATCGTTCATATTCCATGAACCCGAATACGCGAACGCACATCGCAACCTTTGACGCAAATGACGGAAGAGATTACAACAACCAGAACTGTCTTGCAACTCAATATCTGTATCAACAAAAGGCTGGTTCCGACGCAAAATACTGGTGTGAATATGGCCCGTACAGGAAGAACTAGCGGTGATCTGGGTCACTGTTATGGCTCTTATCTACCAGGGTTATTTGTTCAGAAAGGCATTGCCGATCCAAGAGTTTGAGGAGTTTTCGGGGGGATTACCGAGCGATCAGTTCTGAAAGTCTAACGACTCTTGAGTGTCTTCTGGAGCCAGCCACTTTTCTCCGCAGCTGACCGTCAAAGGTGAAAGTCTGGTCTGGAGAAAATCCTGGGCCGGCAGCGCAGCGTCAAGAGACGTTCGCGACTGTCAGCTTTCCGATTGCACAGTTTGACTCCATTCAGAAGTCGTATGTGGCACTCGGCATCGTGCTTGCTGCGGCCGCTGAGGCTCACGATAGTCCAAGGGCTGCTTCCATCGGAAGCAGCCCTTCGCATTGCTGGCTAAACATCAAATGACGATGGAAGAATGTTGACGTCCAGCCAATAGTCCGCGAGCACGCCTATATCCTTTGTAAATCTCTCCAAGTCGAGCGATTTGACGACGTAACTGTTGCCGCCAAGACCGAAGCTCACTTGCAGATCCTCGTCATTCATGGACGACGTCAAGATGATGACGGGAACAAACTTGGTTCGCTCGTGTGCGCGTATCCGCTTCAGAAGGTCCAGCCCGCTGATTTTGGGAATCTTCAGATCCAGCAAAATAAATGGAGGCAGCTCTTTGCCGGTGTCAAACAGATAGTCAATAGCCTCCTGGCCATCGCGTGCGACGATCACCCGATTGCGGACATTGTTCTTCTTAAACGCGTTGAGAGCAAACATCTCGTCGTCCGGGTTGTCCTCGACCAGCAATATAGGAGCACTGTACATCTTCCCCTCCTTCACTGTGAAAGTGTGAAATAGAACGTCGAGCCTTTCTCGACAGCACTGTCGGCCCATATATGGCCGCCGTGGCGCTGCACGATCCTCTGCACTGTGGCGAGGCCGATTCCATGGCCTGCGAAATCATTGTCGCTGTGCATACGGTGAAAGGGGGTAAACAAGTTCACTGCTTCGGCCATATTGAAGCCGGCGCCGTCGTCGCGTACGAAGTAGGCTGGCTTGCCGTCCTTCTGCGTCGCACCGAACTCGATGCGCGCGCTCGTATGCTTGCCCGTGAATTTCCAGGCATTGCCGAGCAGATTTTCGAGTGCCGCAGCAAGGAGGCGCTTGTCGCCGCGCACCTCAAGCTTGGGCGCAATCTCAAAGGTCACACTGCGCCCGGGGTCCGCGCCCTTGAGCTCCTCTGCGACCGAGCGGGCAAGCGCGCTCAGATCCACTATCTCCGCGTTCATGGCCCTGCCTGTCAGGCGCGAGAGACTTAGCAGATCCTCGATCAACTCGCCCATTCTCTGCGCCGCCTGCCGCAGGCGTCGAAGCTTTCCCTTGCCGTCCTCGTCCAAGTGCGCCGCGTAGTCCGCCTCGAGCATGCTCGAGAAACCTGAGATGCTGCGCAAGGGCGTGCGCAAATCGTGTGAGATCGAATAAGAGAATGTCTCGAGTTCCTGGTTTGCAGCCCGAAGCGCTTGTTCGACCTGGCTGCGCTTGGCAATTTCGGTCGTCAGGTCCCGGACAGTCGCGTCGAGCTCCGCCGTTCGCTGGACTACGCGCTGTTCCAGGCTAGCATTCAGAGTCCGAATCTCGTCCTCGGCGCGCTTGCGCTCGGTGATGTCATGGATGGAACCTACCAGGAACCGTTCCCCGGACGATTCGATGAAGCGAGACTTCCTTGTAACGATGGTCCGTGTGGCTTTGCCGATCACAGAGAGGGCCTCTTCACTCACATCAGGTACGCCGGTATCGAGGACTCGTCGGTCGATTTCTAGAAAATGTTGCCTCTCGTCGGGCGGAACATTCTCCGCAAGAGTTTGGCCCATCACAACGCTTTCATCTTGAGCGAAGATATCGTAGAAGGCTTGATTTGCGAGCACGATACGGTGGTCGTTGTCCTTAACAAAAATTGGGTCTCCAACCGTTTCGATAATGGTACTTAACCGTTCCTGATGATCGCGTAGCGCAGCTTGCTTCTCCTTACGCTCGGTGATGTCGCGATGAAAGGACTGAATCACGGGCTCAACCCCGGAAACAATCAGACTTGCGGATACCTCCAGTGCAAATGCGTAGCCATCCTTGTGATGGTGCTCGACCTCGAAAGTTGTCGTTTCCCCGGCGAGGATGCGCTCGATCCGCCCGGGAGTCAAGCGCGAAGTTTCAGGAGTATCCAAATCTTTCAGGTTCAGGCTCGACATCTCTTCTTTGGTGTAACCATGCATTCGCGCAAATGCCTCATTGACAGCAAGTAGCTGGCCGCCGGGCGACAGGATCATGATTCCGTCGCTGGCCCCGTCAAACAGTTGGCGAAAGCGTTCCTCGCTATCCTTGAGCGTTTCCTGGCGTTGCGCCAAGGTTTCGAGCAAGCGGTTGAAGCCTCTAATCAGATCACCTATTTCGTCCTGGCGCGTGATTGCCAAGGGCTGGGGATTCTGGTCTGACTGCGCCAAACTGGCCAGCGCTTTGACCGTTCTTAGCATGGGTGCAAGTTGGCGTCGCAACATCCACCAGGTCAGTCCGCCCGCCAGCAGGGTGAGGAGAATCGCGGCCTGCAGCATGCGCTGCTGCATTTCGTAGATCGGAAGAAAAGCCTCCTCAGCAGGAAGCCTGGCGACAAGCAGCCAACCAGCCGCTGGAATTTGTTTTGCGGACGAAAGCACTTCCAACCCACTTGAATCCACAGTGCGACCGAACCCCTCAAAGCCTTGCATAGAGCGGTCAAGCCACGGATTGACGCCGGTCGCTGGCAACTCCGTCATGATGCGGCCTCGGTCGGTTGCAGCCACTACCAGCCGCTTCGGCGGCGAAATAAGCATGTAGCCACCGCTACGGCCATAGCGTGCTTGTGTAATCCGTTCCAGAAAATTTGGCATGCCCAGGTTAATCACTCCGACCAGGGCGCCGATGACTTGACCCTGGCTATCGCGAATGGGTGCTGCCATGGCGACAACCGGCGCCTTTAGTACCCTGCCGGCAAACGGTGCCCCGACTATTGATTTGCCTTTCAATGCCTCTACCAAATAGGCTGAATTCGCATCATTCAAGAAATTCAGGCTGATTCGCTTGCCGGAGGCTGGGAATTCGGCGATGACTATGCCATCAAGTCCGGTGACGTAGGAGCCGGCATTGAAGAGGAGCTGAAAAACAGGTCTCTGCACCAGCAGTGCTTGCAGGGCCTTCGGATTTCCAATAATGGCAGGAGTTATGTCTACGGCAATTCTCTCCAGCGCTTGCAGGTGGTCGCCCAATTCGGCATTGATATCTGCCGCCACGACCGAAACGGTTGCGAACTGCTGTTCGCCCAACACACGCTGCATGTCGTCCTGCATCGTCCGGCTGGTGTAGAGCGATACAGCCCAGATGCTGACCACAAAAATAGCCAGTGTGAACAGGGTCACGCGGGTCTTGAGCGATTGCCAAAAGAAGAATTTCGAGTTCACGCCGACCCTCTGACCGAACCGGTGACTGGCTTTTTTCGTGTTGTTCTGAACACGGCTATTTCCATGACCACTCCTCTTGTTGGGGGAGCCCCTGACCCAGCATAGTACTCCTCAGCAAACGTCACACGTCACACTATTGCCAACCACTTCTCTCTGAAGTTGACAGTCAAAGGTGAAAGTCTGGTCTGGAGAAAATCCTAGGCCATCAGTGCAGCGGAACCTGCCGTTGGCGAATACCTGCTTTCGGGCAGTTCAATTGCAGGCCTTTGTGTGCCAGTCAGCCGCCGGTCGCAGTTATCAACATTTTGAAGCGCGTGTTCTATGCCGCCACGAGAGCGGCCCTGCCAAGCTCAACCTCATTCGACATTAATTCTTCGTTCATCCACATTGGTTCTTCGTTCAATGCCGTTGAAGACTTTGCCAGCTTGGGCGCTGCTCCACGCGCTGTACCAGACCGCATCAGGCTGCCACTGCGCCGCCCACTGGTGCATCTGCGCGGCTGGCATCGGCCGAGCGATACCGTAGCCCTGCGCCAGCTCACAACCCAGTTGCAGCAGCAAAGTGCCGTGTTCAATGGTCTCCACCCCTTCGGCAATGACACCGCGCCTGAAGACGGCGGCCAGTCCGATGATGCCTTGTAAAACCGCCACATCATCGGGGTCATCAAGCATGTCTCGCACAAAGCTCTGATCGATCTTGAGCATGGCAACCCGCAGGCGCTTGAGGTAGGTCAGTGACGAATAGCCGGTGCCAAAGTCATCCAGCGCAAACGTCACACCGATCTGTGCACAGTCTTCGATCACCTGAGAGATCTGGGCAATGTCTTCGAGTGCGCTGGTTTCCAGCACTTCGAGTTCAAGACCGGCCGGATTTACCTGCGGATGCTTTGCCAATATGAATTTCAGTCGATCCACAAAATCGCTCTGCTGCAACTGGCGCGCACCGATATTGACACTGACCCTCATGTCCAGCCCCGCCGCCTGCCAGATCTCCATCTGGTTCAGGGCGGTGTCAATCACCCACTCGCCAATATCGACCGCCAGCGCATGGTCCTCGACCACGCTCAGGAACATGGCTGGTGCCAGCAGTCCTTTCTCGGGGTGCTGCCAGCGGATCAGGGCCTCGGCGCCGATGATCTGGCCGCTTCGCATATTGACCTTGGGCTGGTAATGCAGGACGAACTCATACTGCTCCAGCGCCAGGCGGATGCTTTCGATGCTTTCGTGGTGGCCCCGGATGCTGCGGTCCTGGGTGACATCGAAGATGTGATAGCGGTTCTTGCCTGCCACTTTGGCCTGGTACATGGCCTGGTCGGCCTGGCGCAGCATTTGATCGGCATCGATCTCCTGCGTCTGCGGGTAGAAGGTGACGCCCAGGCTGGCCGAGACCTGCAAGCTCAGCTCTCCGACCTGAACGCGCTGGGCGCAGGCAGCCAGTAGCCGGGTCAGCATGGGCAGGCAGCCAGCCTGATCCTCCAGGTCAATCAGCACAGCTACAAACTCGTCGCCACCGAGCCGGGCCAGGCTGTCGCCCTCGCGCAATCCTTGCTTCATGCGCTGAGCCAGCGCGATCAGAACCTGGTCTCCTGCTTCATGGCCGTGCCGGTCATTGATGGCCTTGAAACCGTCGAGGTCCAGATAGACCACACCGACCTTTTGATCTCGGCGTTGCGCCTGCGCCATGGCTTGCTGCAGGCGGTCTGCCAGCAGCACCCGGTTGGGCAGGTTGGTGAGGGCATCAAAGTGGGCGATGTGCTCCAACTGGCTTTGATGTGCCTTGATCTCGGTGATGTCGGCGAACAGGGCCACGTACTGCTGCACTGCGCCCTCAGCATCCTTCACGGAGCTGATGGTGAGCAATTCGGCGTACACCTCGCCGTCTTTGCGCCGGTTCCAGATTTCTCCGCTCCAGTGGCCCTGCAGAAGCAAGTCGCGCCACATGACGTCATAGAACGCCCGGTCTTGCCGACCAGATTTGAGGATGCGCGGGCTTTGACCCAATGCTTCCTCGGGCTGGTAGCCGGTGATGCGGGTGAAGGCACTATTGACGTCAATGATGGTGCCCCTGGCATCGGTGATGATGATGCCTTCGCGGGTATGGCCAAAGACATTGGCGGCGAGCTGGAGTTTGGACGCGGCTTGTTTGCGCGTGGTGATGTCGCGGGTGATGGCGAGTTGCACGGGTTGACCGTTAACCAGCAGCGGCGCGGCGTGGGTTTCCAACCAGCGCCGCCCTCCTTTGAGACCAAGCACCTCAAATTCCATTTGCAACGACTCGCCCGCCAGTACCCGCTGGTGCATGGCGGCAAAGGCCTCCCGATATTCGGGTGCTAACAGGGTTTTGACATCGCGTCCGAGCACTTGTTCGAGCGAGTCGGCCTCGATCATGGCCAAACCGGCAGGATTCATCTGGGTCAGCAGCCCTTGGGCGTCCACAATCTTGATGCATTCCGGTTCCGACTCAACGATTGCTCGCAGGTGAGACTCCGATTGTCGCAACGCGTCGGTGCGCTCACGCACTGTGTCTTCCAGTCCCTGCGTGAGCTGCTGCAACTTTTCCGTCATGCCGTTGACAGACTGAGCAAGTTCCGAAAACTCGTCAGTCCCATCGGACTTGATCCTGTGCGCCAAATCGCCAGCAGAAACCCGTTTGGTGCCCTGATGCAGCGGCGCCAGCCGCCTGCGCAGTAAACCGCCAATGTGCAGTGCGTTGAAAACAATGATGGCTGCCAGCGCCAGTGCCAGCGCGAAAGCTACCAAGATCAAGCGTCGATAGGCCCGCTCAACTTGTTTTGCACTCGATTCTTCCAATGCACTGGTGGCATTGCGAACTTCGGTGGCCCGAAGCAGCATTTGGCTGTACAGCCGCTTGTCGAGTTCTTCATACACCGGTCGGTTGTCGGTAGCCGACTTCTGGGCCTGCGTGTTGTCCACAATGCGATGAAAAATGGTGACCTCTTCGTCAACCGCCACGCGCACCCGTTCCAGCGCCTGTTGATCGGTTTCGCTGCGGGGCTGTGTCTTGGCCACAGCCAACAACGCGTCGGACTGCGCCTTGCTTTCGTCCCACAGCGCGCGGGTACGGTCTTCACGGTAGAGAAAATACTGATCTCGAATGGAAACCCGCTCGAAGAAGTTGCGATAAATCGTCTGAGCAATACCGCTATTTGTTTGCGCGCTGTCGAAAGCCTGCCAGGCAAGGTACACCTGCGGCGTCAAAACGAGCACAGCGGCCACGGTCGCCATGGCGCTGAACTTGAGTTGCCTTGCGATGCGCATGAACGCTCTAACGGTCCATCCGGACGGCCCCGGGCTTCACCGCCTTCAGAGCGTCAACATAGATGAAACTCGCGTAGCCTGGCATTACCGTCTGATCCGTTAGCTTGTTTTTCATGGCCCAGCGAGTCTCATCCTCCAGCGTAATCGTCAGGTTCTGGTCGAGACGGACCTGGTAGCTCATCACATTCCACACCTCCTCGACCAGGTCTTTTTCCACCTTGATGGTCTCGACCACGATGTCTTGCGCCTCGCCTGCATTGCTTGACACAAACGCCTCGGCCCGAACCAGGCCGCGCAACAAAGCGGCGACAGTCTGCGGGTTTCGCCGGACAAAATCCTGCATTGCAGCGATGTTGAAGTGTTCGGTATAGATTTGCCGGTCATAGAAGGTCACCGATTGCGCACCAAGCTGGCGTTTGATTTGGGTGAGCGGGTAGTTCCAGGCCGCCACTGCGTCCACCTTTTTTGCCAGCAGCGCATCAAGCATCTCCTCGGATTTGAGCGGGACCGGCGTGACTTCCTGACGCGTCAAGCCCTGTGCTGTCAAAAACGAATCGAGAAAGAAATCAAGGGTTGTTCCCGGTATGAAGCCGATGCGTTTGCCCTTCAAGTGGGAGGGCATCGTAATCCCCGCATCGACGCGCGCCAGGATGGCATCGTTCTCGGTGCTGGTCTCGATATTGGCAATCACAAAGATGCGATCGCCGCGCAGAATGCTGAACATGATCGGCGTCTCGGCCACCGTGGCAAAGTCTGCCTTGCCCTCGACCATCGCTTGCAGTGCCAGCTTGCCATTGAC
>Ga0194038_1000886_pt1 | contig 12979 bp, 16 predicted proteins | sample JunL226m_MetaG_FD_148630 | JGI IMG/M metagenome (GOLD analysis project Ga0194038, IMG submission 148630) | Anoxic zone freshwater microbial communities from boreal shield lake in IISD Experimental Lakes Area, Ontario, Canada - Jun2016-L227-6m | ecosystem: Environmental > Aquatic > Freshwater >...
TTGTCGTTTAAAACGACAGCGCATAAATGAGGTTTGGCTGTTATGGAGTGAGAAGCGGTCACACAGAATCATTTATTGCTGGAGACAGAGAACGACCCATAGCAGACCTTGGCTAGAGTACCTAGCGCCCTATCAATCTTTTAAAGTTCAACGCCCCTATCTTCTTAGAAATCTGAATGCTATATATATCTAGCGGGGTTAATAAATAAGCAAATAGGATGCAAGCCGCAATTGTTAAGCCTAAATTAATATTTGTCGAGGTCAGATTGACGAAGTTAAAAGCTTTAAATTGAGTATTAAGATAAGACGAAAAAGAGCAGATGACTAGAAATTGAATTAAGTACAAGGGAAAGGATATTTTTCCTATAAATAGCAATATGGAATTAGTAAATACTTTTCTGAGTACAGGTGAGTAGCTCACAGAAATAATGAGCGCTGATGCCAATAGGCATTTAAACCAATCTTCTAGAGTTTCATTAGAGCTCACTATTCCCACGATCAAAGCAAATGCCAACAAACAGGCTGCTGATATATATTTATTTCTTAAATCTAAATACCGGAGGTTTAATTGAGCAATTAGATAGCCAAAGATAAAACAAGCAATAAATGGTTTGATAAATAGCAGAGAAACTGCAACTACAAGCGGCAAAAGAAAGGGAAATATAAACTGTTTTCCAAAAAGGGGGATTAAGGCATAAATGACATAAGACCCAATGATTTCAGTTGTTATGGTCCATAGTTGCGGACTGTAAGAAAGGGAATTTTGGTAATCAAAAAAAACATCAAATAATGAAAACTTAAGAAGGCTAGGAACGCTTGGGGGAAATTGATACGCATTGCCAGTGATGAGAAATAGCCCAGAAATTAAGAAGATATAAGTGATGGTGCAGGTAAATAAGATGGGCAGCATCAGCCGAAAATATCTAGCAACGTACAAATACAGTAGATTCTGTTTATGGCGTATTTGAGTTAAGCTCAGCGCATATCCAGATAAGACAAAGAAAATGACAATCGCAAAATGCCCATTCGTAATGAAGGCAAGAAACTTGGAGTCATATTGCTCGGACTGGAGTGAGGCTAAGAAGTCTGTAGCTAAGTGCTGCATCAAAACCATAATTGATGCCATCCCTCGAATTCCATCAAGGAAGGCTACCCTTTCAGTCGGCGGCTGGCTTGATGTCTTTAAAAAAGTACTCATTCCTTATGTAACTAACAACGTTAAAGATGAAGCTCAGGAGTTATGATTTTAGATGCAATACTATCTATTTCACTTTATTTTAGGAACAGCCCCTGTTTCAAGAACTGGCGCTGAAGAAACGAATGGTGGTATAGGCCTTACAGCTGGGACGAGCTTATATGATGTTCCAGTGGCTGAATTAACAACTGTTGCACTGCCATCTTTAGCGTTTTTAGTTACTGCAACAGTCCCGGGGCTGTAACCCTTTTCAATCGCTTTATTTTGAATCGTGGTGACAGCACTATCAATGGTGGGGCTATCTTTAGTTGCCTTTTTAGCATCTTCTACTTCGGCTTTGTTGGCGACCGTTACCGTCTTGTCTGACTTGCCATCATTGGCAATGATCTTAAAAACCCCTCCTGCACTAGCCATCGCTAATATTGGCAATAAAAGTACTGCGAACAGCATTGGCTTGAATTTCATGTGTGTCTCCTGATTACAGCTTACTTAGGGGACTTAGGTGGTCCGGGCATGATAGGATAGGGGTCATCACGCGGGATGCAATCATCGCAAGGCCATCCTTTATTAGAATCTGCTGCTGGTTTAAATTGTACCGGGGCAGGTTTTACTGCTACTGGAGCAGCGGCGGGTTTAGCAACACCACCACCATTAGCGCCGGGTATACCTGCACTGGGTATTCCAACAACAACTGGTGCTTCAATCTTTGGCGCACCTTCTGCCATGACTAGCGCAGGAATAAAAAAAGAAGCAGCTACTAAGAGTTTGATTTTCATATATCGCCCTTGAATGTTCTAGGTCTGGGGCGGTAGGTTTGGCAGAACGCCAAGTCAGCTCGAAGAGATGTTGCAAATACTATACCTAGCTATTGATTTAAATAAATAATTAGATTGGTCATATTGGTTAATGCAGCCATAAAATGCAGGGTACTAAGGGTATGCCACTAGATGACTGTATAGACCTAACTACTTATAGACAGCTTTTAAGGCAATAGACCTGCTACCATCGCTTAGGCTAAAACTAATACCACTGGACTGTCAATGCCCTTATCCATTACAAAAAAACTAATTAGCACAGGCATTTTCTCAGTAGCTCTTCTATCGGGTTGCACCACTCCGATAACACCAGATTTCTCAGCAATGTCCAAGAAGTACGCCAACATATTGGAGCAGTACCAAATCGACATGATTTTTACCAATATCATTCGTGCCTCACAAGATCATCCTTTAAGCTTTTTAGATATGCCTAACATCACTGGCACTGGAAGCATTACTACAATCCCCGCCTTATCAACAAATTTTATGGGTATGGGTAGCACGTATGTAGCTGCGCCCTTGAATGGCGCATTAGCCTCAGTGGCTCCATCGCTGAGCATGCAGATTGGAAATAGTTTTAACTTCAGTCAAGCCTCTTTGGATAATGCAACCTTTTGGAAAGGGTTTTTGACACAAATTCCACTGAACTCATTGAAATACTTTATTCATAACCACATTCCTAAGGAAGTAATTTTTAATTTGGTGGTCGATGAAATTATGATTACCTCTCCTGATGGTAAGCAAAAGACCTACATCAATAATCCATTGCGACCTGAATACCATGAGTTTCAAAAAGAGATGTACCAATTAATTAGCCATGGCTTAACTGTTCAGTCTTCTTTTGACGCTACTGATGCAGGAACACCCATGACTGAAAAAGAATTAGAAAAAAACTATGGGGCTAATCCAAAACAAGTGTTAGCACAAAATGGGATGGAGTTAAGGCAAGTCGCTTCTAAGCCTATAGCGCAGTATCAAATTTTTAAGCTCACTCCAACCTATAAAATCTGCATGAAAACAAGTCAATTTGAAAACTTTGTTAAACAGAACTATGGAGCTGACGCCTTGTGTGAACTATCAAAAGCTGCTGAAGCTGCTAGTAAGAACAAAACTGCCGAACCCAAACTGGATATTGCTATTCGCTCAACTAAAAATATCTATGACTACTTAGGACAAGTAACGGATGCTCAGTTAGCCGACCCACCGAATTTAGTTACCTTGCGTCCAACGGATACGACCTTTGAAAAAAAGACTGGTGAGAGTAACCGCTTTGCATTGTTAGTGGTCAACCGTAATGCTAGTACTAAATCTTTTGCCAGCACGGATTCCTCTGACGATAACTCTTATTCAATACCTAGAGAAAATAATGGGTACTCAACTATTGTGATTAATCTATTAGCGCAGTTCCAAACATTAGCTAAGTCACCCGGAAGTATCCCAAGTTCACCAGCAGTACTAATTAAGTAAAAGAAAAGCCACTGCATAGAGTGGCTAGTAGCTTGAAGATTTACGTCTCCTGATACGACTAACTTACCGCAGCATACTTTCTAACTCTCAGCGGGTTGGCACGTATACACCTCTTTCAGCCGGAGGATCTGGCAGTTTGATTGGTACTACTGATGGTTTAATTATTTCTAGGGCAGCAGGTTTAGAAGTTGTTAGCGCTGGAGCAGCGTTCATAACTTTGACAGTTGGATCCACCCCCTTTTCAAGCCTTTGAGTATATTTGGCTTGCGGCGAGCCGGGCATGTCTCCCACCATAATTCCATTGGCGATGTAAGTACCATTTTCTTCATTTGCTGCTGGTGATTCAACTGCCTTCCTCTGATCAATAACGGGTACTTGTGCCGAAACTAAAGCGGGGATAAAAGTAACCAGTAACAATAATTTAACTTTCATATGTATCCTATTAACGACTTAATTTTTTGGGACAGTAATAGATGGGATGCTTACCTGCTTAGTAGTATTTTAATTTCATAGGCACTCTCTTATCCTCCCTAGAAGCGTCTTCAGGTTTATCAGATTCTGGTGTGGGTTTTACTACTACAGGTATATCAGTTTTGGGAGCTACGCCCGGGTTACCACTTGGCCTAACAGCTTTAGGTGGTGCAACAACAACCGGTGGTGCAACGATAGGTGCTTGTGCTATTACCAGAGTGGGGATAAAGCCAACAACTAATAGCAATGATTTAAGTTTCATAAGAGTCTCCTGTCAGGGCTTACTTACCGGGTTTAAGAATTCCAGTATTGTTTAATTCTTGCTCGGCTATGGACATACCCATTTTAGGTAGAGTGGGCATATCCCTCTTAAGAGCTGCTTTAGGTTCTGCAGGTGCTGAAATAGGCTTCACTACTATTGGGGCAGCAGGTTTAGCAACAACATCAGCATTAACACTAGGTGCCCCTAGAATTATAGGCGCTGGATATATATATCCCGCAATACCCTCACCGTTGTAAGTAGTGAAATTTGTATATTGAGGTCGAAGAGTATTCTCAATAGAGATTCTATCCAATGCAGAATCATGAGGCCTAGTTGACTCAATAACGGGTGCACCTTCTGCCATTACTAATGTGGGAATAAAACCAACAACTAATAGTAGTGATTTGAATCTCATTTGCGCCTCCTAGTTACGGCTTAACGCATTGGAGCCGTGGGGGTATATGTGAAATCCCTTTTTTCACCTACCTCCACTGCAGATTTAGGTTGTGCTGGAGTGGGTTTTACTGCTACTGGAGCAGCGGCAGGTTTAGCAACAACACCACCATTAGAACTGGGTTTACCTGCACTGGGTGCTCCAACAACAACTGGTGCTTCAAACTTTGGCGCACCTTGTGCCATGACCATAGCTGGAATAAAAAAGGAAGCAGCTACTAAGAGTTTGATTTTTATTTGTCGCCCTTGAATGTTCTAGGTCTAGGGCGGTAGGTTTGGCAGAACGCCAAGTCAGCTCGAAGAGATGTTCGTAACAGTTTATCTAGATTTTGATTTAAATCAATCAATGAGTATGATTAATGACTCAAGCTACCCCTAGAACAAGTGCGGATGACCGCTAATGGCCGATTTGAGACGGATAAACTCGTAAAAACACCCTGTTTTGAATGACTGATATAAGGAAAGCTAGGGACTCAAGCTTACCCCGGCTAGATTGGCTCAAAATATGCGAACTACCTCAATACTCTGAATTTTTTTAAGCGCATCTAAAAAACATTCTTGACCAAAATCCCCCAACCCTTCCTCAAAATAGTCTTTTAGTGAATCGGTATGCATCTTAAGGAGCCGTTCAAAACGGCCGGATATTGTTGTTTTAATAAAAAAATAAATGAGTAAGGTCAGATATACCCAAGTAATTTTTGGTAAATTTGCGGCTTGTAGCCTCAACAATTCATTTGGATTGACTGGATGTTGAACATCCACTTCAGGATTTCTACCATAGCGCCAGCTTTCTATTTTTGGATGAGGATATCTCTCAACCCCATACTCACTGAATACATCATCAATACGTTTTAGTATTTCTTTCTCACTGATTGTCTTAAGCTCGAATAATTCCCAAAGCTTGGAATTAAAAAAAATCGCCGTGCCCTGAAAATCTGGGTGTAGATCAACAGCTTCAACAATCTCAGGAAGGCTTCTTTTTAAACCCCTTCCCTTACCTCGTGGGTACATCCCTACTTTCTCTATTCTCTCGAATATTTTTGCTGGTGCATTTTTCAAAGAATCGTCAGCACTCTTCCATACAAACATTTCATCTAATTTGGGATTTGTTATATCCGTCAGGTCCTTTACCCCTTTACACCAAACCATATTCCGAGCTTTGGCTAGAGGCTCAATTTCCTGGCCGCCCCGAGCTTTTTTCGTTAATGCTTTATCTATTTCGGGAATTTGAATGTCTTTCATATTCCTATAGATTTTATTTAAACCCAATAAGAAAATAGTAAAAATTTAGAAAATATTTAAATGACACCAATTGACTCCACCTTAAGCGGCAAGCTAATCAGGGAATACGGCCCCATGATTGGAGGGCGAGATCTTTACTCTGCCTTAGGATTCAAATCCTATGGAGCATTTCGACTGGCTAAAGAACGAGGGGAAATCCCAGTTGAGATATTTAAGATCCCAAAAAGACGGGATTGGTACGCACTAACTACCGATCTGGCGCAATGGCTCATGAGTCTTACTCAAACCACAGATTGCACCGCACAAGATAGGGAGCTAGAAATGTAAAAAGTCAGAATTAACCTGAAAGGTCAACCTGACTTTTTTTGATGCTTGGATTACTGTTACATGGAACCAACAGTATCTCCAAACTCCAAAACAAAGTCAATTTTTTGAAGCTCAATTTGAGCTGATACGGGAGAAATGCATTCAATTGATGCCTTTTGACGGTTCAGCTCTGAATATTTGGAGATACCTGTGGCACGAAAGAAACGAAAAGTTAAAAAACTAGACCCTAATGGGCCTGCTAGAAAGCTGATTGATGTTGCATCACACCGAACAACTGGCGCAGTATTTATAAAGGGGCTCACCCCCTACCCCGCAGAATATGAATCTTATACAGAGCGCTACACAATTGCGAGCCTAGTACTTTGTCATGATGTAGTTCAAATCAAGACCCAGTCAAATATTGAGAATTATGTAGATATAGACGGAAAGAAACGTCGATACATTCCGGATCTTATAGTTGGTATAAATAATTCGGAAGTAACCATTGAAGTAAAGACTCTCAATTATTTGTTTCAGCCTAAGGCAATTAATAAATATCAACAGATTGGATTTCACTATAGTAATTCCAAGAAAAGATTTGCATTTCTAACAGATGCTCAAATTCAAGATGGGGAGCGCTTTAAAAATATCAAAATACTTTTTCGATATGCCCATAGCCATCTTCCAAATACAACTTTGGAAAAATTGTCGGCATGGAGTAGCCAACGCGCTATCTCCATTAAAAACCTCATGGATCTATTGGAATTAGAACTAGTCGAGGTCTATACAGCAATTGCACAGAAACATCTGTGCATCGATTGGAATTTACCTTTGTCAAAAGATTCCTTAATAAGTCATACAAATAAACCATTACAAGGACTCAGCATTGAACATCTTATCTCTTCAAGTCGGTATGGTTATCTACTGGAGCAATTGGCTATGGGTGATTCGCCGTCAAATAAACGACTGCTGGTTGCTGGAACGACTTGGCGACAACCAAAGGCACAACTTAATGCATTCAGCTCTGTTGGAGCATTTCAAAGAGAAGACGCTATGCGTGATCTCACCAAAGATGAACTTACAGCTGGAACAGTTTGGAGTCGAAGAAATCGAGCTCCTGGTAAGACAAATTAAAAAAATAATATCAATAAGAATATAGAAAGATCAAAAATGAATAAAAAAATTCAGCCATCAAAATTCATTGCCTCCAAAGGCGGAAATATAAAATCGAATCAATCACTACTGGTAGCTGAAACATCACCTAGTTTGCCTGAAGTAGATTTCACACTCACTGGAATTCTTGTCATTAACAATGCAGTTTCTGAGCCTGTGGGAAAGCCATGGATTACCACAATCCTATCTCAGATTAAATCTAATGGAGATAAATAATGAGTACCTTCTTATTGATACCAGGGCTTGTTATAGTCTATCAAGAGCATGAATTTGAGCTTGTCACCGTCATAAATCAGCAACTTGAATTCGAGGAAATTTATTCTAGAGATAAGTTAAATCTCACAGAGTCTGATTTTTATATAGAGATTCGCTCAAAAAACATACGGATTACCGATAGCAAGTCTTCTCCAAAGCAATTACTAACGAATGCAGTAGATGAACTGCAGGAGCCATTTATAAATCTGAACGATATTTCAGAAAAGAATCAGGGTATTGTCCACAGAAAAATTAAATACATTTCCGAATGTATTAAGGTTGGAATTTCTCGAGGGCAACGAAAATATATCGACCATGAAAGACATCGTATTGCAAAACTCATCAATGATCCCCTTGGTGCGCCAGGAGCATCAACAATCCAAGGCTGGTGGATAGCGTGGGAAGAATCACATAAAGATTCATCAAGATTAGTCAGTGGCCATGCATTGAAAAGGCGACACACTTTCATTGATCTTGAGTCTGAGAACTTCATTCAAGATCAAATTGATACTAAATATGCCGTTCTAACAAGGCCAAAAGTGGGAACTGCATATAAAGCGTATCGAACTTCCCTGGCTATTGAAAATATTTCTCGAGAAAAATTAGGAAAACCTTCTTTGCGGCAAATAGCCTATAGAACTTTTTATAACCGCATCAAGGCGCTGCCACAAGATGAATTAGCTATTGCAAGAAAAGGTAAGCAAGCTGCACGAATCGAAATGCGCATGATTAAAGGTCATTTACCCGCAGAGTACCCCTTAGATAGCGTAGAAATTGATCACTCCCCAATGAATCTCTATGTAATTGATGACAAGGTCTTTTTGCCACTAGGTCGCCCATGGTTAACAGCCATCAAAGATCGTTATTCAGGGGTGCTTCTTGGATTTAGCATTTCATTTCAACCCACTGGATTAGATAGCATTCTTAGCTGCATTCAACACTCATTAGAACCCCATACAAAAGCCTATGAGCTTTGGCCAGATATAGTTAATCCTTGGCCTTGCTATGGATTAGGGAACTATTACGTATCAGACCGCGGAAGAGACTTCCTAAGCCCTAAATACCTTAATGCCATCACTTCTCTTGGGGCGAATTATGAACATTGCGAGAAAAGAACGCCTTGGCTAAAAGGCAGTGTTGAGCGCTTCTTTGGAACGCTAGAATCAACATTTTTTGATGCGCTACCAGGAAAGACATTCCCTCATCTGAGTAAGAGAGGCGATTACAACCCAAAAAAACACGCTGTTATTCGCTTTTCTAATCTCATTTATCTAATTTACAAATGGGCCGCCGATTACCATAACGTGACTGAAAATAGCCGAAAACGTGCCAGACCCATAGATCTATGGAATGAAGGAATAGCAATAGTTCCGCCCCCAATGATTCGCTCACTCGATAAGCTGGATATTATCCTAGGCGATGAAAACATGGGTTCCTTATCTCATGAGGGCATACGCTTCAAAAGACTTAACTATGCTGATGAGCAACTTCATCATCTTCTGAAGGAGATTGGCACTGGATCCAAGGTTAAATTCTACGTTTCCCGAAGAGACCTACGCTCTATTTATGTACTGCACCCTAACAGCAAGGAATATCTAGAGGTGCCCTGCACTCGACAAGATTATGCCAACGGACTAACCCTATTTCAACACTCTTATATCCAGAAAGAGGCCGGCAAGATTTCAAGCCAAAATGAGGCAGTAGATACATATCTTGCCGCTCAAGAACGAATTATTAATGAAACTCGGGAAAGCTTGGAGGTCAATAAATCCACCAACTACTCTAAGGCGGCGCAACTCTCAGACGTCAACTCAACAGCAGTGATCAATGGAAATCCAAATTCCATTACCAACACTTTTAAAAATAGAGTGTCAATAGTTAAAAATAATTCAAGCTCAGCTCAGATTATTCAAATTCCAACTTACCAACGCAAGAAGTTGAAATGGGGTTGATCAATGAACGAGCCAGACTTTAACTCCTTACACCTTTTTGAAAATATTCCACTAGAAATTAAAGATGAAATTAGTGCCGAGCAAGTCCGCCAGCTAGTTATAGAGAGGAATGATGCTAATGAGATGGCTGAGTTTGCTAGAACTGTACCAATTATGTTTGATCAATACAAAGAGGCGATTGAATATGCCAATAATTTGCTGGAACGTAAAAAAAGAAGTAGTAAACCTGGAGGTGTTTGGTACTTAGGAGAAGGCGGATGTGGGAAAAGCTTTATTTTGGAATACATACTTAAAACAAATCCACCTCACGAATCAACATTTCTTCGAAAGTGTCCTATCTTATATATTGTTTTTTCTAGCACCCCAACGGAGAGAAGCATACTTCAAACCCTATTAAAGCAGTTAGGCCAAAACGAACAATTAATGGCGGCACAAAGTAATGACAAACTTGAAGAAACGCTAATTCATGCCCTTAAAGTTGCGCAGACACTTGCCATACTTGGAGATGAGGCCCATCACCTATGGCTTAATATAAAAGCATCCCAGGCGAGCAATCTGATAAAGCGTATCTACGATCAATCGGGTGTAGCTTTTGTCTTTTCTGGAATACCCACTCTTTATCAAACACTTTCTGATGACCCTCAAGTAAGCACGCGCTGGAAAGGCGTCTTTAATTTAAGTCAATTTCAACTAGGGCCAGAATTTGAAGATGTCTTAGCCGCCTTAGATGAGGCCATTCCAATGCAAAAAATATCAAATCTTGATCGAATGGCAGAAAAGATTCATCTAATCACCCAGGGAAATTTGCGTAATTTAAAGGACTTTATTTCTGAGGCCGTGTTCTTAGCTGCCACTGGAAAATCTGAAATTATTCTTCCTTACCTACATCAAGCCTGCAAGAATACTTTTGGCCAGAAACATGCCAATCCATTTGATAAAAATGAATCGATTACTACACCGCGTTAAACCGTTTTACAGGGAAGATGTATATGGCTTCCTAAAAAGAGTAGCTCGCAATAATCTTCTTAAGGGAGAGCAGGAACTTCTATTTGAAATTTCTCAAGAAAATTCAACTACTGTAAGAGCAATAGTAATTCCACATTTGGCCCATTACTGCCTTAACTCCGTTGAGGAATTGGCTCAGCTCTCTGGGATTGAACTCTCGCGTTCGGCTGGTGATCGTATTTGGCAGATCAATGGGGAGCAGATTACGAAATCAGTCTTTATCGCAACTAGAAACCCTAAGGTATGCCCACAATGCCTACAAACCGAAGCCTATATTCACGGGTCATGGTCCCTTAGTCTTTATATCTCTTGTTCATATCATTTATGTAACCTACTCACTCATTGCCATGAATGCCGTAAGCCACTTAAGTGGACTCGAAAAGATATTGAATTTTGCAACTGTGGAGCTGATTTAAGGCTATCACCCATCACAAACGGCTCCCCAAATTCAATACTTCTAGCGCAGTTAATTGATCATCGCTATGACGAACGCATCCAATTAAGCTCTAGATCTTTACCCAATAGGGAGATTGAGCGACTAGCCACACTTTCACTTGATGGACTTTGTAAAACTTTCTGGTTCCTAGGGCACTGCGTTGCTAGGCTGGGAAATTTTGGATCTGGTCATGGCAAAAAAATACCATCCCATGAGGAAGCATCACAAATGATTGATAAAGCAATTTCTTTAATGCAATCATGGCCAAATCAACTGGGGGATCATCTAAATACACTTTCAAATAGAAAACCGTCCGATAGCACAGACTCACTAATTAATCGCTTATTTGGTCCAGCTCAATACTATTTAAAAAATGAAATTGATACAGAAGAGTTGTTTTATATAAGAACCGCCTATGAGCAACATATACGGCAAATATGGAAAAAATTTGATGGCACGGTTCAACCAATAAACAGCGCCAAGCAGTTACCGTTAGACTCGGAATGGTAGCGCTAAATACCGCCAACGTAACTGAATTTGCCACTCAATTACGACTAAAAGAAATGGGGCTAGATTGGGCTCCAAAAATCTCCAGGATATATAACCTACCTAAAATTATTCCCTATGAAGCCTTTAGCTCTTGGTGTATTAGAGCAGCCATTGCAATTCATGCCAATCCCAATAATCTTTTAGAACAATTTGGAATTTCAAATAACCTTCATGTATCAAATTTAGACTCAGGAAAATACTTAATAGATGCCAACATTATTTCAGTCCTGACTATGTTCGATCCCCAGGAGTTTAAACATCAGACATGGCAACATGATTCGATCTTATCAAAACCAGAGTTTGCTTGCTTATCTGCTGATATTTTTCAAGGTAGACCTATTTATCGATATTGCCCATCCTGTCTTAGCTCTGATGAAATTCCATTTTTTAGACAATCATGGAGGTTGGCAAGTGCTTTAGTTTGCCCAAAACATCGAACAATACTAAGGGACTCCTGCGGACATTGCTCACGAAAAATTAATTTGGATGAAATCAATCCCCTAAAACCGCATCACGCACTAATATCTCCGGATGCATTACTACATTGCCCTAGTTGCGGCAAATCTCTCGGCTCATGCAGCTCAGAAATAATTGATAGAAAGTATTTCTCAAGCGTCTTTTTTCACCAAGAAAAAATTGAAGTCGCCATTCGTCTAACGGCTCCTGCTGCCGCCCCTTCTGAATCAATCAGCAATGAGGAAGAATTATTGAAATTAAATATTGATGAGTCTGACTACGCTGCGGCCAACATGCAGACAATACTCAGGGGATTTTTAGAATCTATAACCGAATCCAAGGATCGGATCCTGATTCAAGAACAAAGTCTGAGTTATATACAGAATCAAATGATTTTTAAAGAATATCAAACCCATGATTTGAGCACCCCATTTATTGATGGAATATATACCCACCTCAATTACTGCAAAGTGTTTAATTTTCTTTCCCCGGTCCTAAGTACGCAAATTTCTAAATTTCAAACCCTATTGGGCTCCACACGCTGGTGGGATCGGACTATAGATGGCGTAGAAAGGGATCTAGAGCCCTCGCAAACTCAATTTGAGTCTGCGGTTAGCTGGGCCCTTAGAAATAGTAGGCTCAACAATGGATCTGAGATCGATCAACTCACAAGTTAATGCCAAAAAAATTAACCTCTTTTGCCAAAAGGCCAGCTTTAGAGTGCCAAAATATCGGGAAAGCCAGGAATAAGGTGCAATTTCAATAAAACCCGGTATTGCAAGATTTTAGCTAACTATATGATTTTATTGGGATAGTAAAGCCAGACTTAGAGTGCAGACGACATTTCTATACTAGGGTCAAGCGGGTAGGACGTTTCCTACACATAAATCAGCCTTAAGCCCTTACCGCTCCAATCTGTCCTGCCTAGACTGGATAGTCACC
>Ga0194038_1000888_pt1 | contig 12966 bp, 12 predicted proteins | sample JunL226m_MetaG_FD_148630 | JGI IMG/M metagenome (GOLD analysis project Ga0194038, IMG submission 148630) | Anoxic zone freshwater microbial communities from boreal shield lake in IISD Experimental Lakes Area, Ontario, Canada - Jun2016-L227-6m | ecosystem: Environmental > Aquatic > Freshwater >...
GAGAAACGGTGGATTGGGACGATACCGGGTCCGGGCGAAGCGACGGAGGAATTTCGGGCGAAGGGATCCAAAAACCGAGAATGCTGGTCACGATCGGGATGTACACGCCTTCGGTGCCCGGATGCGTGGCCGTCATCGCCAAAGAAAACGCGATCACGACGCCGCTGATCACGACTTGAGCGCCGAATTTCCAGTAATGTTTGGAGACGTTCTCGCGATCGGCTCTGTACGTCATGACGTCATGGTACTCGATCTGTCCACGTTCCATCAAATCGAGTAATGCAGTTTCTTCGAAAACCATATATGTACATTCGTTCACACTTTATATTTACATGTTCGACGCGACTCATAACGTCATGATGTACGACGAATCCATTGGTTCGCGATCCATTTCGTTCCTTTGGTGACGGGCATGCCTGCATGAAGAGTTTTCTCGAATAATTCACCAGACGCAGGATCCGCGACCCAGAAAAACAAAGCGGTCCCTTTTTTGGGCGTGACCGTTTCACCCAACAACGGGAAATTCGTGTGTCCTCCCTCGAAATCGTCCGCGAGGTACACGAGCAACGTCGCGAATCGTTGGTCCGTGGGGCACGCCGGTTCATCGGGACCTCCGCATGGATCTCCATCGTAATGCGCATCGTATTTTCCGGATGGACCGTACCGCGCGACCTGGATATGTTCCATCGAAATCGGCAACGACCCGGCACAGCCCGTATTCGAGACGAGATCTTTCGTTTTGGACGCGATAGCATCGGTGACGTGATGATCCCCGGGACCGAACCACGTCTGCGTACTGTTCCTGATGGATTCGTCGTACGTCGTCTCGTCGAATGCACCTCCCACTTGACTGGGAACCATGCCTTTCCGTGTCGCGGCGATGGTCAGCGCATCGCATTGTTCGTCAGATAAAAACCCGGGAATCACGCGATGGTACACACCCCCACACACCGGCGATGACGTGAACATTTCGAAAGACGATTTTTTCGATGTCTTTTTCCGTGACCATACGACGACGGCGATGACGACGACGGCTGCGACGACGACGGCTGCGACGACGGCGATGACGGGACGTTTCTTGATGGTCTTGACGAGGTTCCTGAAATGCATTCCGTTTTCGTGGTATATGTCTTACTTACTTGACATCAACATAAAAATTCGAAGGAAGCACGCACATGCAACTTCCGGGACAACGAAACCATTCGTGAATCGTCGTATACTCATCGGGAAGCACGAACTCACCACCGAAACGCGCGTGAGATGCCGATGCGAGAGCGTCCGCGTATTCGTTTCCTTCGTTCCCGGAATGCGCCTTGACTTTACGGAACGTCGTGTCTCCCGGTCTCGCGGCGATCAGATCGAGAGTCATGCGTGCCAAACGAGCGTATTTACGATTTTTCGCGCCGTGAATCTGGTCGAGAGCGGTCTGAGAATCCGAATGCACGGTCAATGGCGTCCATGGATCCTCGATGATGATCGCGGCGAATATGGCGGCGAGTTCCAAACGGTTGATGTCGTTCGAATGACGAGCGTGCGCGAAAAACGTCGTCCATGGAGCGATTTCTTGACGCGTTTTTTGACGTAGACGCGGTATGTTGACGATTTCTGGACGCGCTACGACGGCGATTTCTGGACGCGCTACGACGGCGAGTCCTGCACGTCCACGCGCGATCGATGCATCGGTGAATGCCAGCATAACGTATTGTATGAACGTATGTCTACGTACCTTGTCCACGTCATATAAAGTCAACGTTTTACAAGAAAAAGTCAACGTTTCACGGGGATTTTCCTATCGCCCTTCATGACGAACATACCCCCACGCGGTCCACGCCAAATCGTGAGTCCATCGGCCGTTTTTTGTCCCGTGTTCGTCTTGGCAGCCGGTCCCGTACGTCTGGCCAACACCAATTTCTGCGTATTTTTCTCGAGTGCCTCGCGTTCCTTGTTCGCGAGTGAGAGGTGTGCGCTTTTCTGTTGGTGGTAATACTCGTGATGCGGGTGCTCGGCATCGAGTCCACGCGCTCTTTTCGCGAGTTCTTGGGCCCATTTCGTATGATACGCGATCTTGTGTTTGTGCGCGCGAATGCGGTGCTGGGATCTCTGGATGGCCGTCGCGCTCGTTTTGATAGGAAGGGTTCGCTGCCAATTCGCGATCCCATACTGTTTCCATCCCCTGGACAGATCGTGTGGTTTCAGAGGTCGACGTAAAGCGATCAGACTGACGGCTCCGTTCCGTGCGAACCTCGCCAACGACGATGGATCGTTCGGCATGAGTCCCATCTTGACGAATCCGACGTCAACGTGGAAGACGTCGACGTGGAAAAAGTATTCGCCCCACCGACTTCCTGTTTCACGCGCGTACTGCTCCGCCACTTGGATGAACGGAGTATTCGCCGCGACGATGAGCGTGTGGGTGTGCAACGGACGTCCTCGTTCGTCGACGGCGTGAATGGTGACCGTGATGTTTTGGGTATTCCGGTTCGTACGATGATTCGGTGTGGCGGTGTGATTCATTACACATGATGATATATTTTTTACGCGCCGCCAAATAGCACGGATAACGGTTTTGACGTCGCGCGTTTTTTCGACGGCGGTTTCGGGATCGTCAGTTTCGGTCTCGATGCGCGTGCGAGAGCATCCATGTCGATCCCCGCAGAACGTGATGGCATGGGCGGAGGGACCGAGACGACGGGAGGAGGAAGGAACGAATCCGCTATGGTACGCGGAATTTCGATATATTCTCCCTTGAAATCTCGGCACAAACAATATTTCCGCCCGACATCGTCATCCTTTCGACTGTAACAACATTGCCGAAGACCACGACGCGTCAATACGAAATACGTGTTCGATGACGTGTGATGCCTATCGACGTTGGCGCAATACCTCGAACTGTGTCGAAACAAGACGGCGTGATCTCCCTTGAGGACCGCGATGATACGCCCATCGTTGTACGCCGGTGGGATGAGGGCGTCGAGAGCGGGTAAAACGGCCGCGTGTTCTTGAATGGATGCGTGCGTCAACGCAGACGATAACAACGTCGACACATCGTCATCGGAATCGGACGATGCACGAAGGGTACATGGCGTCGGCGGTCTGAACGAACGAAGAGCCACGCGTGTCACGAGATTTCTCGCGGCAGATACGGATGCGGAAATGGCCCGGTGATCGATCGGCGTCCACGCGTCCGCGCTCGCGTCGTCGAAAATGGCGATGGGGACGTAGCATCTCGGTTCGTTTTTCTTGGCCGACCACGGCAAACGCATGCCGCTGCCTTTGAACACCGCGATGTCGACGATGGATGTCCATTCGTTCGCGAACGGATTATCGACGGTTTTCAAGACGTTCAGGAGTTCTTCTCGGATGGCGATGGCGGTCGGCGATGCGACGAACACGTCATCGAACGTGATGTGGACTCCCAACTTGACGATCGTGTTCGACGCGTTCGTGTTCGGTATGTGTTTCGGTGCATCCGACGCGCATATGACCGCCGATCGTGACGTGGATTCGAAAAACGTCATCGTGGTCTCGCACACAAGTCTGAGGATAGTTTCGGCAGACGAAGGGATTTCGCCACGGACGAACGCGTCGGCCATCGCGAGGTCCATGTGAATATCCAAATCGTAAAACATACGAAACACCGGCGTCTTGACTTCGACGACGCATGGCAACGTACCGCCACGAACGATCCCGATCGCATACGCCGCGAGAAATTCTGCAGCCGCATCTTCCGGAATGGAGAACACCCCACCATCGAGAAGAAGATGAGAGACCGCACCTTTCCGTCCGAACACGCCCCGTTTCCTGGCCCACTCGTACACGGACGCCGCCGCAGACATTCCAAAACAAATTAATAATCCATGAGAAAAAGAGACGGCGGTATGTACGCTCCCGTGACCGATTCAGGCGTTTTATCGTATCGACGTTATACGTCATCGACGGTACGGTTCTTTCCATACCACCCGTCGTCGTTTCCGCCCGTCGTCGTTTCCGCCCGTCGTCGTTTCCGCTCGTCGTCGTTTCCGCTCGTCGTCGTTTCCGCTCGTCCGAATCACTTAAGGATTCGTATCGTATGATCGTATAAAGAATGACGTCACAAACGGATCCAACACATCATCATCATCATCATTCGATTCAACCGTATTTATGCGTGTACGCGAGTCAAGCGGCCGCGTGCATCGGGGAAAACCGACATAAAAAATTGTGCGATGCGGCCGAAGCATTTTGGGAACGAGCGGATGCGGAGAGTTACCGCTCGGCGTTGTTCCGTAATGGAATTTTGACCGACGATGAGATCCTCGCGCGCGTCGAGCATACGCACCCCGAAGTCGCAGATATGCTTCGCGTGGCCGCTCGAAATGTTGAATCGTCGACGGAAGTGGCAGATAAGTACGCGACCCTCGCCAACAAATTCCAGGAATTCGCCGAGGAAAACAAGTTCGGGGTGGATACGCGCCGGGTGGTCGATGATGCGCTTCGCAAGACCTCGTACACGACATACGGCAACGCTCAGGAATCCCGTGTGTTCACGTACATTCGCGAAACGATGGGGATCGATTGCGTCGAAGACCCGACGTTTTACCGCGTGCAAGCGGGCGTGATCACGACTCCACATGGCGAATTTCCGTGGTTCATCGGAGGAAAGATCGATGCGATCAGCGCGGATCGTACGTTGCTGATCGAAATCAAGAATCGGGTCAATAGGTTGTTCGGAAAACCGCCTTCGTACGAGATGGTTCAGGTGCAAACGTACTTGTATCTCCTTGGAATCAACAAAGGACTCCTCGTCGAATGCATGCGAACGTCCGAACGCGGAGGGTCGACGCAACAAGATGTCAATGCGATGCCCGTCGATCGGGACGAGACGTTGTGGAAGACGGATATTTTCCCGAAATTGCAAGGATTCGTGGATTTCATTGCGAATTTGGTTCACGATCCCACACTTCAAGATAAATTCTTACGATCGAAACGCCGATCGGCCATGATCTCGGCGCACGTCGCGAACATGATGAAGCTCTCCCCGGCGACGTCGGCATAAAATTATGTATCGTACTGTATACGGTACTGGGTGTCATGAATGCGTCAACGCCGGACGCCAACGCTTCGACGAACGCCAACGCTTCGACGGCACCGGACGCAAACGCTTCGACGAACGCCAACGCTTCGACGAACGCCGCCGTCGTCACGGACACGCACGGGCATGGAGGTCTCGTCATCGCCATCCTGATACCGGTCATCGTATGCGTCCTCGTCATCACGGGATTCGCGATTTGGAAATGGTACGATCCAAAAACGACGGTTACGATTACGACGACAACGGCGGTGATACAAACACAAAACACACCGACCCAGACGACGCAAACGCAACCCACGACGCGTCCCGACCCAGCAACCAATCCCGCGACGCGTCCCGACCCCGCGACGACCATAGAAAACAAACCCGCGACGCGTCCCGACCCGCTCCTCAAAACCAAAAACAAGCCCACGAAAAAGCCCACGAAAAAGCCCGCGACATCCCCGACGAATCCGGCAACACAACCCAAGCCCGCGACAAAGCCAACGATTCGACCCGTGATCAAACCGAAACCGGGTCCGATCCCAAATAAATATATCAGTACACCACAACCGATACGCATGACCGTCCCTCAGGACACGCTTCCCATCCTTCCCATCGGGTCCCTACCCGCCGCTGGAATCCCCCCAGCGGGATCGTACGTGGTCAACACCCTGAAAGATTTCGGGTTCACCGATGAACCTGACGTGTTCCCTAAAGGCGCCGCGCCGAACATCCAGAACATCACGCAAATCGCACCCGGAATCTTCAATTTCTACCTTCGTCATCGTGGCGATCCATGGAGCTCCCTGAATCCTCATGGAACCAAAGGGGCATGGTACGATGGAGATTCGACGGGAGATTGGAATACCGGGAAACGCGATGGACGATACCACGATAAATCACGTGCGGAATGTTCCAGCTGGGTCGGCAAACCCAAAGGATTCCCCGAGATCGTCGTGGGTGGAACGTACGATATCGCGACGACCGTGCGCCTCAACCCGGATTTCATGCCGAGCAACAGTTACACGATGGTCATGCAACCCGTATTCGATCTGTGTTACCTGAGCGTCAGCGGAGATCCCACGAAATCCAATGCCGTCGGCGCCGAGCTGGGTCTGTTCGGATCGGGAGGAACCAGTGGATCTTCCAGAACCGTGACCGCCTTCGATATTCCACGTGGACAATGGACGTCGTTGATCATGCGGTTGGTCGTCGGCAAATCGGGATCCATCAAAATGTCCGTGAACGGAGGAGCGTTCAAAGGACTCGATCATGTCGATACCACCAATCGCCGATCGGGGCATCCCATGAGTATTAAAATAGGCCTATACGGCGCGGCGACGACGGGTGCGAATCGCAAACCCCTTCCGGACCAGCAAGTTCAGCACGCCAACGTGTACGTCCACCGTATCGCGTGACACTTATTAACTTAACATACACCCACCCCTTTTCATTTCAGGTCATTTCATTCCGTGTTTTTCTTTTCTTTTCGTACTTTTTGCCAACGTGCCCGAGCGGTTTAAGGGGATCGACTCAAGATCGATTGGTCGTGAGACCTCGCGTGTTCGAATCACGCCGTTGGTATCCTTTTCATTTTCGCTTTCTTTCTTTATTCGTGTTTCTTTCTTTTTCGTTTCGGTACATATGCGTTTCACCACGTATGTATCGCATTCTTTATTTTATTTTTAGTTTGCACATGGCGCCATACACGCTTCGCCGGTGGGACGAGCCGCATTTGTTCGATGCGCTCGTGAATTATTTCCGTGCGACATCATCGTTCGTGGGCGATGAGTACGGCGACGCATACGTACCATCCGGCAATCCAGATGCGCCCGATCACGTCATGTTTGGATTCTCGGATTCGTTCACGACGTTACGTATGGTGACGAACGGATCGTATTGGACCGTCGAAGACGAAGCGTTGAAATGGTACAACGAACACGTGGACCCATGTCACGCGGCACAAGCCGAAGCCGAGTGTGCCGAAGATCCTTCGTTTGCCGGGAGACCGTATTGGACCGTTTTGTAATTACAAATACACAAGAAAGCACGCGTAAAAGAAAGTACGAGAAAGCGTACGAATAGAAAAAAACACCTCAAAAACACCCAAAACGCAGATATGTGTTTATTCTAAATCATTCTCTCGTAGTATTCCGCCCCGAGTCGTACCCAAGTCATTCCCAAGTCATTCCCCAAGAGTCGTTCCGATGTTCCTCGATCTGAACGAAGAATTCGATGTCATCGTAGACGTGCGTACCGAATCGCGTACGGAACACGTGTACGCCGAACGACTCTCCGAAGACGTCGTCAAATTGATCGTTCCATCGACGTGGCGAGTGTACAACGACGATAGATACGTGACGTTGACGGCGGTATACGTGACCGAAGAAACGAATGCCGTGTACATCGCGCGCGGACAACGGTACTCGATTCGCGACGATGCTCGAAACGGACATGTCGTGGTCTTCTTCGATGTGCATATGGACGGCTGGAACGTGCTCGTATGAAAAAAATCGTATGAAAATTAATATGTCCGTGTAAAATACTTCATGGGAAATTCATCGTCGTCACGTCGGTTCGCACCACCCCCGGATTTCATTCCCCACTCGAGTCAGCCATCGGATATCCCCCGAAAACCGTACGTCGATTTCAAACACGATGTAGCGCGTAAAATTTCTAAAGCTCAGACGCCTCGAGAACGTGCGGATATCATACGACGCGCGAGAAAGGAAATGCAATCGCATCCCAAACACGAACGTGCGCGTCACAAAGATATCCTGGATGCGTACGAAGCTCATTCGAAAGGGACATCTTTTATCAAAACACCACAGAGGAAAGATCTCAAACGATTCATCACGCATTGGACGGGAGGAAATTACGTGGACATCCAGAAAGCTCGACGAACGAAAGGACACGACGCGACGCCATACGCCAAAAGCCATAACCTCGCCATGGCCATGTACATGCGGAATCACGCCCTCCGAGCCCCGGCGATGCCTTCTGGAATGCAGGAAGGCCAATTTTATCGTGGCGTCGTGATGCCCAAAGTGCGTTTACACGAATTCCTTGGATCTGGAAGGGTCCACGATGCGGGGTACCTCGCGTTCAGTCGGAAAATCGATGTCGCCTCATCGTTCTCGCGTGGAAAACGCACCGCGCGTGATTTCGTTCCCGTGATGTTCGTCTTGAAAACGTCAGATGTACCGAGAGGAACGCCATGGATTTGGTTCGAAGGAAGAAACACGCCGTCGTCGAGATTGTTCGGGAAATCATCGTCGATCGAAACGTCGCATATGTCACACGAATCCGAAGTCGTCCTTCCACCCGGAACGCTGCATCTCGATCGAAATCCGGATAAAACGTACCTCGATCGTCTCAAACAATTTCACGGTATTCAAGGTCTCGTGTTAGCGGTGACGTACGAACCCGATCACACGGCCACGTCTCTTTCGGGGGGGTTACGAATCATCAAGCCCAAATGAAAACGATGACCGAATGAACTTACGTACGCTCGAACGAACGAATGGGAATGTTCAAAGCGGTGAAACGAGGTAAATTCAGTCACGTGATTCGCGCGGACGGATCGGCGGTGCGAATTCGGCTCGATAACGTCGTGATATCACGTGCGCCATACGAATCCGCCGGGAAAACGTACGTGCGTCTGGACGCATCGGCTGCGACGTCGGACGGTACGAACGGCACGAACGGTACGAAAGACGATCTTTTGGGCGTCAGGGATTTCATCCGCGCGTCCGCGAATCCACGTTTCGATCCGTTGATCCACGGATGGACATCTCCCGTGATCGCGAAAATACCTCCCGCGACGAAAAACGAGACCCCGGTGACGTTGGCCGTCGGCGATATAGTATCGTTGACGTTATCGCCCGGAGCTTTCGGGAGTTTCGGGTGGTGCATTCTCGCGACGGATATACGACCGGTATCATCATAATAGATCATCAGGAAGGAGGTGGTTCGAAGGGATTTGAAAAGACCGCCATGGGACTCTTTCCCGAATCGATGATACGTCGAATCTTATCGTCGACATCACGGATCGTCCATGGTTCGAACATCTCAACGGGTTTTCCATACTTTTTTTTCAAAATTTCTTTGCAAATTCCCGTCAAGAATCCTCGTCTCGCTTTTTCTGGGACGGTCAATTTTTGGTGATCGTGGACGAATACGACGAGACGTCCGCTTATCTGATATCGTTTGTCTTCGAAATGCTTGGGAATGAAACTCATTTCTCCCACCGTCTCGCGCGTCGTCACATCCGTAAACGTGACTTGCCATCCATTCCGTACGACAATTCGCACGCGTCCCTCGACGATCGTTATCTCTCCGGGTCGTCGAGTCGAAGTCCGTTCTAAAGCTTCGATGATTCTATCGGCGATGCGCGATGCGGCTTTCCCGAGATGCGCTCGGCTACGATGCATGGGATCGTCGTGGATCGTTTTCATCGCGTGACCGAGTTCGTGATGAAGACCCGGAACCGCGGCGTTCAACCTCGCGGCTTCATGGGTCGATAAATGCGGTGCGACGTGGTGTGCGATCAGATGACTCGGGATGTTCTTCAACGTCGGAGGCATCTTCTTATGTGTTACGATGGTCGTTACACGTAAACGCAGATAATTAATTATTCGTTCACGGTCGGGGACATAATGACTAGGCATGCAGAGGATGCGATACCTTAAAAAAAGGCCATATGGAGATGATCATGGCACTCTTTCCGGAATTGACGACACGATTAATGTGGAAGTAGTGCCGATCATCGAGCGACTCGACGGGTTTCCCGTGTAATTTTTCGAGGATATCTTTCATTATCGCGACGAAGAGTCCTCGTCTCGCTTTCTCTGGGACGGTCAGCTTCCGGATATCACGAACGTACACCGTGAGATGTCCTTTGTCTCTGTATTTTTCCGTCGATGTTTCTTCTGTTTTTGGGTCTCTGAACTTCATAGATCCCATGACTTCACGCGACTTCGTATCTACGAACGTGACGTCCCATCCCTCTCCAGGCATCGAACGCCATACGATGATATGCATACGTCCTTCGTCGAACGTTTTCTCTGTTCCAAGAGGTGACGTAGCCGTTTGTCGTAAAACTGCGATGATTCGATCGGCGATACGGGTCACGGCTTTCCCGAGATGCGTTCGGCTACCGGTCATGCGTCGTTCGTGGATCGTTCTCATCGCGTGACCGAGTTCGTGGTGAAGACCCGGAACCGCGGCGTTCAACCTCGCGGCTTCGCGGGTCGATAAATGCGGTGCGACGTGGTGTGCGATCAGTTGACTCGGGATATTCTTCAACGTCGGGGCATGCGGTGGCATCGTATGTCACGTATGTCACTTTCGTTACATGTAAACGTAGATAATTATTCGGAGGTGGGTGAGATTTTTACACATGATTATACCCCGAACATTCAACCCGAACACGAAATGCAATCCGCCGCGGATGTGGTGATCTTGATGGCTCCCGTCGCCGCTTTCGAACGAAGGTAATACGTTCCCGTCTTGAGTCCGCGTTTCCAACCGTAAAACAGCATGGACGAAATGTTCTTGATGGTCGGGTTCTCGACGAACACGTTCATGCTCTGCGATTGGCATACGAACGCGCCTCGATCGGCCGCCATATCGATGACGTGTTTCATGGATAATTCCCATGCGGTTTTATACACCGCTTTGAGTTCCGCGGGAATGCCGATCACGCGTTGAACGCTGCCATCGTGCGCCACGATCTGATTTTTCATGGCGTTCGACCACGTTCCACGCGAAATGAGGTCTCGGACGAGATGGGTGTTGATCACCGGGAATTCACCGGCGATCGTCCGGCGCGAATACAAATTCGATGTCTGGGGTTCGAACGCTTCGACATTGGACAATAATTGGGCGGTCGAAGCGGTCGGCATGGGCGCGACGCTCAGCGAATTGCGGAGACCGTACGTGAGTATATCCTTCTTGAGAGCGTCCCAATCCCAATGCATGCGCGTCGGGGCATCCCACAAATCGAATTGGAGTTTCCCGCGACTCGCCGGAGATCCTTCGAAACTGGAGTATGGGCCATGCACTTTCGCGAGCGCGTTCGATTCGGAAATGCACCCGAAATACATCGTTTCGAAGATATCCCGGTTGAGCGATCGGGCTTGTGGAGAATCGAACGGCATCTTGAGTTTGAAGAAAACGTCCGCGAGACCTTGGACGCCGACGCCCACGGGACGGTGACGTTCGTTCGACGTTCGAGCTTCCGTCAACGGGTAGAAATTGACGTCGATGACGCGATCGAGATTCCGGGCGAGAATCCGGGTCGCGGCGAGCAACCCATCGAAATCGTACGTTCCCGAGACGGTGTCAACGAACGCGGGTAAACTCAGACTGCCGAGCGTGCACACCGCGATCTCGTCTTTGGACGTGTATTCGATGATCTCCGAGCAATTTCCGGCGAGGATTCCATTGAACATTCCCGCATGTTTTTTTGGTTCGTTGAAACAGAACGTATCCTCGACGTCTCCATGATCGACAACAGATACGACGGTAACGTGGACGTCAGTCGAATCATCCGGGGAACGGAATGGAAATATCCGTTGACCCGGTACGAGCTCGCACGCCCTGACTTCGAGTGAATCATCTTCGAACGTATCCGATACGACGAAGAATTTGTGGTATGGCGTGCACCGAATTTCGGATCCATTATCGACCGTGACGGTGACGAGGGGTTGATGTTGTCCGGTTTGCACGATCGTCGTCTCGCTGAATTCATCTCCGTTCCAAACCCGGACGTGTTGCCCGACGAGATCCCCAATCGGATGATACCCCGTGGATGTCAGGATCTTGGTATCTCCCGCGACGCACAAATTCGAACATTTGATGGTCCCGAGGTTTTGTTGGTTCGATTTCGCGTTCGCGGCATCTTTGAAGAGCACGTACGGTCCTCCCGTCTCGATTTGCGAGCGAACGATGGCCGTCCAGAGATCCTGGGCACGGACTCGACGGACGTACACGCCTTCGCTCTCGTACCGTTCGTACAATGCCGTGTACACATCGCCGTGCGTATCTTCCAGTCCGGGGCACGTCGATGGATCGAACAAACTCCACATGCCATCCGATTCGACGCGACGCATGAACAGATCCGAAATCCACATGGCGTAAAACAAATTACGGGCACGAAGCGAGTCGTCGCCCTGATTGCGTTTGAGGTCCAGGAATTCGAAGACGTCCGGATGATGCGGTTCGATGTACATCGCCAAAGCGCCTTTGCGACGACCGCCTTGATTGACGTACGCGACCGTCGCATCGAACACCCTGGCCATGGGAACGATACCATCCGATTCGCCATTGGTGCCTTTGATCTTGGATCCCTTCGAACGAATATTGGATATCGCGACCCCGATACCTCCGCCGTATTTACTGATGTGGGCGCATTTCGCCAACGTATCGTAAATACCGGCAATGGAATCGTCGGTCGTCGTCAGCAAAAAACAACTCGCGAGATTCGATCTGTGAAGTCCCGCATTGAACAATGTTGGGCTCGCGTGCGTGAATTTCTTGGTCGATATCGCATCGTACGTTTCCTTGACTCGGGACGTATCGGATCCCCACAACGCGATGGCGACACGGAGGTACATGTGCTGAGGTCGCTCGACGATCTTTCCATCGACGCGCGTGAGGTACATTTTTTCCATGGTCTTGAAACCGAAGTAATCGAAATCGAAATCGCGATCGTAGTCGATCATCGCGTGGAATTCCTCGATGTGGGATTCGACGGTACTCACGAAATCGGGAGCGAGCATCGACCGCATCGAACGACCCCACACGTCCAGAAGGGAATCGGATGTCTGTTTCTGGAGATTCGATGCGACGATACGTGCGGCGAGAATTCCGTAATCGGGGTGCTCGGTAGATAATCCCGCCGCGACATC
>Ga0194038_1000889_pt1 | contig 12958 bp, 6 predicted proteins | sample JunL226m_MetaG_FD_148630 | JGI IMG/M metagenome (GOLD analysis project Ga0194038, IMG submission 148630) | Anoxic zone freshwater microbial communities from boreal shield lake in IISD Experimental Lakes Area, Ontario, Canada - Jun2016-L227-6m | ecosystem: Environmental > Aquatic > Freshwater >...
TGCCAGGATCTGGGAGCCTGCCCTTTCTTATATACAGACGGTTCATGAGCGGTTTGCCGCCATCCGGGATGGAAACGATTTTTGCTGTCACCGGTTCGGCAAAACCTTTGATATCCAGCTTGACATTGACAGAAACCCTGGTTTCAACCTGGTTGACGCCGGGAATATTTTGAATCTTTTCTTTCATGCTTTCGGGCGCCCGCTTCAGGTTAACAAAGACATCAGCAAAACTGTAGTCACGATAAAACGTGTTCCGGGTCAGATTCAGGGAATCCATGGTGCTGATGAACATGATGAAAGTAGCAACCCCGCTCATTACAACCAGCGTAATCGCAAAGACCTGCCCTTTCATGCGCCAGATATCCCGCCACAGTTTTCGGTTAAGAGTTCTCATTGGCTCACCATTGCAACTCACCAGGTGATTTTTTCGCCATCTGGGTTCGGACTTCCGAAATTCTGCCGTTGCTAAGATAAATAACCCGGTCGGCCATGCCGGCAATGTCCGCATTATGAGTGATGATCGCAGTCGCCGTACCAAGCTCGCGATTGATCCGTTCCAGAGCTTCGAGTACTACTATACCGGTTTTGGAATCCAAAGCACCGGTAGGTTCGTCACAGAGCAGCACTGCGGGATTTTTTGAGATTGCGCGAGCGATAGCCACCCGCTGCTGCTCTCCGCCGGACAGTTGAGCAGGAAAATGATCCATACGCCCGGTTAATCCAACCATGGCAAGGGCATCTTCCGGAATCATGGGATTTCTGGCGATCTCCGTTACAACCGCCACATTCTCTTTTGCGGTGAGACTGGGAATGAGATTATAAAACTGAAAGACGAATCCCACATGAAAGCGGCGGTATTCCGTCAGCTCCTGTTCGCTGGCATGGGTCAGGTCTTTGCCCCTGTATGATACAAAGCCGCTGGTCGCCGTATCCAGGCCACCGAGAATATTCAGCAATGTGGATTTGCCGCTTCCTGATGGTCCGAGCAGCACAACAATCTCGCCGGAAAAGATTTCCAGATTCGCTCCCCGCAGCGCATGAACTTCAACCTCTCCCATCTTATATGTTTTGGTCAGTTCCTGTACCTGAAAAACAATGTCTCTACTCATACCTCAGCCTTCCCGGCTTCCGACGGATCAACTGTCCGTAACATTTGAGGCCATCAGTTAACCCAGTGACCCGGTTATTTTTTTGCATCATCTGATCAGGGATTGCAATGCCGAATATCCTCTGGTGTCTTTCGAATTCAAAATAAATGTTGAATTTTTTTGAAAATGTGTTGATAAGTTGAGATATAACATTATTTCAAAAATGAATCAATTCCGGGGAATCGTCCATGAACATCAGCGTATGTATGTTTTGAAAGCTGGAAGAACTTGATCCCAAAATTTGAGCAAATTAAAATTCCAAATGAAACGACACTGAAATCATTTGGCGAAGACAAATCTGTTATGTCTGAATTTCATTCTGTAGATGAGTTGCGAAAGGATTTATTGGAGACAGTTTTCGATAAAATTGATAATGGCGCCGACATCGGTGTGCTGAAAACAATATTTGAGAATTAATTTGCGTGAAGCATTGGAATTCAATCGTAATGGAGTCGTCCATGAACATTGACATAAACACACTGGCGATTGTCCTCAGTGTCGCTAATCTCATGCAGGTCATTGCGCTCTTTGCCCAATGGCGGCATGATAAAACATATTCCGGACCTGGTTGGTGGCTGCTGGGCATTGGGACTATTTCGCTCGGGTTCGTTGCTCTTTTTCTCCGCTCGATACCTCAGTTGGAACTAATCTCAATTATTAGCAACAATGTTTTTTTCGTTTGTGGGCAAACGCTGCTGTATATCGGCATCCTGCGTTTCTTTGACCGCCGTGTGCAGCGCGGACCGTTCATCTCGTTCATGGTTATTTATCTCCTGGTGACCACCTATTTGACTGTCGTCAACAATGACATTGCATTTCGGCGGGCGACTCTTTACCTGGTATCCGCCACGCTTGCGTTTTTAATAGTCCGGACGATTTTTCTGTACAAGACTCGCTTCGTCACTGCTTCGGCAAATTTCCTCGCCGGGGTGTTTTTAATCTACGGCATTATTCTTGTGGTGAGTGCGCTACTTGCAGTTGCCAGCCCTCAGCCCGCGAGTGTAACGGCCACCTCGCCAGAGCAAATTTTGGTCATTTTGGATGCACTCGCCGCCACGTCGCTGTGGACCTTTGGCTTTATCACCCTGTTCAACCAGCGCCTGAGTGCGGAAAGCCGCGAAGCCAGGGACAACCTGGAACTAATTTTCAACACCAACCCCGATGCGGTTTTGATTACGCGCATGACCGATGGCTATTTTGTACGCATCAATGATGGCTTTTCCGCGCTGTTCGGTTACACCCGCGCCGAGGTGCTTGGCAAATCCACCATGGACATCAATCTCTGGGCCAACCTGGCGGATCGCCAAAAGCTTGTCAGCACTCTGAACGAAAAAGGATTTTGTGAAAACCTGGAAATCGTTTTTCAATGCAAAGACCAGACTCAACTCATTGGAATGGTATCCGCCAGGATCATCACCTTGCAAGGGGATCAGCATATCATCAGCGTCATCCACGACATCACCGCGCACAAGTTGGCCGATGCGGAATTGCGCATGATCGAGAAGACCAACGATGTTATCTGGACCATGGAACTTGACGGCACAATCTCCTATATCAGTCCATCCGTGGAGAAGATGCGGGGGCTCACCCCTGCCGAGGCGATGCGGCAACCGATCGAAGAGATACACACACCCGATTCTCTATCTATTGTCCAAGGGTATTTCAAAAGATTAACGGATGCTCTCCAGGCCGGCATTCGCCCGGAAGATTTCATGGGGGAGCTTGAATATCGGTGCAAAGATGGCTCCACTATCTGGGCCGAGGCCAATGTCTGCACTATTTTCGATTCCGCCGGGAGGTGCATCAAGATAATCGGGGTAACCCGCGACATCGCCAAGCGCAAGCGTGCGGAAGCGGAACTGCACAAATTGTCGCAGGTCGTGGCGCAGTCTGGCGCCACTGTGGTGATCACCGACACTGCTGGCAACATCGAATATGTGAACGCGGCGTTTGTCGCCACGACCGGTTACACCGCCGCCGAGGCGATGGGCCGGAACCCGCGGATACTTAAGTCGGGTTTGACTCCAGCGTCAACTTACGTCGAGATGTGGGAGCAACTCACGGCCGGCAGGACATGGAGCGGCGAATGGCAAAATCGCGCCAAGAATGGTACGTTGTATTGGGAAGCGGCCTTGATCTCGCCGATCAGAGACGTCGCTGGAAAGATCACCCACTATGTGGCCATCAAGGAAAATATCACCGCGCGCAAGCTGGCCGAGGCGGAACTCCGGGAGACTAACATCCGACTTGAAGTCGTCACCGCCCGCGCTAATGCGATGGCGGCCCAGGCCGAGCTGGCCAATGCAGCCAAGAGTAACTTCCTGGCTAACATGAGTCACGAAATCCGTACGCCCATGAACGGAGTTATCGGCATGGCCGGGCTACTCCTGGATACCTCACTTGACGACGAGCAGCGCCGATTCGCCGAGACCATCTGCGCCAGTGGCGAAGCCCTCCTTGGCCTTATAAACGACATTCTGGACTTTTCCAAGATAGAAGCCGGCAAGCTCGACCTGGAGGCTATAGACTTCGACCTTTCCGCCTTGCTGGGAGACTTTGCCGATGTGCTGACCCTGCGCGCCGACGAGAAATGTATCGAGTTCATCTGCGCCGCAGCACCGGATACTCCCACCTGGCTCCGCGGCGACCCCGGCCGGCTGCGGCAGGTACTCCTCAACTTGGCCGGCAATGCCATGAAGTTCACCAAGCATGGGGAAGTTGCAGTGCGCGCCCGCATGGTCTCCGCCACTGACTCCACCGTCACGATGCGCTTCGTGGTGAGCGATACCGGTATCGGTATTCCGGCGGACAAGCAGGCCATGCTCTTTCAGAAGTTTACACAAGTGGATGCTTCGATGACCCGCCAATACGGCGGCACCGGCTTGGGCTTGGCTATCTCGAAACAACTGGCCCAACTCATGGGCGGAGAGATAGGCATTAACAGCGCCCCCGGCCAAGGTTCGGAGTTCTGGTTCACCGCATGCTTCGCCCGGCCCGAGGTAGTGCGGCTCGATCCACCGCCTCCGGCTGACTTACACGGTGCCCATATCCTGGTGGTGGATGACAACGCCACTAACCGCGAAATATTGACGACCCAGCTCCGCGCCTGGGGCGTTCGGGTGGAAGAAGCGCCGGACGGCCCCACCGCCCTGCAATTGCTGACTCAGGCTGTGAAGGCTGGCGATCCCTTCCAGACCGCCATTCTGGATATGCAGATGCCCGGCATGGACGGCGCAGCCTTGGGCCGAGCCATCAAGGCGGATGCCGCACTGAAAGCCATTCGCCTGGTCATGCTTACCTCGTTAGCACGGCAGGGGGACCGCCAGCAGATGGCGAACTTTGGATTCGCCGCCTGCCTGACTAAGCCGACTCGGAAGGCGGAGCTGCTCCACAGTCTTAGTCAGTCGTCAGTTGGCAAGATAGTCGATCTCGCCAAGGGTGAGCGGGCGGGCGACATTGTAGACCGCGTACCCTCACGCAGCGGGAAGTTGCAGGTTAATGAAGCCAGCCGGAAATCGTTGCGCATTCTGTTGGCCGAAGACAACATCACCAACCAACAGGTGGCTCTGATCATCCTGAAGAAACTGGGCCTGCACACCGACGTGGTGACCAGTGGTTTGGAAGCACTCCAATCTCTCGCCATTCTTCCTTACGATTTGGTTTTGATGGACGTGCAGATGCCGGAGATGGATGGACTTACCGCCACCCAGGTAATCAGGAGTTACGAGTTGGAAGTTAGAAGTGGAAAAGGAACAAAAGAAGGTGCCTGCCTTTCACCTTTTATGCTTCATCCTTCATCCCGCTCGCCCCTGCCCATCATTGCAATGACAGCCCATGCCATGCAGGGCGACAGGGAGCGTTTCCTGGCAGCGGGTATGAATGGCTATGTCGCCAAGCCAGTGTCGCTCCAGGCGTTGGCGAAAGTGCTGGACCAATGGCTCCCGCAAGACAGCGTGGAACAAGGAATACGGACCGAAGAAGGAGAGGGTGGCTGCGGACAAGAATCCATCACCAAGCTTCAAGCCCCCCTGTCTTCCGCACCCATGGTCTTCGATAAGGCGGGCTTTCTGGCTCGGCTGCAGGATTGCGAAGAGCTGGCGCAGTCGGTTAGCCAAATGTTCATGGCGGATATGCCTAAACAGATCGCCGTGTTGAGGTCCGCGCTGCAAGCCGGTGACACCGCCCGCGCCAGCATGCAGGCCCACACCATCAGGGGTGCCGCGAGCAATGTCGGCGGCGAGGCCATGCGGGCCGCAGCTTACGCAATTGAGCAATCCGGAAATAGTGGCGACCTATCCGCCATCGCAGCCGACCTGCCGGAGTTGGAAGCGCAATTCGACCTCTTGCAACAAGCAATGGCAGCCGCATTTTGACGGACTTATACTGTAAGCGGGCAGAGGAATGACATGGAAACAGTTCTGATCGTTGACGATGAAAAAAATTATCCGCTCATTCTAAGCGCCGTGCTTCAGGATGTTGGCTACGAAACCTTGACAGCCAACAGCGGCATGGAAGCGATGGAGATTTTGAATCATGCAAATGCGGACGTGGATTTGGTCCTGACCGACATGAAAATGCCCGTGATGGACGGTATTGAGCTTCTGGAAAAAATAAAGACCATAAATCCGCATCTGCCTGTCATGATGATGACGGCTTATGGAACGGTGGAAAAGGCCGTGGAGGCCATGCAAAAAGGAGCATATAATTATATACTGAAGCCGTTTGACAATGAAGGTCTGATTATTTTTGTCAAAAAAGCCATTGATATGTACCAGGTTATCAAGGAAAATCTCAGGCTGCGAGATGTTGTGGAAACCCGATACAATTTTGGCAACATCGTTGGGAAAAGCAAGCGAATGCAGGAGGTATTCGAGCTGGTTAAAAAAATGGCTCCTTCTTCCGCAACTGTGTTGATAGAAGGTGAAAGCGGCACCGGAAAGGAGCTGGTAGCCAAGTCCATTCACTTTAATAGTCCCCGTAAAGACAAACCCTTTATCGCCGTCAACTGTTCGGCGCTGTCTGAAAATCTCCTTGAAAGCGAACTCTTCGGGCATGAAAAAGGTGCCTTCACCGGAGCTATCGCCATGAAAAAAGGACGATTTGAACTGGCTGACGGTGGCTCTCTTTTTCTGGATGAAATCGGGGAGCTTTCACAGAATCTTCAGGTAAAACTGCTGCGTGTATTGCAGGAAAGAGCATTCGAACGCGTCGGAGGGATAAGACCGGTTCCCGTCAATATCCGAATTATTGCGGCTACAAATAAAAACTTGAAACATGAGACCGAACAGGGGCGATTTCGGGAAGATCTGTATTACCGGCTAAATGTTCTTTATCTTGTACTGCCGCCACTAAGAGATCGTGTTGAGGATATTCGTGTGCTGGTGGATCACATGATTGAAAAATACGCGACAGAGCGCAGGCCGGGCCAACAGGTGACTGGTGTGGATCAGGACGTGAATCGTCTGCTGTACGGGTACAGTTGGCCCGGCAATGTTCGGGAACTTGAAAATGCCATCGAAAGAGCCATGGTACTCTGTCCTGGAAACGTTATCCGGGTTTCTGATCTTCCCAAGGAATTCAAAAAGAACATCAGCCATTCTCTTCACCTAGAGGGTATTTCCGAAAATGCCAAATTGTACGAAACCCTTGATATGGTAGAAAAATTAATGATTGAAAGGGCTCTGGCCGCCTCTCACAATGTGCAGTCCCGCGCCGCCGAACTGCTGGGAATCGGGAAAAGCGGCCTGAACCAAAAACTCAAGAAATATGGTATAAAACCTTGAAGTCATGAGGGCGCTAAATGCTGTCATGCCAGCCACTTGCCCTCCCCCCGGCCCCCTCCCGATGGGAGAGGGAGAGAAGCCAGGTCGCCACGGTTTCTATACAACTCCCTGATCAATCATGGCATTGACTACCTTGACGAATCCTGCGATGTTTGCGCCCACCAGATAATTGCCAGGATTGCCATAAGCGGCTGCTGCGTCAAGGCAGGTTTTATGGATGCTTTTCATGATTCCTTTCAATCTATTGTCCACTTCTTCTCTTGGCCAACTGATTCTCATGCTGTTTTGCGACATTTCCAGGCCGGATACAGCGACTCCACCGGCATTGGATGCTTTTCCCGGCGCATAGAGAATTTTCTTGTCGATGAATATTTTGATGGCTTCCGGAGTACTGGGCATATTGGCGCCTTCGCTGACTAATGAAATGCCCTGATTGATCAGGTTCCCTGCGTCTTTGTCATTTATTTCATTCTGAGTTGCGCTGGGAAATGCACAGTTTGCCGGATAATTCCACATAGGATTATGATCCAAGGTTGAATCCGCCTCGATGTAAACGGCCTTGGAATATTTATCCACATATTCCCGGATGCGACCCCTTCGTACATTTTTCAGTCGTTTAACAAAGTCCAGTTTGTCAGCGTCAATGCCTTCTTTATCATAAATATATCCGGAGGAATCGGAAACAGTAACGACCTTGGCGCCCAGTTCGATCAGTTTTTCGATGGTGTACTGCGCCACATTTCCCGAGCCGGAGACTAAGCATGTCTTTTCCTTGAGTGAATCTCCGCGTGTGGCCAGCATTTCCGAGGCAAAATAGACATTGCCAAAGCCGGTAGCTTCGGGCCGGACAAGACTGCCGCCCCAGCCCAGGCTTTTCCCGGTGAGAACACCGGTGAATTCATTGCGCAGTTTCTTGTACATCCCAAATAGATAGCCGACTTCACGCGCGCCGACCCCGATATCACCGGCCGGAACATCGGTATCTGGCCCGACATAGCGGAACAGTTCCATCATGAAGCTCTGGCAAAATCGCATAATTTCCTGATCTGACCGGCCTTTGGGGTTAAAATCCGATCCACCTTTTCCGCCGCCCATGGGAAGGGTCGTCAATGCGTTTTTAAATGTCTGCTCAAATGCCAGGAATTTCAAAATACTGAGATTGACGGACGGATGAAACCTAAGACCACCCTTGTAGGGGCCAATCACACTGCTCATCTGAATGCGATACCCGCGGTTGACATGAACCTGGCCTTCATCATCCACCCAAGGCACACGGAATTGAATCACCCGCTCCGGTTCAATCAGTCTTTCCAGAATCGCAGCCTGCCGATAATCCGGATACCTTTCCAGAACAGGCTGAACCGTTTCATAAACTTCTTCGACTGCCTGGTGGAATTCTTTTTCATAAGGATCCCTGTTTTTCATGTATCGAATAATATCTGTCATAATGCATCTCCTTTTCGTTTAATGGTTAAGCGTCAGTTGATCACACCGATGGACTTCTTCCCCTGAATTTTGATTGTTACCGGATGCTCAAGTCGAACATGCCGGATATATCTGGTTTCCTGAACAAATGAATATGCTTCCACCCTTTTCCAATTCAGGGTATCGTCCGAATCTTCCACTACTGTGATATAAGGAATGCCAATTGATGTGATATTCTGGAAAAAATGGGAGCCTTGGGAAGGATCAGCATGAATCTGGCTGTTATTCATTTCGATGATAGCGCCAACGCCGGAGATATTTCGCCATTGTACCGGAATGCCAAGCCATCTGTCCGCAGTTCCCCATCTTCCCGGACCGATAAGCAGATAAGGCCGCTTGTCCCGGATCAGCATGGCGTTGATCCTGCCGATCTCGTCAGCCATCTGCTCCGTGGCGTTGATTTGAAATTCCACAGGCTTCACATAAACGATGTCTGCAATGCCGCCATTCTTTCCATTGCCCAGCGCGTGCCGTGAAAAGCACAGGGGCTGCTGAAGATCATCGTCTGTAATGGTCACATCGAGTCGGTCGATTTCGGTGGCCATAGGTCGCATCTGTAGAAAATAGAATTCGTTTTTCCGCTGCTCCCCGGTTCCCAGATTGACTGCAAACTCGATTTCCACCGGGCATCCCATGCCCTTTCTGCCGAGATCCAGCAGATCGGAAAGCAATCGGGGAAGGGGGAACACGTCATGTTTGAGTATTGATGCAAATGTGGCGATTTTTGAACCCGGCAAATGGCCGCTGTCCCGAATCCGGTGTTCATCCCGAATATAGACGCTGGAAAGCATTCGAATAGGGTACTCGGTTTCAGCCTCGTCAATTTCCCGTTTTTCAAGATTGGAGAATTGGTTGATCCCTTCTTCAAAGATTGGCGACTCATCCGGATAACCCCGGATTTTGAGTGCATAAAAATGCCTCTGACAATTGTTTAAAATGTCTTCGACGGTGGTGAACTGAGGTAAAATCCGGGGATATCTGGGGGAGAATCTGACAGATTTTTCGCCTTCCACCACGGTTTTTCCCATACCAATGGCAATATGGGCGATGCCGTCTTCAGATTTCATCTCGGAGACCGGATAAAAATTATGGGATTGGACCACACCGGATAATGCGGGATAAAAATAGTCGCCGTAAGCCTCTCCGGCCAGTTGTTGAACTATCACGGCCATGGATTCTTCCTGGGGCTGACTGACCGAATTGCGGGTAAATGACCTGGGATTTTCGTAATAGGTTGAGGCATACACCAGTTTGATGGCCCTGATAAGTTGTTGAAGACGTATGGCCTGGTCCGGGTGATTGTTGGGAATCATGAAGGTCTGGTACAAACCTGCGTAAGGTTGAAACTGTGCATCTTCCAAAAGGCTGGAAGACCGGATAGACAGGGGATAATGAACCTGCGCTAAAAATGCCTCAAGATCGGATACGAGCCAGTCCGGCATTTTCGCCTTTAAAAAAATATCCGATATATCACGGTCCGAAAAATCGTTTTTTGCACAATAGTGCAGTTGATTTGACGTGATAAACGATTCAAATCCCTGGGTGGTGATGACTAAGCTTTTGGGGATTTGCACGGAAACTTGTGGATAGATGATGCACAGCTCGGGATTCTGAAGCAACAGGACAGACATGAACGCAAGGCCTCTTGCTTTTCCGCCCAGAGACCCATCCCCGATTTTTACGAAATCCATGATGTCGGAATCAAAGTTCTGCGCTCTGAACTGCGCCACCACACCTTTTTGCTGAAGTTTTCTGACTGTGTGCAGACCGGAAACAATATACTGACGCAGGTCCGACGTATTCTTGAATTCGCAGGCATGAACCTTCCGAAATGTTGATGCCAGAACGAATTCTGAGCGGGCCATCAGCCAGTTGGAAAAATGGTTCCGGGTGGCGTGATATAACAGGGATTCGTCCGGAATTTGGGATATCTTGAGTTCAAGTGTTCTCAGGCTCGAAGCCCTGTCAATTTCTGTTCTGTCCGGCAACCGGAAAACAAAATCACCAAAGCCCAGGTGATTCAGAAAAAAATCCCGAAGTTCAACCAGCAGATTGGGTGAATTCTTGTCCAGAAATATCGCAGGAATGCGGTCAGCCTTCATCCTGTTATGAGAATCCGAACTGAGCATCAGAATCGGGAGGTCCGGGATTTCCTGTTTCATGAATGTTAGAATATCCGGACCTGCCTGGTCATCCAGTTTGCCATTTCTGGGGATTCGGGTGTCGGATATGATGCCAATCAAATAGGATCGGTATTTCTGGAAGAGATTCATGGCTTCCTCATACGTTTCAGCCAGCATGATTTTTGGCCTGGATCGCATGCGCAGAAGCCTGTGTTCCTCGTTAAGCCCAACCCCCAATACCGCCTGGGTCTGTTTTACGATTTCTTTGTAGATCAGCGGCAGAAAAGTTGAATAATACTGGGGCGAGTCTTCCACCAGAATCAGCACTCTAACCATGGCTCGCTTAGTATCCAGGTCAATATTCAGCCGGTCTTCGGCGTTTTTAACCAGCGCCAGCAAGATATCTGAATTTCCGGACCAGATAAATACTTTGTCAATGCCCATCAATTTCCGATATTCTCCCTGTGGAAAGATAGACCGGAGGCTGTGGCTGAGCAAAATGACCGGGAGATCGGAATGCTTTGTCTTGATTTTTACGCCCAGGGTCTGCACATCCATGTCATCAACATTTGGCATGATTATGACCATTTCAAATGTTTTTTGATCCAGAAGATCCAGTGCATTCCGTCCGGAAGATGTCCGGGTGACCCGTGGCGGCAGGCTTAAATTCAGACCGATATACTCATTAACAATGCGGGAGGCCAGACTGCGATCCTCTTCCATGATATATGCATCATAAGGGCTTGAAATCAAAAGAATTTCACGAACCTTGATGGACATGATCTCATGGAACATTTTGAACTGGGAACACTCGTTGGGAATTTCGCTGTTTTTCAGGGTCATGGGAGATACCGGTGTCAGGTAAAGGGTAAACTTCATGACAAAAGTTTTAAACTGGAACAAACACCTCAATTGCGCATTCTAAATCTTTATCGTTGTCTTTGCAAAAACATTTTCGGCAAAACCCCGTATTTAAAATCGCATATTAGTAAAAATAATATCTTGACATTAAAATTCAGTATGGCTAATAGGGGGGTGAAATAAGGAAAGCTTCGTAAAAGCTGATAATTTACACAATGGCGTGCGAATTTCAGCTTATAGGGACAAAGGCGTCCAACCCTCCATGAGGGACGGATGCTTTTTTTATTTCATGACCGGGATACAAAGGAGTATCTTTGTCATCGGACAATGGCGTCCATTTTCCCTTTATTGTGAACCCTATTCTCAGGCAACATTAACATTTATTTCAGAAAGGACGAATAAACATGAATTTGTCAACGCCTAACTCCAATGACGCAACCCAGACTTTCAACCGTTCCAAAAGCATAGTTCCCATGAGTGGACTTTGTTCGCGCTGTATAGACGGCTGTCGCGGCAACTGTGAAGTATTCCGGGCCACTTTCCGAGGCCGGGAAGTGATCTATCCGAGTCCATTCGGTTCAATTACAGCCGGCGCCGACAAAAACTACCCCGTTGACTATTCGCATCTGAACATTCAGGGTTATGCCCTCGGTGCTACGGGACTTCCGGCTGGTGTTGTGGTCAGCCCCGATACCGCAATCTTTCCCGCGGTCAACACCGAGACCGAATACGGCTGGGACATCAAAGTCAAGATGAAGGCGCCAATTTTCACCGGTGCGCTCGGTTCTACCGAAATCGCCAGAAAGAACTGGGAACATTTTGCAGTGGGCGCCGCCATCAGCGGCGTGACGCTGGTATGCGGTGAAAACGTGTGCGGTATTGATCCCCAACTTGAATTGAACGCACATGGGAAAATCGCCAAGTCGCCGGATATGGATCGACGTATTGAAGTCTATAAACGATTTCATCAGGGCTATGGCGAAATCCTGGTGCAGATGAATGTGGAAGATACCCGCTTGGGTGTTGCGGAATATGTCGTGGAAAAACATGGCCTCCAGACCATCGAACTCAAATGGGGTCAGGGCGCCAAGTGCATCGGTGGCGAAATAAAAGTCCGCAGACTGGAGCGAGCTCTTGAACTGCAAAAGAGAGGCTATCTCGTAACGCCCGATCCGTCCAGCCCGATTGTCCAGGCAGCCTATAAGGAAGGAGCCATCAGGGAATTCGAGCGTCACAGTCGCCTGGGCTTTGTCAGCGAGGAAGGATTTATGGCTGAATGTGACCGTCTTCGCAAGCTTGGCTTCAAGAGAATCACTCTCAAGACCGGAGCATATAGCCTCCGCGAGCTGGCCATGGCGATCAAATGGGGCTCCAAGGCCAAGATCGACTTGCTGACCATTGACGGCGCTCCTGGCGGTACCGGCATGAGTCCGTGGCGCATGATGGAAGAGTGGGGAGTTCCGAGCATCTATCTGCATTCAGCGGCTTATGAGTTCTGCAAGAAACTTACAGACAAGGGCGAAAGAGTTCCGGATATTGCATTTGCAGGCGGTTTCTC
>Ga0194038_1000899_pt1 | contig 12897 bp, 1 predicted proteins | sample JunL226m_MetaG_FD_148630 | JGI IMG/M metagenome (GOLD analysis project Ga0194038, IMG submission 148630) | Anoxic zone freshwater microbial communities from boreal shield lake in IISD Experimental Lakes Area, Ontario, Canada - Jun2016-L227-6m | ecosystem: Environmental > Aquatic > Freshwater >...
CTTCTTATACGATAAAGTTAACCTTATTTACTAGAAAAGAATCAAAGTGAAGAAAATTTAACAATTTATATTCGATGAATAAAAACAGGGTTATCGGTTGAACCCGACAACCCTGTTTTTCGTTTGATATTCAATCTTCAATCATTTTACTTGAATCTGATTGTTTATTGATTATTGTGGATGAGCAGAGAATATGAAGTTACTGATATTAGTCTCTAATATAGGACTATCCAATAAATCCACATTTCCGTCTCCATTCAAGTCAGTTGATATATATCCGTAAGCAAAACCACTGATATCAGATTCCAACGCGTTTAAGTCTAATAAATCGACATTCTCATCAATACTGACATCACCACTAAAGAAAGCCCATACTCCAGTATTTACTTCTATCTGATTATCACCATACGCTTGTGTGGCGGCTGTTGAGAAGTTGTAAGAAACTGGTGTAGTACCTACTGTTACTGGTGCTGCTGACCAGGTCTGTACAGCATTTCTATGTTTTACAGCGATATAATAATCTCCGGAAATAGAAGAGAATACGCAGGTAGCTGTACCATCCCTATTGAGGACTGTACGAACACTTTGTGCCATTGCATAGGTATTCATATCATGCAATTCAACATCGATCGAGTCACAAGCATTCGCTGAACTGACTTCACCTTGGTTAGACAAAACAGGGTCCATCAAAATGTTACCTGGCTGTAAATAACCTTGAATAAAGCAGGTCAGATTGACCACCGTACTGCAAGCAATTGTCAAATCTAATGTAGCTACTGAATCGCAACCTACAGCATTTGTAGTTATATAAGTATACAAGCCGGCTGTTGAATACGTACTACCGTTCCAAAAGATAGGTGTGCATGTTGTGATAGCCGTTGTAGAGGCTGATGGCTGATTCACTGTAACAGTAATAGATCCAGAGTTTGAACAACCGTTAGCAGGATCCGTCAATGTCATTGTGTATGTAGTTGTAGCAGTAGGGCTTGCTGATGTATTAGCAAGTATTTCATTACCAGTGCTGATACCAGAACCGGTTCCGTTAGGAGTCCATAAGAATCCGACTGGTTGAACCGGTGTCAACTCATAGGATTGTCCGATGGAATTCCATGCGTTCGAGTTCCAACCGGCAACAACGGTATAGTCAGAACCTGTTGAGTTCTCACAACCTTCTGTTTGATTTGAACCAGAAGTGGTTATAGAAATATTATGCAACTGAATCTGACCTGATTGGAACAAAACAATTTCACCTGAAACGGTACCCGAAGCACTAAATGCAGCCACATTGTTATAACGTACCACAAATCGATTAGGACTTGTAAGGTTAAAGTAATCGATAGTACCACCGTTATTGGTATTCAAATCCATCCAATCTAATGCGATGACATTGTTAGGAGTTGATGCATTTGGCCATAATTGACCGCTGCAACAACCAGCACCTGCACTTGCATCGAACGATAAGAATCCATTGGTAGATATGTATACATTGCTGTATGTATTACCATAGAAATTGAAGTTGAAACCGATTGATGCCGTACCAACAACATCATCTCCCACCGGACCTGCATTTGTTCCACCTGATGGAACCTCCGGTACAAATGGTATGTTGTTTACCACATAACCTGTTGCTGGTGCACTTGGCGCAATAGCACTTAAGTTAGTTGCACCACCTGCACAAATAGAAGCTGGAGTAGCAGTCAAGATAGGAGCGGTAGGCACAGTTGCGCCATTGACTGAGACAGTTGCAATAGCTGTACAAGGGCCATCAACACCGGTTACGGTATATACTGTATTGCTTGTAGGGGCGACAGTGACAGAATTACCTGTCAAGCTACCTGGCTCCCATGTATATGTGTAATTACCATTGGCTGAAGTAACACTTAACGTAGCCGTTGGATTAGTACCACCCACACAAACTTGTGTTACGCTTGTTGTGGCACTTATCGATGTGGAAGGTGTAAGAGTAGCAACAACTGCCGCTCTCGGGCCAGTACAACCATTATTCGTTTCATCAACATAATAGGTAGTATTCGCTGCTATTGTAGGCGTTGTAAATGTAGCACCTGTATTTACCAGCGTTCCACCTGTAGGGGCGTCATACCAGTTCAAGGTACCACCGGTTCCGCTAGCGCTTAACGCTACAGTACCAACACCACAAGCCGTCGCACCACCAGTTACTGAAGGCGCTGGGGCTAATTGAATCACATTTAATACAACAGAACCTGTGCTTGAACAACCAGTAATAGCATCAGAAACTGTTACTACATACGTATCAGTTGCACTTGGAGTTGCACTTGGATTGTAAACAGTTGAACTGCTTAACCCACTTCCTGTCCAGCTATAGTTGAATGTAGGGCTCAATAACGTAATCGTGTAATCATCTGTAGATCCAGATCCCATGCTTAAACACTGATCACCTGAACCATTGATATTACCTGAAAGTCTTGAACGAACACGCATACCTGTTGGACCAGCTAAAGCTCCAGAAGGTACAGTAAATGAAGCAGTACCGGTTGTGGCACTTGTATATACTTGTATCCATTCTGATGCAGAGAACTGTCCGTCATGATTATAATCGATAAACATTGAAACAATTGCTGCAGAAAGACAACTCACTGAAATCGTGTATGTTTGTCCCAATATCAGACCAGCTGTACTGCTTCCTGAAGCAGGGTATGATGAGTAATCACCATTTGCTGCTGTCCAGTTACACACTGAATTGTTATTCAATGTAGCACCTTGAATTGTTACATTGGTTAAATTTCCTGAACCGCAATAGTTACCGCTTGTCAAAAGAGATGTGCAATATGTTGTAGGTGCACTAGCCCCAACAACAACTTTTAATTGGCTGGTTGCACCGGCACATATAGTACCCGGTGTTGCCGTTACAGAAAGTATATTTGGATTCGCTCCTGACAATACAGTAACAGTAGCCACGTTTACACAAAAACCATCCACACCGGTTACAGTATAGGTAGTATTAGCAAGTGGATTAACGGTTACAGAAGCACCAGTCATTCCACCAGGTTGCCATGTATACGAATAATTAGGGTTTGCTGAAGTTGCAGTCAAGATAGCCGGACCACCTGCGCAAACAGAAGGCACGTTACTTGACGCCGTTACACTAATTGAAGGAGTATATGTTGCCGTCACCGGAGATCTAGGACCAGCGCAAGCACCATTATATTCTTCAACATAATAGGTCGTTGTTGCAATGATCAAAGGTGTTGTGAAGGTCGACGTACCAGAAGCCACTAATGTGCCGCCAACCGGTGCATTATACCAACGTAAAGTACCACCAGTACCCGTAGCAGTCAACGTAACTGTTGCTGCTCCGCAAGGAGTAGAAGCACCTGTAGTTGTAGGTGCTGGTGCGATTGGTGCAACATTCACTGCTATCGATGATGCATTTTGACATCCATGTACAGGGTCTGTGATTGTCATCGTATAATTGATAGAAGCTGATGGGTTCACTGAAATATTGGCAAGAGTTTCGTCACCAGGATTGATTCCATTGGCAACACCGTTTGGTGTCCACAAGAAGCTAATTGGCTGAATAGGAGAGAACCTGTATGCTTCAGGAGCAGAAGCAGGAATATCCCAACTTCCATTCGCTCCGTTTCTATTAGCAGGGAATGCAGCGAGTGTACCAGTTGCATTCTCAACACCAATAGTTTTTGCAGCACCGTCAGAAGCCGATCCAGTGGCTTCTGCCACATGAACTTCCATAATGCCTGTAGATTCAAACATGTCTATTTGGAAAGAGTAATTCCCTGTTGCTCCAAAAAGACTGCAGTTCGCAAAATCAACCACAAAAATCCTATTCGGAGCTGTTCCGGTAGTAAAATATGAAATAGTACCTGAAGTTCCACTGATTAAATCATTATGAACTCCGGCAATTCGATCATTCGGAGCTGCAGCATTAGGTATGATTTGACCATAACTAGTGGTATTAGCGCCACTAAATTGAACATACCCATTGGTAGAAATAGCTAAACTTGAGTAAGTGTTTCCATAAAAGTTAAATGCAAAAGGCAATGAAATCGAAGAAGAATAAGCATCATCCCAGCCAGATCCTCCAGCAAAAACAGTTACAGGACTAACAGGTGTTTGATAAGCATACGTAATAGAAGTAGCTGTATAGTTTGAAGCCGGTGCACTTGGTGCCACAGCTGTCAATGCACTTGTTGATCCAGGACAAATCGTTCCAGGTGTTGCTGTTAACACCGGTGCTGTAGGTAATGCATATATACTTACTGTTGTTGGTACCGGATTACTCCAGCAAAAAGAAACATTATCTTGTGCTCTTACATAATAGATATCATTGGTAGTAGCCACAAATGGATAGTTGTTAACACCATTATCAGCTACATTGGAAGTACTTGTTCCAACAGGGTTGGTTCCTTGCCAGTAGTTGGTTGTACCAGCCAGGGCAGGAGATGAAAGTAAGGTCACAGATCCGCAGGCAGGGTTACCACCAGAATTAGCAGTTGACGGATCAGCAGGTCCCACAGGGAAATCTGTTACAGTGATAGATGATGAAGCGGTTGACCATGTCAGATACGTATTATCCTGAGCTCTTACATAGTAGGTACCATTCGATAAAATGTTGAGGTTAGAGCTGACAGGCTGTGCTGTACTTGTGCCAGTAGCTGTACTTTCCCAATACCATGTTACGCCTGCAGGGGCTGTTCCGCCCGACATCAGGGTTCCACCAACTGCACAGTTAGGAACACCCACTTCAACAGGAGTTGCCGGTGTAGCAGGAAGAGGTACGATATTGATAAGATAATCTTCTGTTTCTCCGTAATAAGCACTTAAGTTATCACAAGGGCCAAATGGAAGGCCGTTTGTCCAGTCAATGACACGCATTCTGGTAACGCCATTCAGTGCACTACCAGGAACGGCAATTGGGAAGGTAGTTGCCGTATTCGCTGTTGATACATTATTCACCATTAGTTCAGATGATTCGAATATACCATTCTGGTTATAATCGATCCAAACAGAGAAATAGGCAATATTACATGAACCAGCCGCCTGAACATTCAGGTTGAAGCTGGCACCTGATGCCACTGTTAATCCGGTTGAAGGATAATAAGTAAAACCGGGAGCTCCAAATCCTGCATCTACTGCGGTTACAATATCCACAACGGCACTTGTTGTTGTAAGGGTATTAATCCATGAACAAGTTGGATTGGTAGGGAACATGGTTGGTTGACAATAGCATGATAAATACGAATTCATGTTTACGTAGGAAACGCCTGATGGCACTGTTGGATTACCAGAACATGTTACATCACAGTAAATTTCATCGTATGCTGACATTACTACTGAATATGTAGCATTCGTTGCACCAAGTATAGGACCGTTTAAGTTATTCCATTGATAAGAAACACTTGTACCTAATGTAAGGTTTTGCAAACTAAAGTTTACAGTACCAGGGCAAACATTCACTGTTCCTGCGGCACCATTCGCTAAGGTATTACCTGGGTTCGGTGTACCTACGCAAGCTGTACTTGGTGAAATAGTAATTAAATAATCTTCGGTTTCTCCAAACGATGTATTGGCACAAGGTCCGATACCGGTAGGATTACTACTCCATGTACAACGTACACGCATTCTGGTATCACCAGAAAGTGCTGTTATTGGCACAAGCACAGTACCTGTATACGTAGCCGGATTGGTTCCTGCATATCCATTCAAAACAAGTTCTGATGCATCAAAAGTTCCACTGTGATTATAGTCAATCCAAACAGCGGCACCTTCAACATCACCACCGGTAGAAACAGAAATTGGATTTGAGGTTCCTGCCATCACCGTTCCAACATTAGGCGGTGTATTATAATAAGTGAATCCCCCTGTGGCGGCACCATCACATGCCGAACTCCTATTAATACCGATGAAAGTTACATTGGTAATCATATCAGGAAATGTACATGACGTTACTGGCTGGCAATAACAAGATATAAAAGTGCTTAAAGAAATTGCCACTGAGTTTGAAGCCGTTGTAGCCCCTGAACAAGTCACGTTACAATAGAAAATATCTGCAACAGTGATTGCCTGAGAATAGGTTGCACTTGTAGCACCGACAATAGCACCGGCTCCGTTATACCATTGATAGGTAACTCCACTGCCAGATGTAAGTGTTTGCAATGAAAAATTGACGGTACTTCCCGAACAAACAGAAAGTGTTGTAGGGGTGGCATTTGCTAACGTATTACCCGGTGCAGGTGTACCTGAACAAGGAAGAACTGTAGGTGGTGCGAAAGTATAGATAGTTCCTGACGGTAAAAATGTGTTAGCCGCAATTGCATTATTAGCAGTTACAATAGATGCTGTTGGAGGCGCGCCAGGAGTTACACTAATAAAGTTACCGCTTGCTCCTGTTAATCCAATAGAAGCAGAAACCCCTGACATAGCAGCAAAGGTGCCATACACAAATTGAACTTGATTGGAAGTCTCATATAATTTCATTTGGAAACTACCTGTAGGGTTTGCAGAGGATCCGCTTCCACCGATATGGATATTAGCCCATTGAACGGTAAAGACCCTGTTAGGTGCAGTTCCGGTGGTTGTATATTGGATGGTTCCACCGGTTTGATTATGATCATCCCAGAACGGAGCCAATGTAGTAGCTAGTGGCGAGGGATTTAGACCATTAGTCCATGATGGTCCCGTTCCGCTGAATGAAGCCGCTCCATTTGTTGTAATAGCAATAGTGGTGTAAGCAGTGCTATTGTAGTTAAATGTAAATCCTAATGGTATCCCTGTCTGCGTTCCATCGTCTCCAGTCGCAGTACTTGTAGTTCCGGAAATGGAAGTATACGTACCTGTAGATGGTACAAAAGTATACGTATTTATTAGTGCTGCTTTGGCTCCGGCACCGGCGAGTCCCACCAGTAGGGTTAGGCATAACACTCGGAGCCAGTTGGGTGTTTGCCATTTGAAATTGTGTTGCATTTTGTTCATTATTGTTTTTTTTGATGAAAAATGATGACTAACTAATTATTGATTGTTTCTGTGTTTCTGTAGTGGTTTCTGTTCTTTCGAAGACCCCTTATTAAACGTTCTTCCAAACACGAAAAGCCTTGATGTAAGAGCCTTCCGAACGTTTCAGGTGAAGGGTTGAAGATACTTCAATATGAATGTGTTTTTAATGGTGAAGAAGATATAGATGTCAATTTATTTAAAATCATTTTTATTTATTGATGCCGAAGTCAACACACAACGGAAGGTAAATCTAATGTTAATTTATGAATAATTAAAAAAAGTTAACACTTTTATTGAATAGATTTTTTTTTCATCTGTTCGAGGCCCTTTTAGTTTAAGAAGGCCTGTTGAAAATATCAGCACGGCATCAGGTAAAAAATAGGTAAACGAATCGGTATTGAAACAAGGCAATTGGTAGCCAATGAAGTAGTAACTGTGTTTCTGGATAATACATGCATTGATGGGTTCGTACATAGGGCTTGCTGAAAAAGTCTGAAGTGCATCAGGTACGAGCCGGCAAAACGAAGCTGTATTGATATACTGCGAGTTGCAGCCGGCGAAGTAGATGGTGTGCTTCAGGCTAACGAAATTGTGGAAGGTTTCGTAATAGCTGAGGTGCAAGCTTATTGAACTTATTGTCTACAATGTCATGCACCTTAGTGCACTACTTTTACGCTGAAATATGAAATCATCCTTAAATTGAGTGTTTTTCAGCAGGCCCTACATAGTGTCTATTGGCACTCAATCCCTCGGCATTCACCAATGAGTTGATCTGATGCTTGCACATTCGGGTTGGGTTTGCGTGTAAGACTTACGACAGATCTCGAAACCTTCTAGGTCTGCATGTTCGTTTACACGAGCTGCTTTATACCTAACCCCTTATACCTGCTGGCTCGCACCTTGCTGCTGCTGCATTCGTTAGTTTAGAAACAATTATCGTTAGTCTGTCAACAACTTTCGTTAGTTTAGCTGATATTTTCGTTAGTCTAGCTGATACTTTCGTTAGTCTAGCTGATACTTTCGTTAGTCTGGCTGATACTTTCGTTAGTCTGGCTGATACTTTCGTTAGTCTGGCTGATATTATCGTTAGTCTAGCAACAACTTTCGTTAGTTTGACAATTATTTTTAATGAAATGGGCCTCCGGATGGGCTCTATGGGTAGGCAGATGGATGCTATGGGTATCCGGAGTGATAGCTTGAGCATCTGATGCAAATAGCAAATCCCGGCCAATGATGACCGGGATTTGCTTATATGGAACCTATTTCGTTCGAAGCAGGTATTCTATTCTTTATCTTTATGGATGACTAGAGAATATGAAATTGCTGATATTGGTCTCTAAGACCGGACTATCCAACAAATCCACATTACCGTCACCATTCAGATCACTGGCCATATAACCGTAGGCAAAGTTGCTGATATCGTTTTCAAGGAAACCAAGATCAAGCAAATCGACATTCTCATCGGTCACAATATCACCGGTGAAGAAAGCCCATACTCCGCTTGACACTTCTATCTGGTTACCGCCATAGGCTTGTACGTCAGCTGTTGAGAAGTTGTAACTTGTTGGAGTCGCACCCAAGGCTATCGGATCTGCAGACCAGGTCTGTATAGCATTCCTATGTTTGACAGCGACATAATAGCTGCCATAAGGTGCCGTGAACACACAAGTCGACGTGCCATCCTGATTCAGTATGGTGCGTATACTCGCTACCACACCAAAGGTGGTCGCATCTCTCAATTCAACATCGATCGAATCGCACGCTGTGGCTGTGCTGGCTTCTCCCTGATTAGTCAATACAGGTAACATCGCGTTGCTTCCTGCATCCCAATAACCCTCGATGAAACATGTCATATTCAAGGTCACTGCGCAACTTAAGGTCAGATTTAATGTAGCCACTGAATCACAACCAAAGACATTCGTCGTCGAGTGGGTATAAGACCCTGATGCCGTATAGGTGTTTCCGTTCCATACATACGATCCGCAGGTAGTCACCGGCGTGGTTGATGCTGAAGGCGTATGGACCGCAACGGTCACGGTGGCTGAAGAAGAACATGAGTAGACATTCGTAGCAGACACTGTATACGTAGTGCTTGTAGCCGGAGTGGCTGTAACCGCATTGCCTGAAGCGCTGCTCAACGTAGCAGAAGGTGTCCATGCCAGCGTAGTAGGTGTCATTGAATTAAAGCGGATATTAGGACGCAAGGTGCCTGGTCCGACTATTAAACTTGCAGTGATGCCACAAGCCGGCGCATTATCATTATAGGATCCATATACCGAATTGAATGAAGTCGTAGTGGCATTCACCGTTGAACTTGTGGTATAACAAGCAGAGCAGATATTGGTCGGATCAGTTTCATGACAAATATCAATTACAAGACTTGAAGAACCGTCCCATGCAAATGGTGTATTTAAGGTATAGGTATTCCAACTCAATGAAGGCAGGCCTAAATTAACCGGACCATATACTGTTGAAAATCCTCCGGCAGGTGCCACATAACCAGTCAAAGCAGTTTGAGGTGTATGTGCCATCTTAATGGTGAAGCCATTCTGCCAATATGGCCCTGCTCCTCCAAGTACGGCCACATCAAAGGCCATGCTATTGATATTACCACCAACCATACCCAGGGCGTTCAATTCAGCCGCGGTCAATAGATACTGAACATGTGCTCCTTCGTAGAAACTTCCATAAGGGGTAACGCCCATCGAGCTTGTTGTTGTTGTACCGGTACCTACTGTATAGACTCCGCCTACTGTACCACCCGTAGCCGATAAGGCTTGCGATGAACCCACACAAATAGAGGCACTTGATGGAGTAACTGTGATCGGTGTTGGCACCGGATTCACAACAATAGCCGTATTTCCTACCGTAGCACATGTATTGAATGTACCACCAGAGTTATCATTGGCTGTTAAAGTATATACTGTATTTGAACCTGGTGTAACAACAGTTGAGGCACCAGAGATATTACCAGGATTCCATGTATATGAATAACCAGGATTAGAACTTGTTACACTCAAGGTAGCTGACTCGCCATTACATAAGGTAGATGCTGTAGATGCAACTGTAATAGCAGGAGGTGCGATCACTGTAGCAACCACCGGCACACGCACCCCAGAACAACCTGTGGTTGTGTTCATATTGTAAACAAAATAATGTAACGTGGAAGTACCTGTACCGAGCGCACCACCTGTAATGGTTCCTACACCATTACCCATTGGTTGTGGGAATACTCCTGTCATATAACCCAATGAGTTAGCCGTATTAGATACAGTAATTTTATAACCTACCCCAATAGGGATAGCCCAACCTAACGTAAGGGTCTGAGGTGTAGATAAGCCTAAGGCTGAGATTGGCTGTGGCGTTGATGTATACAAGACTGTATTGGCACTGTTTAGAAGAGTCACAGTGGCTGTACCTACTCCATTCGAATAGACTTGAATTGAATTCAATACCACATCTTGTGTCAGTGTAAATACCAATCCACCTGCTTGTGTTGTAGTGAATGTGGTAGGCGCACCATTGCTTGAAATCTGCGTTGTTCCTATACCTGATGTAGGTGCAACATAGAATGTAGTGGTATTGCTAATCGTTGGTGTTGTAAATGACGTTGTTCCTGTAGCCAATGGAACGTAGGTTGTTGCATCTGCGTACCAGTTGGCTGAAGTTCCTGCAGGTGCAGTCGCACTAAGGTTCACAGTACCTGTTCCGCAACGGCTACCAGGGGTTGTCGATAACAGTTGAGGATTATTGACAGTCACTGTTGCTACATTCGAATAAATAGTGGTTGTCTGACACATGACCTGCATTCTGAAATAAGAGGTCTGCGTTATTGGAGAAGAAGGCGTGTACGTAGGTAAACCAGTACCTACATTGGTCCAAGGACCTGAGGTACCGACGGTTGACATCTGCCATTGAAGGGCACCGCCACCGGCACCTGCGGCTGTCATCGTAGGCGTTCCGGAAACGCATAAATCATTCTGTGAAGCAGAGACTAAACCGGCTGATAAGATGGAGCCTGTCTGTATCGTCACACTATCCAATCTGTCGCAACCTGCTGCATTATCCTGCGCTAATACGTAATACTTAGTGGTTACAGTCGGCGACACTGTCAACGGACCTGCACCTGTGCCAGTAAAGCCGGCAGGGTCAGAAGTCCATGAATAGGTATACCCAGGGTTTGTGCTACTGACACTAACCGTGGTACTTCCACCAGGACATAGAGCCAGATCGGCAGCGGTTACCGTCGTCGGAGGAGGAGCTCCTACAGTGGCAGCGATCGGAACACGAGGACCTTCGCAACCTGAAGAAACTGACCAGTTATAGAAATAATAATAATACGACAATGTAGCACCACTGGTATAACTGCTGGTCAGCGAAATCACATTAGGAATAGTATAAGGGAAATTAAATGGTGTCGCGGTATATTCTCTGAATAGACCGGTAATACCAGTGTTTGGTGTAGCCCATACCAATCGGTAGGCTGTACCAGGAGGAACAATGAAATTCAACGGCACCGTGGCAGGTATAGCCGTAGGGTTACCTGTCACATTAACCGTCGTAGTTTGCAAGATCGTACCGGCTGAATTTGCCAAAGAGATGGAAATACTTCCTGCGGTACCTGCGTTAGCCGAATATGGATACACAACCACCGAATTGATGGTGAGTGCTGTCATGGCATCAAATTGGATACCAACCGTATTCGTTCCTGTATTGTAGCTATCGCCGGTCGTCAAATCTGATGTACGACCGACATTGGCAGTGAAACCACCTACCGAAGCCGCTACATAATAGGTTGTGGTACTGTTTATACTAGGTGTTGTGAATGTGTTGGTGTTGGTGGCTAATGGAATACCGCCTGAAGCATTGGCATACCAGTTAGCAGTAATTCCCGCATTGGTATTGACGGCCAGGTTAACCGGTCCATATCCGCAACGGGTTGCTGGTACGGTCGATGATAAAATCGGTTGAACTACATTCGCAGTGACTGATCCGGATACTGAGTTTCCGCAAGCATCTGTGACGTGTACCGTATACGTGGTGGTCACCGATGGACTATCGATGATAATGGCTGTGGCCGGATAGATACCACCTGTACTTGAAGTCCATGAATAGACATAAGGCTGACCACCACCCGTGATGTTGGCAATCAGTGAATCTTTTACATTAGGACAGAAATAATTCTTCGTGGTAATAGGCGCTGCATTTAAAACACTCACGGTCAATGCTGCGGTTCCGGTGGTAGTACATCCGTTACCTGCAGTCGCTGTAACCGTATAGGTCGTTGATGCTGCAACCGTAGATGCTGTCGTGGTAGCTGTTGTAGTACTTGATAAGTAGGTAGAAGGCGTCCATGAAAAGCTTGTACCTACAACAACACCTGATATCAATACATTATAATCTTCTGTTTCACCCCATGTATAGGTACCACATGAAGACGTGGCACCACCTTCTACCACCACCACACGCATTCTGGTAATTCCAGGCAAGGCTGTCGTCGGAATAAGAATGTTTCCTGCATCGGTATGATTACCTGTCACAGTTGGCCCGTCCCATACTAACTCACCAGGATCGGTAAACACTCCATTCTGATTGTAATCGATATAAATATCAAAACTATTACTAAAAGCACCTCCGCAGGTTGTCATTGTCACCGAGAAAGGAACCAAACTGCCTGGAGCAACAGACGGAGCTGCCGGAGCGCCAACGCCTGAGGTATAGTTACTATACATTGAAACGACTGATCCAGGACCAGGAGCCAAGGTGGCACAACCGGATGAATTATTCAATGAACCGAAAGTAACATTTGATATATCCTCATCGGCCGTTGAAGTGGCAGATGAAGCGCAAAATGTATTTGCAGCAGCTAAAGTGGCTGTTAAGGTTGAATTTGAATACTGACACAGG
>Ga0194038_1000901_pt1 | contig 12890 bp, 7 predicted proteins | sample JunL226m_MetaG_FD_148630 | JGI IMG/M metagenome (GOLD analysis project Ga0194038, IMG submission 148630) | Anoxic zone freshwater microbial communities from boreal shield lake in IISD Experimental Lakes Area, Ontario, Canada - Jun2016-L227-6m | ecosystem: Environmental > Aquatic > Freshwater >...
AGATAAGTACCTTTAAGGGGCATACATTCACTGTTACAGCCGTAGCTTTTTCCCCGGACGGCCGCAAAGTTCTGTCAGGCAGTCGGGATCACTCACTCAAGCTTTGGAATGTAGCCACCGGAAGGGCGATCAGAACATTTAATGGGCATACCGACTCGGTGTATGCCATTGCTTTTTCACCGGACGGCTGCATGGTTCTGTCAGGAAGTCAAGATAAAACCCTCAAACTCTGGAATGCAGAAACCGGTGAGAAGATCAGAACCTTTTATGGGCACACTCACGCTGTTACCTCTGTAACCTTTTCCCCTGGCGGCAGCAGGGTACTGTCGGGAAGTTTGGACAACACCATCAGGCTTTGGAACGTAACAACGGGCAAGGAAATCGTCAGGATGTTTTCATTTGATAATGATGAATGGATTAGCATGACACCTGAAGGATATTACACTGCATCGAAAAACGCTGAACAGTTCATTCGATTTCGGATAGATAATGAAATTCATGGAATTGAAAAATACCGGTACATATATCATCAACCTGATATTGTGCGAAAAGCTCTTTGTCAGAGGAATAAAACAGGAAATGATTTTTCAACCAAGCTTGTTACTCCAAATCAAATTATTACAAACGAAAAAGACCGCACGCAACTGGTGTTGATCCCCGAAGGTGAGTTTCTGGCCAGGGAATCGAAAGAGGATGAGGGTACTGGCGATACGTTCCCCGTGTGGCTGCCGGCATATTATCTGGCCCTGTATCCGGTGACTAATATCCAGTATGCTCGGTTTTTAAGTCAAATCCAGCCCTCTGAAAGCGACTTGGAGGAATGGATTGATCTGGATTCATATTGTTTTGTCCGAAAAGCAGGCAGTAGATATGAGGCTTATGGCAATAAGAACGATCACCCCGTGGTGCAGGTGAGCTGGTATGGTGCAAATGCATATACGGAATGGGCTGGACTGCGGTTGCCCTCGGAACTGGAATGGGAAAAGGGGGCACGGGGTGTGGATGGCCGGGAATATCCTTGGGGCAATACCTGGGATGAATCGAAATGCCGTAATCGTACGAACAAAGGGGATGAAACAACATGCATCGTTCAAAGCTATTCGGAAGGCAACAGCCCGTGGGGACTGTACCAGATGTCCGGGAACATATGGGAGTGGTGCGAGGATTGGTATGATTCAGAAGCATATAACCGTTATCGACTGGGCAAGTTGAGTCCGCCATCAAAAGGAGTGCGCCGTGAGTTGCGCGGTGGCTCTTGGGGCGACATCAATCCGGAGTACTTCCGCGGGGCTTACCGGCTCAACATCGCGCCTGAGCTCCGGCCCTTCAATTGCGGGTTCCGGTTGGCCAGGACAATTACCCTTTGATTTTTGACACGGTTCTATTCACAATGTGTACTCTCATGCACGCAGAAGGCACTTATTTTGAATGGAATATTTCTTATGAAAAACGATGCGCGGACCAAATTACAATACATTATCGGCCGATACAGCATTGAGATTTGTGAAGGTGGGCTTACCTGATATTTTCACACTATCATGGTCTCCCAATTTCTTGTAAGCACATATCACTCAGTATGTTTCCTTGAATAAAATTGTTTCATGTTGACAAACAAACTGTATCGTTCTGAGTAGCGGGAATTGTTCAGACACTGCTGCTTTTTCAACGCGCAAATTCCGGAGTGTTTTTGTAATTTGAAGTAACAGATCAGATGCCAGCCACACATGACCGCCAGCAATCATTGAATTGTTTGCTTTGCTACCCAGGCCAAATAACGCGATTTGCTCAATATGCTTAGGAATATCGATGCCGTCAAAAAGCTCTGGAATGTATTTCCGACCAGCTTCGAATTTTTTAGTATAACGTTCTTCTCGTTTTGCCCATGAATTTGCGTCCATTGATGGTTCTATGTGGACGAGATGTTTTTTTTGTGGGTTAAATGCGATCACATCAAGCTCGCACTCCCACCCACCATTTGAACGTTTGCCGACATGAACATTTCTGCGCACAAAATATCCTTGGAATTCATACCACTCAGAAACTAGCTGTTCAAGATGGTTCATTTGGATTCCTAAAACATAAACATCTGCGGCTTGTCCACAGGATGTTTTTGTTGGGTTTTTATCTTTTAAATGTATCTTTTCGTGGCCAAAATTGCTGGTTTAAGATCATTTTAAATATCGATTTTCACTATTTATCTTTACATTTACGTCTGTTGCGGTGGTCTGACCCCATTCGGTGGTCAGACCCCATTCGAATCCATTCGACCCCATTCGCACATTCGATATTTCTAACCCCACGGGTAACTACTCAGGCATAGAGACCACAACATATTGTTATATTACAATCGGCTACCACATCATGTAGCAAATGAGCAACAGATATTAGAGTAAAACCATTCAAATTTTAACTAAAACGTTTTGATCGACCACGATATGTGGTATTTTAAAACCTATGTAACACTGTATGTGGTGGCTGAGTAGTTACGAAATTCATTATTTCTATATGAAGATTTTTCGCTTGACAGCCTGTGTTTTTTGTACGATGGTCACAAGATGTTTGTTGTTTCTTGCACGTTCTGTTAATATTTCTGCGGTGAAAAGGTAATGATCCTTTTTTGTATTCCATAACAAACACTTTGTTGTTACCACTCAATTATCAAGTTTTTTGCATCGAAAAAACATAAATACTTGATTTAATAAGATATATAAAATATTCTTGTTTTTTTATGAACTCAATAACATCAGCATATTACTGAAAAAACTTGATCATCGAGTACCAGATACCTGGTATTTTTTGATAAGAGACTTATGAAAAATTAAGGTTGTTGTCAGCAAGACCGAAGGAACTGCTGGATGCACGGCAGTCGGGGATATGTGTAGCGCAGAAGTGTGACTGGCTTTCTTTTTTTTAACAGAATGCGGGGGATATATACTGCGAACTGGCATAATCTGCGCTTTTCATAAACTCCCTCTCCCAGCGGGGGAGGGTTGGGGTGGGGGATCAAGAACATAAAATTATGCCAGTTCGCAGTATATCATGCGTTCAATGCAGGATATTCCAATAAGTCTCATTAGGTTTGGCTCATAATTCAGGATCATGTCATGGATAATTCAAACTCACCCTTTGACTCCTACCGTCTCAGCGTCCTCCTTGCAGAAAGATGGCAGGAAAACGTTGAGGTTTATTTCACCAAATGTCTTGCCACTGGTTACTCTGGTGCAATGGTCTGCCAGGTGGAAATTCATGAGTCTCAGTCAAAAGTAAGCTTTGCGGTTGTTAAAGTGGCTGGCGATGGTAAGAACAGTGACCTCGAAAGAGAATTTGATGCAATGGATATTATCAGGAAGGAATGGCCGGCCGAAAATCTTCCTGATCATTGTGTGCTTTTTGTGGATAGTGAACTGGTGAATGGTCGTCCGAATGCCGCAGTCTTGGTGACAAGTTTTGCCCACCCAATGGAGACCAAAATCAGTACACTCAGGGAACTCCTGAACACCGACATGGCGCGTGGCATCGTTGCGATAGAAAAAACTGTTCAGTTTTACAATCAGCTTTTACTTAAACAATCTGAAAGAAACACCTTTCCGATATGTGCGAGAAATTATTTATTGGAAATGTTTGGGGAAGGTCTTAGTCAAAAGCTTCTATCCTGCGACTGGATGGCATGGAGCGGTATATCTCCTGAATGCAGCAATCTTATCATTGGAGATCATGTCCTACCAAATGCTGCTTATGTGCTTAATAATCCTGATATTTGGGAAAACGAAGTCTTTAGCGCACCTCGTGTATTGCTCCATGGTGATCTTAATATTGACAATCTGATTATACTCCCCGACGGGCGTTTTGTTTTTATCGATTTTGAAAAATCACGACGAGGGATAGTTTACTGGGATATATCCTTTCTCATCATGTGGATAGCACAGTTTACGCTTCTTGATGGCAAAGAACTGCACATCAGCGATCTGAAAAATTTGATTCTAAGGGTTGCACAGCCCTTAGAACCTGATGAGAAATTTGAGTTGGGAAAATTGGGTTGCAAGATGGAGCCTTTCGCCGGATTTGCCAGTAACTTTCTCTTCCCGCTTGGGACATCTGCCGATAATTTGTCTCCGAGCCTGCCCGGACCGAATCGTCGAAAAGCCGCTTCGCTTGGTATCGCCGCTGCTGCATTGGCCAGAGCGTATTACCAGTTCAGGGCAGCAGCTAATAATTTGGGTTCCCATGATCTGGCATTATCACAAAGGCTAAATGGCCTTTTTTTCTATGCACTGTCCTGTGCTGCCTTGAAACGTGGTGAATTTCTCAAGCCACAAGTTGGGGGACGATCACAAAATTTAATGGAGATTGAAAAAAATATCACAAGTGCTGGCGACTGCGACTTCAAAGTTGTTGAGATGTTGCAGTCAGCCCTCGAATTACCAATTCAATCGAAAAATGAAAAAAGCCCTGCAATTTATGTAAAACTGGTGTTTGAAGTGCCGCTTGACTTGCGGCACTACCAGCTAAAAGGCTGGGATCGCATTACGAATCATGGGCCTTGGGGGTACCTCTCAAAACTCAATATCAGCTCAGATTCCAGAGTGCGTGAAGCTACAGAAAATATCCTTCTTTGGGATTTGTCAGAAAATGGTCCGCAGCCATTGGTTTTTTGTCTCGATAAAAGTGTGTTGAGTGAAACCTGGAACATAGTGTACAAGTCTTTTCAGTTGTCATTATGTGAAATAGATATGATACCGTTGGCTCGCGGTGCGGCTATGATAGGCTTTCTTTTTAAACGAGGAGCATGTTTGGTAGGGGATTATTTGAAATGGATATCCTATCGTAATTTTGGTAAATTAAATCTTGTGCCAGACAGAACACATGCCGACAGGAAGCATTATGCGCTGACCATCGGGGGGTTGCGGCAGGAATTGATCAAGGCCATTCAAGAAGACAGATATCCTCAACTTGATGCTGTTGGCACTTCACGCTCTGACATGGATTTCCCCAAAGTTTTCCAGCATCTTATGTGGCCGGATTTAGATATTGATCTTCGATCATTGGATGGTTCAGTTCAGGGCCAAGCGTTGGCAATGCTCGCGACCCTGTCCCGGCTCCGAACGGGTTATCCCAAAGACGGGCCTGAGTCATATGATAGTTGGAAACATCGCCAATCTGAAAAAAGCCTTTACTGTATATCGAAGAAGGCATTTACGCTCGTCAGCGATCCAGGGGTGGAGTTCAATCGTCAATCCAAGCCGTTTGTTTTTATGCAGTCAAACTATATGCTATGGGTCATGGCTCGTGAGATCGTAAGGAAATCCAAAGAATCGGGGGATGTTCTCATAAAATGTATTGATGAAGACTTGCGTAAGGAAATATTTAAGCGTTGTCTTCAATTTCATCTTAAGCAAGAGCAGGTGTCATAACCTGATTCTATTGAGGATAATTCAGTCTGATATGAAACCTAACATGTGCGGTTCGTTGGATATAGAACGGTTAATTGATGCAGCAAGACGAGGCAGCCTGAACGCTTTCCTTACCAAGCCTGATGGAACTCGATATGGTGCAGCAGTTCTTACCTCAACCGGAAAGATATTTTCTGCAGGCCAGTATTCCTCGTTTAATCATATCACCAACATTCATGCAGAAATGGCGGCGGTGATTATGGCAACGATGTCAGGCGAACCCGATATCGTATCGCTGGCCCTTGTAAGTACCTCTGCAACCGACATGCCTGCGAGACCATGTGGTGTATGCAGACAATTTCTTCATGAGCATTCCCTCCGCATTGGTCACTCCATTGACATTTATATGTCTACCTACAACGGTTCCCATTACGATCGGATGAACTCGGTTGAACTGCTGCCACTCAGTTGGAGCAACCGAAAGAATGCCTGCTCCAATGTTTTACCTTGGGAACCACTGCATCCATTTAAGGCCGGAACAACACCTTTGCGTTTCGGTGACTTGGTGCAGTTAAGGGGACGATTTCTTGCATTTACATGGGAGCCAAGCTGGCGTACCGGACATGCTCTGTTAAAGGTGAAATATGATGCTTCTACTCCGGCGACTGAGGGGAAAAAAGCAGCCAAATTGGCACATTCGTTCACCCAATATGATCAATATCTCTCACAGATTGAGTATCTTGGGCTATCAGAGATTCAACCCTGGGGTAGCAGTGCCTGTGTGATTGATTGGAAGGAAATTGAAGGAATAAAGCCCCTTATGCCGATTGCATCGGTCGGGCTGGAAAAACTTCGGCCTCTGTTGTCGATCTTTGGAGATAACGGCATTCCTCTCTCGACTCTTGCTGTAACCGGATCCTGGGCATGCGGACTCCATGATGCTGGGTCCGACATTGATATTATCATCACAATTGACCCGGATTCGCTCAAAAAATTGCGAATAGAACTCTCCAAAGCAGTCACAATGGGTGATCTTCTGATACCGAATGAATCAAACACATGGCGCAAACTGGTCAGTACATTTGGAAATGCGATGGAATTGGTCAGGCAGGGCCGGTTTGTTGAGACATTCACGGTGCAAAATAACAACTTTAAAACAAGATGCTCCTTGATCTATGTTAGGCCAATTGAAAAGAATGTCCCGGTTATCGGCTGTGATTCAGTATTCTCTGGCGAGTACACCATAAACTGTACGGTGACGGATACCCTGGAGGCAAATTACAAAAGTGCTTATTACAAGGTGAATTCAGAGACGATGGGAACGGTTCACGTCAGATGCTGGCATAAACTGGCCGGGTTGCTCCGGGTTGGGGATAAAATATCTATATCCGGGGCTATGTTCAAAGAAAACGGTCAAACAAAGCTCTTTCAGGTTGACCCTGATCGTCATAAAATCGTATGGTTCCCTGGGGTTATTCATTGAAAAATTCTTCAAATATTCTGCTGGTCGGTGTTGGGCCGCATGCTCAGAGATTTTACCTTCCCTCTTTTGCGTCTCTTGCTCGACAGTATGATGTCCGGCTTAAGGCCGTTGTCGAGATACATGGCAATGAAGAGCATGTTAAATTCCATTTGTCTGAATTGAGGCTTGATGCGGAGATTCTATGCGTTCAGCCGTTCAGTGAGGAAATGCCGGAAGATGTAGCGGCCAAACTGAAAATGCTTATCGAACGATTACAAATCGGAGCAGTAATCATTGCCACTGACCCTTTGTCTCATAAATCATATGCAATATGGGCGGTTAGCTCAGGGCTTCATGTCCTTCTTGACAAGCCTATCACATCACGCCGGGATGCCGTTAACTGTACTGAACAGGCGAAAGGCATTGAGACGGATTATTTTGACCTGGCAAAAGCATATCGCGATCTTATACAAAAGGAACCTCGCGCGTTCATTGTCTGTGCGCATAGACGCTATCATCCGGGTATTCAGGCTGTAATTGATCGTATTCGTATGGTAAGCAGCCAGACCGGCTGTCCGGTGACAGCGATTCATGCCCATCATAGCGACGGCCAGTGGCGACTCCCCAATGAGATGGTCACCCAAGATCATCATTCTTACCACCAGGGTCATGGAAAAGCCTCTCACAGTGGACATCATTTTTTCGACTGCATATATCGTTTTTTTCAGGCAGGTATTACGCCAGGCAAGGAACCGGATGCATTCAGGGTCTATGCAAGCTTTGTTCAACCACACGGACACCTGATGCAACTCACCCAGGAAGATTATGCGCGCCTTTTTGGGTCGGATTACCAGCGCGTCAGGCAATGGACCGACCTAGAACTATTTTCTCTGTTCCAGCACTACGGGGAACTTGATATCGCTGCGGTTATAACCTTTTTAAAAAAAAGCATACCGGTTTGCCTCAGTTCTGTAGAACTTCTTCACAACGGCTTTTCCAGACGAAGTAGTGTTATTCCAGGGAAAGACCTTTATAAGGGCAACGGAAGGGTGAAACACGAGCAACACCGTATTCATGTAGGACCTTTTTTTGCGGCCCACATCCATTCATATCAGGCTAAAGATAACCACTACAGAAGCAGTAAAGTGGATCAGGAACCAGGCGGCAACAATCATTTCCAGATAACTTATTTCAACAACTCAGAAATGCTTCCGGGAACAAATCCGGTTGAGCATTACAACCTGACGGATTTGGCCACATTCGACGAAACACGTTTGCACATCGAAGAAGTGAAGGAAGGTGTTGTCCGGGAATTTTTCCAGTGTTTGTGCGGCCAAGCTGATCCTTTACATTCCAGATCATCGCTTTTGGATCATCTTGTGCCGATACAGATGCTGTCCGGCGTTTATCGGTCACATGTGCAAACACTACAGAACCAGGATCCGACGGTTCTTTTTCCTTTTTTACCGGAGGCATCATCTCATGCCTGCTGAAATGAAAAAAGAACTGTGTTCAGAGAATTTTATAGAGGCACTGGCATTGGGTTTACTTGATGGTGGATGTGAGATTGTAACAAATTATCCAGGGTTTCGTTCAAACGAATTATCTGACTGCCTCGGCTGTCGCATCACATCTGTTGATGAGAAGAATGCTTTTGCTGTGGCTTGGGGGGCCAGTCTTGCTGGAAAACGAAGTGTCGTCACGATGAAGAATGTTGGTTTGAATGATGCGGCGGATGCATTCCTCAATGCCATGATGCTTGGCGTGAACGGCGGTTTGGTTCTGGTTGTTTTTGACGATCTTGATTTGGATCACTCTCAAATTCGCCTTGACTCCAGGCATTATTTCGATTTTTTCGGTGGTCTATGGTTGGAACCTTCCTGTGCATCGAGGGCATACGAATTTGGTTATAGGGCTTTTGAATTATCGGAGCAGTTTTCAACACCAGTTGTCATACGGGTTACAAATATTCTTGCTTTGAAAGGATCCCGTTCTCAGCGTCGCCATGCCCTGAGCGGGACTCGTACCTATGAACGGGACCCCAGTCGCTGGGTGATCCACCCATCCAATGCTACACGGCAGGAGCAGTCTCTGATAATTCGCAACTCCAAAATTCAGCAATGGGTTGACGAACAGCCAATCCAATTTCCTGACCCTGCCGGACAGAATCCAATCCATATCTCTGTGGGAGGAAAAAATTTTAGACGCGGGGATATGAAGGCTGACATTGAGTTGGAGACATATCCTTTGCCTCGCTCTCTGATTGATGCGTTATCTCAATACAAACGGCCTATCATCGTTCACGAACGTGGTAGTCCATTCGTTGTCAATAAGCTCCGGTCATCTCTGTCACCCTTTTCCATTGAATTCAAAACCAAGCCATCTGTTTTATCGAATCGCAAATATCATAACAGCGACAGATGCGATACATTGTTCGCAGCGATCAGGTCGTTACCGGACCATTTTGTATCGGGAGATTTGGGAACTTACACAATGGACCCGTACAAGACGATAGATGCCTGCCTTTGTTATGGATGCAGTGTCGGCGTGGCGACAGGGTTTTCCCAGGCAGCACCAAATATAGATGTCATCTGTGTTACGGGCGATGGTGCGTTTTTTCACTCTGGGAAGGCGGGAGTTCATGAAGCGGCAGCACGCGGCGCCCAATTAACTGTGATTGTTTTTGATAACGGTGGCTGCCGTGGAACAGGCGGTCAAAGCATCCCTGGTGATTTCGCCTTTAGCGATCCACGCATTGAGATTGTGAATGCCGATTTTGTCAGTATGACAACGGATGATCATAGAAGACTACTGCTTCGTCCTTTTGGCAACAAGCACATCCGAATTATTATCATGAAAGATGATTATCGTTAATTTCGATGAAGAGGGAGAAAAACCGATGTACGTACATTTCGAGGGCCTGGATCTGGCAGGGAAAACAACCGTTTGCAGACGTTTCTGCCAGCAAGCTAAAGGCGACTGGATGACGCGGCACAACGCTCTGAATTCAGAGAACCCAATCGGGCAACTTGCCGATGAACTTCGCCGTGGTGGCCGATACAATGATGAAACGATTGGATGGTGCTATCATGCAGCCCTTTTGGCTGATCTTGAGACATATCAAAAACCAACAGTAAACACACTCCAGGACTCCACAATATTACTGAGATCCCTGGCTTATCATACGGTTTCTGGTACACCCCGCCTGGTGGACTCATTGCTCACGCTCATGGGTGAACACCCTCGATTTGATCGAAGCTTTGTCTGTGTGGCGAGCAAAGAAATCCGTCTCGATAGATTAAAGCGGAGAAGACCCCAAAATCTAAGCCCGGAGGATTTCATTGTTCGGGATGATTTTAGCAGATTCAAGGCAATGGAGGATGTCCTGATTGATTATGCTAAACGATATTTTGATGCAGTTATCATTGATACAAGCGACTTGGAGAATGAGGAAAGCTTCAAACCTGATTTGGTGAATCCGAAAACAGCACTTGATTATATCTTTTCTAATCTGATGGATTGTTTTCCAGAAACGAATTAACAGGACTGTAATATTTCTGCTTCTACCTGATTTTAATGGTCAAGATTATCCACCGCCCGCAGGGACGCAGCAATGCGCATGTTTTAGAGCCAATTGGAATGGTATTGGAATGGTATTGAAATCCTTTTAACTCCTCAAAAGGTGAAGATCGTAAATATTCTTCATGGTGAGCCATTGTAGAGTATGTGTGGAAGTCCCAAATCATAGCCCTTGACCACAGGTAGTGCAAATCGCTTGTCGCATGTCCGTGGAAGTACTGTATGAAGTAGAGAATTCGATTCTTGTAGTTCATCAGTCGATCAGTGCATGTTGGTGCAGCAGTCAGAAATCCTTCTTACATTAGGGTTTGCTCGCACAACATGAGTACTTTTTATAGTACCGGATCAAATCGTTATTGTGCTGGTCAGCTGCCGTAGTCGACAAATATGCTGGGAGAATTGAGAAACAGTTTTGGCTTGGTAGATGTCTCAGACTTTTCAAAATGTGGATGAGCAGTTCTTTGTGGCGCTTGCACCGATCTACAGTGTTCAGAAAAACATGCAGAAAGCTCCCCTGAGCCACAGTGGTAGGTACATAGACCATTTTACCATTGAATCGGGTGTAGCTCATCAGCCATGAAATGTTTTGGAAGACGGGCCGGGTCTTTGACTGTTGTGGTGCCATGGAGTTGCGGCCCAGAGGAATCATAGGCCCGATAGTATCATTGCATCCGGATACATAGGCCAGAGCCGCAAAATCGTAAACAGGTAAAATGCCTTTTCCACCTCATCAGCGCGAACTATTAAGGGAAAATGAATCTGATAAACACTTTCGCCAGATATCTCAATGTGCGCATCCGAAAGCCTCCCTGTTTGCGGGGGAAGGGCGTGAAACTGTGAAGACTAATATCTTGGGCCATCTGCCAGGGAAAAGTTCAGGATGTCGGCTGTACATGTCGATCAGGAACTGACTGAGAACGTCCGAATCCTTTCGAATCAGAAATGTTCGATTATTCTTTTTTCAAATAACATACTAAATGGTATATACCTTTTCACTTCCTCTCGGGCAAAAAATAAGGGCCATTTTACAACTTACAGAGGAAAAAACGAAATTTTATCCCACCTGTCGAGATTGAAGAATTTAGATGATACATCTGGATGCATCTCCGGTTAAATATCGGGTTATCAGTATTGTTGCTTAGGCATTGGAAATAAATAACTCATCGTATTATGGTTGAATTTAATATTTTACCATGCTATCTTCAATTCATGATATCACAGGAAATAGTAGATGCAATTAAAATTAAATTCGAGACGCTAAAAGCGGAACTTGATGAGAGAAGCAGGCGATTGTGGGCTGCGGCTGAAGCTAATTCATTAGGTCATGGGGGCGTAGCAGCTGTTTCAAAAGCAACAAGAATAGCAGAAAGTACAATACGAATTGGCAAGCGTGAGATAGCAACAAATATTAGCGTCAAGAAAGCTGACGGGATTCGAAGAGTTAGAAAAAAAGGTGGTGGTCGAAAACTATTGGTCACAAAAGACAATGATCTTATCGTGATGCTTGATGTTTTAGTAGAGCCATCATCCCGTGGATGCCCAATGTCTCCTTTAAGATGGACCTGCAAAAGTACAAGAAAATTAGCCAAAGAGTTGTCTGCAAAGGGGCACATTGTTAGCCATGCTAAGGTTGGGCAACTTCTTGTTGATTTAAAATATAGCCTACAAGGCACCCAAAAAAGATTGGAAGGCAAATCACATCCAGACCGGGATGCTCAGTTTAAATTTATCAACGGCAAAGTGATTGAATTTCAGAAGTATGGTCAACCAGTCATTTCTGTTGATGCTAAAAAAAAAGAATTGATTGGTCGCTTTTCTAATGGTGGACGGGAATATCAGCCCTGCGGGAAACCTGAGAAAGTTGAAACATATGATTTCCCCAGCATGGCAGATGGCAAAGGGATTCTCTATGGCGTTTATGATATGACAATGAATCAAGGTTGGGTAAGTGTTGGTACTGACCATGACACTGCACAATTTTCAGTAAATACTATCTATCAGTGGTGGTGCCAGATGGGAAGGAATACCTATCCTAACGCAAAAGATTTGTTGATCACCGCTGATGGTGGGGGTAGCAATGGTTCTCGCAATCGTTTGTGGAAAATAGAGCTTCAAAATTTTGCGTATAAAACCAAGCTTGATGTAACTGTTTGCCATTTTCCGCCAGGAACAAGCAAGTGGAGTAAAATTGAACATCGAATGTTTTCTCACATTACAAAAAATTGGAGGGGAAGGCCTTTGACAAGTCATGAAGTCATTGTCAATTTGATAGCCAATACCACAACAGATAAAGGTTTAAAAATTAAAGCTGGTTTAGATGATAAAGAATACCGTACTGAAATCAAAATTTCTGATAAAGAATTGAATTCGATAAATTTGAAAAGAAATGACTTTCATGGAGAATGGAACTATACAATTCTATTTTTACAAAACCAATGAGTTATTTATTTCCAATTACT
>Ga0194038_1000902_pt1 | contig 12882 bp, 9 predicted proteins | sample JunL226m_MetaG_FD_148630 | JGI IMG/M metagenome (GOLD analysis project Ga0194038, IMG submission 148630) | Anoxic zone freshwater microbial communities from boreal shield lake in IISD Experimental Lakes Area, Ontario, Canada - Jun2016-L227-6m | ecosystem: Environmental > Aquatic > Freshwater >...
GGGACACCGCCACGATGTACGTCTGCGGTATCACGCCCTATGACGCCACCCATCTCGGCCACGCGGCCACGTATCTGGCCTTCGATCTGATCTATCGGATCTGGCTGGATAACGGGCACCGTGTGCACTACGTCCAGAACGTCACCGATGTCGACGACCCGTTATTCGAGCGGGCAGCCCGAGACGGAGTCGATTGGCGTGACCTCGGCTCGCAGCAGATCCAACTTTTCCGTGACGATATGAATGCGCTGAGAGTGCTTCCGCCGCAGGACTACGTCGGCGCAACTGAGGCCATCGCTGAAGTGATCGCGGTGGTCGAGAAACTGCTTGCATCCGGCGCCGCCTATGTCGTCGATGACCCCGAGCATCCCGATGTCTATTTCCGCGCAGATGCGACACCACAATTCGGCTATGAGTCCAATTACGACCATGCCACCATGCTTCGGCTGTTCGGCGAGCGCGGGGGCGACCCGGAGCGGTCCGGCAAAGTCGAGCCATTGGATGCGCTGCTGTGGCGGTCCGAGCGGCCCGGCGAGCCGAGTTGGCCGTCGCCGTTCGGCCCCGGCCGACCAGGCTGGCACATCGAATGCTCCGCAATTGCGCTGAGCCGCATCGGTTTCGGATTCGATGTTCAAGGTGGCGGCAGTGACCTGATCTTTCCGCACCATGAGTTCTCCGCCGCACACGCCGAATCGGCTACGGGGGAGCGGCGATTCGCACGTCATTACGTTCATGCAGGAATGATCGGCTGGGACGGACACAAGATGTCGAAGAGTCGCGGCAACCTGGTTCTGGTATCGCGGTTGCGGGCCGACGGCGTGGACCCGACTGCGATTCGATTGGGACTACTAGCCGGGCATTACCGGAGCGATCGATTCTGGAGTGACGAGGTACTTGCTGAGGCCAGTGCGCGGCTGGACCGCTGGCGGACCGCAATTACCGCGCCGACCGGACCCGACGCGGCTGATGTGATCCGGCGACTCAGGCGATACCTGGCCGATGACCTCGACACCCCGAAAGCCATCGCCGCCATCGATGGCTGGGTGACGGACGCACTGGAGTTTGGCGGCCACGACCCAGCGGCTCCAGCATCGGTTGCTACTGCGATCGATGCTCTGCTGGGTGTCGCGATTTAGGACGGTGAGCGGAGTCACCTCCGTGGCGCTATAGAACGACTACCCCGTAGTTGCCGATTTCGCCTCCGAGGTAACGCAACTGATCGGTCGAGGAACCGAAGGTCTGCTCGATGGCGGTCAGTCGGGCAGCGTAATGCGCAACGGGATACTCGGCGGTGACGCCGATTCCACCGTGCATCTGGATCGCCTCCTGAGCGATGTGTCGGCCGGACCGGCCGATCTGCAGTTTGGAACGGGATGCGACCATCGGGTCGAAACGTCCATCGGCGACGCTCATCGCGGCGTAGAAGTTCATGCTGCGGGCCAACTCCAGGGACACGTACATATCGGATGCGCGCTGAGTCAGGGTCTGGAAGGTCTTGAGCGGTACGCCGAACTGCTTGCGTGCTTTGAGGTAGTCGGTTGTCAGCCGCAAGGACTCCTCCATCGCGCCGACTGCCTCGGCGCACAGAGCCGACTGGAAACGGATGACGGCGGCCTCAATGTGTGTGGCCGCATCCCCACCTGCGCCGAGCGGCCGAGCCGCAGCACCCTTGAATTCGATGTCGGCGCCGCGGTTGCCGTCGAAGGTCCGGAAGGGGTGCCTGATCGTTGCGGCGCCATCAACCAGGAACAGCCCGGAACCGCCACCGGGCAGCGCGGCGCTGACGACGAGGACATCGGCGGTGTCGCCGGCGAGCACCGGACTCTTACGGCCGTCCAGTGTCCACGAATCGCCCTGTTGGGTTGCACGCGTTGCCAATTCGGCAAATCCTCGGCGGTCGGGTTCAGTGTGGGCGAAGGCCAATAACTTCTCACCGGCGGCCACATCATCCAGCATTGCGCGCTGTTCATCAGATCCATGAGCTGCGATCACCGCACCGGGGATCAAGGCTGCCGCCGCGACCGGTTCAGGCGCGAGACGACGACCGATCTCGGTCATCACCACCATCACTTCGATCGGTCCGGACTCCTCGGCCTCAAAGCCAAGGCCCAGGATGCCGATCTCGGCGAGTTGCTGCCACACCTCACGGCTCCAGCCGAGTTCGGAGTCGACGACTTTATTGCGGCTCTCGGTGTCGTAGCTGCGGGCCAGGACATCGCGCGTGGTGTCGGCCAGCATCTGCTGCTCGTCGGACAGATCAAAGTTCATTGTCACAACCCCAGGATCGTCGCGGAGATGATGCTGCGCTGGACCTCGTTGCTACCGCCGTAGATCGAGGTCTTGCGGAAGTTGAGGTATTTCGATGCGGGATTCTGTGCTCCGGTCTCGACTGGCAATGCGTCCGGGCCGGCGACCTCAACCAGCAACTCGGTGACGGCCTGTTGTAACTGGCTGCCGCGCAGTTTAAGGATCGACGAGGCTGGGTTCGGCTTGCCGCTGGCCTCGTCCCCGCTTACCCGCATCTGGGTGAGCTCGAGCGCCAGCAGTTCGCCTTCCACTTCGGCCACCCGCGCGGCGAACAACGGATCATCCAGCAGGCTTTCATGACCCAGCGGCGTCTTGGCGGCGCGCTCTTTGACCTCGGAGAGCCACACCTTGGTGGTGCCGATGCGGGCGATGCCGGTGCGTTCGTTGGACAGCAGGAACTTGGCATAGCTCCAGCCGGCGTTCTCCTCGCCGACGAGTTGGTTGGCCGGCACCCGTACGTCTTCGAAGAACACCTCGTTGACTTCGTAGCTGCCGTCGATCAGCTTGATCGGCCGCAGCGTGATGCCCGGAGTGGACATCTCAACCAAGATGAACGAGATGCCGGCCTGCTTCTTCGGCGCGTTCGGATCGGTGCGTACCAGCAGGAAAATCCAATCGGCGAACTGGCCCAGTGTGGTCCAGGTCTTCTGGCCGTTGATGACGTAGTGGTCGCCGTCGCGCACCGCTGTCGTTCGTAGCGAGGCGAGGTCGGATCCCGCTTCCGGCTCGGAGAAGCCCTGGCACCACCAGATGTCGAGGTTGGCCGTCGCGGGCAGGAAGCGCTGTTTGACCTCCTGGGAGCCGAAGGCCGCGATCACCGGCCCCACCATGCCGGTGTTGAAGGTCAGCGGCTGAGGCACACACGCGAGTTGCATCTCGTCCGACCAGATCTGGTGCTGCAGCGGTGACCAGTCCTTGCCGCCCCACTCGACCGGCCAGTTCGGGACCGCCAGACCCGCTTTGTTCAGAATCCGCTGGGTGGTGATCAGATCCTCGCGGAACTGCGAGCCGTCGGTGAGCTCTCGCTCGCGGATCTCCGCCGGAATCTGCGTGGTGAAGAACTCGCGCAGTTCATCGCGGAAAGCAGTATCGGCTTCGCTCAGTGCCAGTCTCATGTGACCTCGAATCTCCTAACGGGTGCCGTCAGCACGGTATCGCACGACGGGACCGCCGGATCCTAGGCCTAACGCCCTCGGCGGCGCAGGTAGCGCTCGAACTCCGCCGCCAGCGTGTCTCCGTCTACTTTGGACAGCGCCTCGTTGACGTCGACCTCGGCGTCGCCCCGCTGCTCGAGGCTGGCGACGTAGTCGGCGATCTCCTCGTCATCGGCCGTCATCTCGTTGACGGCCTCCTCCCACTCCTCGGATTGGGTGGGCAGGTCGGCCAGCGGAACCTCGATATCGAGCACTTCCTCGACGCGCCGCAATAGCGCCACGGTGGCCTTGGGATTGGGCGGCTGCGAGACGTAGTGCGGAACCGCCGCCCAGAAGGTGACGGCCGGGATGCCGGCGGCCACGCAGGCGTCCTGGAAAACCCCCGCGATACCGGTCGGGCCTTCGTAGCGGGATTCCTCCAGCCCGAAGAACTTGGCCGACTCCGGTGAGTAGGCGGCTCCGGAGACCGGCACCGGCCGGGTGTGCGGGGTATCGGCCAGCAGTGCACCAAGGATGACCACGGTATCGACATTGAGCTTGTCGGCGATGGCGAGCAGCTCGGCGCAGAAGCTGCGCCAGCGCATGTTGGGCTCGACCCCGTGCATGAGCACAATGTCACGGTCGGATCCGGGCGGCCGGCAGTGCGAGATCTGCATCGACGGCCACACCAGTTCGCGGGTGACGCCATCAATCTGGCGGATCACCGGACGATTCACCTGGTAGTCGTAGTAGGCCTCGTCGTCGATCTCGACGATCGGCTGCGCTTCCCAGATGGCGTCGAGGTGTTCTAGAGCGTCACTGGCGGCATCGCCGGCGTCGTTCCAGCCCTCGAACGCCGCGACGATGATGGTGTTGTGGAGTTCGGGCAGATCAGGCCCCTGAGCGCCACTGAAGTTCCATGCCGTCACCCGTTCAGCGTAAGCCCTGCCCGGCTGGGATGAGCCTGATAAGACCGGCCCCGCCGCCATCGAGGGTGATCCACCGCCCCCGGGACCGGCACGCTGTTCATGGTGGCGGGGGAGACGTCGACCCGGGTCACGTCGTAGACTTCTCCGGTCGAGAGGCGTTGCAACGGGTTCTGGTCCCCCTCGGAATCCGCCACGCTCGGCAGAGTTAAGGACGCCTTCCGCAGTGGAAGGAATCAGATTGAGTGCCCCGGAGAACAACCGGCTCGAGGCAAACATCCGCCCGGACTGCACCGACGAGCTGACGGCAACCCTGCGCCGACGGATCATGGTGATCGACGGCGCAATGGGCACGGCGATCCAGCGGGATCGGCCGGACGAGGCTGGCTATCGCGGCGAGCGGTTCATCGAGTGGCCGACGGCTCTTCAGGGCAACAACGACCTGCTCACTCTGACGCAGCCGGACATCATCGCCGGAATTCACCGCGAATACCTCGAGGCGGGCGCCGACATCCTTGAGACGAACACGTTCAACTCCACTGCGGTTTCGCTTGCCGACTACGACATGCACGAGCTGGCTTACGAGCTGAACTTTGCCGGCGCCGCCCTGGCCCGCAAGGTCTGCGATGAGTTCAGCACGCCGGCCAAGCCCCGCTATGTCGCAGGCGCCATCGGGCCGACGACGCGGACCGCGTCGATCTCCCCGGACGTCAACGACCCCGGTGCCCGCAACGTCTCCTACGACCAGTTGGTGGCCGCCTACCTTGAAGCTGCCAACGGTCTGGTGGACGGGGGTGCCGATCTACTCATCATTGAGACGATTTTCGACTCACTGAATGCCAAGGCCGCGGTGTTCGCCGTCGAGACGTTGTTCGAGGAACGCGGACGCCGGTGGCCGGTGATTATCTCGGGCACCATCACCGATGCGTCCGGACGGACGTTGTCCGGTCAGGTTACCGAAGCATTCTGGAACTCGATCAGGCACGCGCAGCCCCTCGCGGTCGGTCTCAACTGCGCCCTGGGCGCGCCCGAGATGAGGCCCTACATCGCCGAGATGGCGCGCATCGCCGACACTTTCGTCTCCTGCTACCCCAACGCCGGCCTGCCCAACGCCTTCGGCGAATACGACGAGTCCCCGGAGCGCCAGGCCGGCTATCTCGCTGAGTTCGCCGAAGCCGGACTGGTCAACCTGGTTGGTGGTTGCTGCGGAACAGCGCCGCCGCACATCGCCGAGATCGCCCGCGTCGTCGAGGGCGTGAAACCAAGAGAAGTGCCGCACATTTCCGTCGCCACCCGGCTCTCGGGCCTGGAGCCGCTCAACATCACCGATGATTCCCTGTTCGTGAACATCGGTGAGCGCACCAACATCACCGGCTCAGCCCGGTTCCGCAACCTGATCAAGGCCGAGGACTACGACACCGCGCTATCCGTCGCCCTGCAACAGGTCGAGACCGGTGCACAGATCATCGACATCAATATGGATGAGGGCATGATCGACGGCGTCGCCGCTATGGACCGCTTCACCAAGCTCATTGCGGCCGAGCCGGACATCAGCCGGATCCCGGTGATGATCGACTCCTCCAAATGGGAGGTCATCGAGACGGGTCTGAAGAACGTGCAGGGCAAACCGATCGTCAACTCGATCTCTCTCAAGGAGGGAGAGGAGAAGTTCGTTCGCGAGGCACGCCTGTGCCGCAAGTACGGCGCCGCTGTCGTCGTGATGGCCTTCGATGAGCAGGGCCAGGCTGACAACCTGGAGCGCCGCAAGGAGATATTCGGGCGTGCCTACCGGATTCTGACCGAGGAGGTGGGCTTCCCAGCTGAGGACATCATCTTCGACCCGAACTGCTTTGCGCTGGCGACCGGTATCGAGGAGCACGCGACCTACGGGATCGACTTCGTCGAGGCGTGCGCCTGGATCAAGGAGAACCTTCCCCGTGTGCACATCTCCGGCGGTATCTCGAACGTGTCGTTCTCATTCCGCGGCAATAACCCCGTCCGCGAGGCGATCCATGCGGTGTTTCTGTTCCACTCCATTAAGGCCGGGCTGGACATGGGCATCGTCAACGCCGGTGCGCTGGTGCCCTACGACTCGATTGACCCAGAGCTGCGGGACCGAATTGAGGACGTCGTCCTGAACCGTCGCGAGGACGCGGCCGAAAGGCTGCTGGAGATCGCTGAACGGTTCAACAGCTCGGAGAAGGCTGACGACCCGGTAGCAGCCGAGTGGCGATCTCTCCCGGTCCGCGAACGGATTACACACGCGCTGGTCAAGGGTATCGACGCCAATGTCGACTCGGACACCGAGGAATTACGGGCCGAGATCGCCGCCGCGGGAGGTCGCCCGATTGAGGTGATCGAGGGTCCGCTGATGGACGGTATGAACGTCGTCGGCGACCTCTTCGGCGCAGGCAAGATGTTCCTGCCCCAGGTTGTGAAGTCGGCCCGGGTGATGAAGAAGGCCGTTGCGTACCTGCTGCCGTATATCGAAGCGGAAAAAGAAGCGTCTGGCGCAGTGACAGGCAAGGACACCAACGGCACCATCATCATGGCGACCGTCAAGGGCGACGTCCATGACATTGGTAAAAATATCGTCGGAGTTGTCTTGCAGTGCAACAACTTTGAAGTGATCGACCTCGGCGTGATGGTGCCTGCGCAGAAGATCCTGGACGCGGCGAAAGAACATAACGCCGATATCATTGGGCTGTCCGGCCTGATCACCCCTTCCCTGGACGAGATGGTCAATGTCGCCGTCGAGATGGAGCGTCAGGGACTGAAGATCCCGCTGCTGATCGGAGGGGCGACGACATCGCGCGCCCACACGGCGGTGAAGATATCGCCGCGCCGCTCCGGCCCGGTGGTGTGGGTCAAGGACGCCTCCCGGTCGGTGCCGGTCGCTGCCGCACTGCTCGACGAGAAACAGCGGGGTCCGTTGTTGGAAGCCACCGAAGTGGACTACGCGTCTCTTCGTGAGCGGCATGCGCAGAAGAATGAGCGACCAATGCTGACATTGGAGAAGGCGCGCGCGAACCGGACGCCGATCGAGTGGGCCGGCTACACGCCGCCGATGCCTGCCCAGGGCCTCGGTGTGCGGGAGTTCGGCGACTATGACCTCGCCGAACTGCGCGAGTACATCGACTGGCAGCCCTTCTTCAACGCCTGGGAGATGAAGGGCCGCTTCCCCGATATCCTCAACAATCCGGTGTCTGGCGAGACTGCCCGCAAGCTGTACGACGACGCGCAGGAGATGCTCGACACCCTGATCAAGGAGAAGTGGCTGACGGCCAACGGGGTGATCGGATTCTTTCCTGCCAACGCGGTCGGCGACGATATCGAGCTCTACACCGACGAGACCCGTACCGAGGTTCTCGCCACGTTGCGCAACCTGCGTCAGCAGGGCGAGCACCGGGATGGCATACCGAACCGGAGCCTCGGCGACTACATCGCACCCAAGGACACCGGACTGGCTGACTACGTCGGCGCCTTCGCCGTCACCACGGGGCTCGGCAGCGGAGTCAAGATCGACGAGTTCAAGGCAGCCAACGACGACTACAGCGCGATCCTGCTCGAGTCGCTCGCTGATCGGCTGGCAGAGGCGTTTGCCGAACGGATGCACCAACGGGTCCGCAAGGAGTTCTGGGGATTCCAGCCAGACGAGGAGTTGGACAACGAGGCGCTCATCGGCGAGAAGTACACCGGCATCCGCCCCGCCCCCGGTTACCCTGCCTGCCCGGAGCACACCGAGAAGGCAACGCTCTGGGACTTAATGGATGTCACAGAGCGGACCGGTATCAAGCTGACCGAGTCGATGGCGATGTGGCCCGGTGCTGCCGTCAGCGGCTGGTACTTCTCCCACCCGCAGTCGCAGTACTTCGTGGTCGGCCGGATGGCCCAGGATCAGGTGGCCGACTACGCGAAGCGCAAAGGTTGGACCCTGGCCGAAGCGGAGCGCTGGCTGGGCCCCAACCTTGGCTACAACCCGGAGGATTGATGATGAAAGCCGTGTTGTTCGATATGGACGGCACGCTGGTCGACTCCGAGAAACTCTGGGAAGTAGCCCTGCAGGTGCTCTACTCCAGGCTCGGCGGCGAGCTGAGTCCGGCTATGCGCGAGGCTACCGTCGGCGGCTCCGCCGAGAGCCTCATGCTGATGGTCTACACGGACCTGGGCCTGGACCCCGATCCTGATGCAATGGCGACTCATTCCGACTGGCTGCACGACTACACCGCCGACCTGTTCGACGGCGGACTGCCGTGGTGCGAGGGTGCCCGTGAACTGCTCGACACGCTGGCGGATGCGGCGGTGCCGATGGCATTGGTAACGAACACCCGGCGCGCGCTGACCGAACGTGCCCTGGACAGTATCGGCCGGCATTACTTCACGGCCAGTGTGTGTGGGGATGAGGTGGTGCGCGCCAAGCCTGCGCCCGATCCCTACGAACGGGCCGCGACTCTGCTGGGATTCGATCCTTCGCAATGTCTGGCAATCGAGGATTCGGTCACCGGGGCCGCATCGGCTGAGGACGCAGGCTGTCCGGTTCTGGTGGTGCCCAATGACGTCGAGGTGCCGGGTAGCCCCCGGCGACGCCATGTCACGTCGCTACGCGGTCTGAACGCCGTTCGATTGCGAGAGATCCACACCGAGTTGATGCTGACTGTGTAATCGTATTTCCACACGGTTCGGATAGTTTTCGGAAAGGGACTCCTCATGTCCGGTCAGGGCCCAACCAGCGACACACCCTCGGTATTCGACGACGAGGAGTTCTCCGGGCGCGGTGTGGTGCGGATCGCCTCCGTGGCCGCACTCGGCGGCCTGCTGTTCGGCTATGACAGTGCGGTGATCAATGGCGCGGTCGCCTCGATCCAGAATCACTTCCACATCAACAACGCCTCACTCGGCTTCGCGGTGGCCTCGGCACTGCTCGGCGCGGCTGCGGGCGCCATGACGGCGGGCCGGCTGGCCGACCGTATCGGCCGAATCTCGGTCATGAAGATCGCCGCGGTTTTGTTCTTCATCAGCGCCATCGGAACCGGTCTGGCGAGCAGTGTCTGGATGATCGTGCTGTTCCGCATTATCGGCGGGATCGGCGTCGGTGTCGCGTCGGTGATCGCCCCGGCATACATCGCTGAGACCTCGCCCGCGCGCATCCGAGGCAGACTCGGCTCGCTGCAGCAATTAGCAATTGTGAGCGGCATTTTCATCTCACTAGCCATCGATTACCTACTGGCCCATCTGGCCGGCGGCGCTAGCAAGGATCTGTGGCTGGGGCTTGAGGCCTGGCGGTGGATGTTCCTGATCATGGCTGTGCCGGCGGTGGTCTACGGGGTGCTCGCATTCACCATTCCCGAGTCGCCGCGCTATCTCGTTGCCCGCCATCGCATTCCGGAGGCCCGCAAAGTCCTCACCATGCTTCTGGGGGAGAAGAACCTCGATATCACCATCGACCGCATCCAGGGCACCCTTGCGGGTGAGGCCAAACCCTCATGGAGTGATCTGCGTAAGCCCGGCGGCGGGGTCTACGGCATCGTCTGGGTTGGTTTGGGGCTGTCGATCTTCCAGCAATTCGTCGGCATCAACGTGATCTTCTACTACTCCAATGTGCTGTGGGAGGCGGTGGGCTTCGATGAGAGTCAGTCCTTCGTGATCACGGTGATCACGTCGATCGTCAATATCGCCACCACCTTGATCGCCATCTCACTCATCGATAAGATCGGGCGCAAGCCCCTGTTGCTGATCGGCTCGGCCGGGATGGCGGTCACCCTGGCGACCATGGCCTTCATCTTCGGCACCGCACCGCAGGTGGGTGGCACCCCGCAACTCAGCGGTGCGGAAGGACCCATCGCCCTGGTTGCGGCGAACCTGTTCGTGGTGGCTTTCGGTATGTCCTGGGGTCCGGTGGTGTGGGTGCTGCTCGGCGAGATGTTCCCCAATCGCATCCGCGCCGCCGCGTTGGGTCTGGCTGCCGCCGGCCAGTGGGCAGCCAACTGGCTGATCACCGTCAGCTTCCCGCAGCTGCGCAACAACCTCGGCCTGGCCTATGGCTTCTACGCGCTATGCGCCGTGCTGTCGCTGGTGTTCGTATGGAAGTGGGTGCGCGAGACCAAGGGTGTGTCTTTGGAAGATATGCACGGCGAACTCGCAACGAACTAGCCGGTCAGGGACTGATCGCGAAGGTCATCCAATCGCACCCGGCGGAAACCGCCGTGACGACGCCCCGCCCCGCATGGAACAATCCGGCCGTGAAGACCTTTGAGGAATTGTTCGCCGAACTGGGCGAACGTGCCCGCACCCGACCGGGGGGCAGTGCCACCGTGGCCGCACTCGATGGTGGCATACACAACTTGGGCAAGAAGATCCTCGAGGAGGCCGGTGAGGTGTGGCTGGCCGCCGAGCACGAGTCGGACGAGGCACTGGCAGGAGAGATCAGCCAGCTGCTGTATTGGACCCAGGTGCTGATGATCGCACGCGGGCTCGGCCTCGATGACGTCTACCGGAAGTTGTAGTGACCGCCATGTTGCGTATCGCCGTCCCCAACAAGGGGGCCCTTTCTGACTCCGCTGCTGAGATCCTCTCCGAGGCCGGCTACCGGCGGCGAAGCGATCCCAAGGATCTGACCGTCATCGACCGGTCGAACGGTGTGGAGTTCTTCTTTCTGCGGCCCAAGGACATCGCGATTTATGTGGGCTCCGGGGAACTCGACTTCGGGATCACCGGCCGGGACCTGGCCGCTGAATCCGGCGCACCCGTGCGCGAGCGGCTGGCACTGGGGTTCGGTTCCGCCAGCTTCCGCTACGCGGCCCCGGCCGGTCGGTCGTGGACCACCGCTGATCTGGCCGGAAAACGAATCGCCACCGCATACCCGAATCTGGTCCGAAAAGATTTGGCGGCCAGAGAGATTGAGGCGACCGTGATCCGGCTTGACGGCGCGGTCGAGATCTCAGTGCAGCTTGGCGTGGCCGACGCCATCGCCGACGTCGTCGGTTCCGGACGTACCCTGAGCTTGCACGGCCTAGCGGCCTTCGGTGATTCGCTGTGCGATTCAGAGGCGGTGCTGATCGAGCGCGACGGCGTCGGCGATGACGACAACCGGGCAGCCCGCGATCAGCTGGCCGCCCGGGTGCAGGGGGTGGTTTTCGGCCAGCAGTACCTCATGCTCGATTACGACTGCCCGCGCGCCGTGCTTGACCGGGCGACTGTCATCACGCCGGGACTAGAGTCCCCGACCATCGCGCCGTTGGCCGACCCGGATTGGGTGGCGGTGCGTGCTCTGGTGCCGCGCCGAGACATCAACGCCATCATGGATCAGATTGCGGCGATCGGAGCCAAGGCGATCCTGGCCTCCGACGTGCGATTCTGCCGCTTCTAGCCCAACTCCGGGTCGTGCTAGCGTCCCCGACATGACGCACGCGCTTGTATTGCTGCTGGCACTGCTTATCGGCGTGGTCGCCGGTCTGCGGGCCTTCACCGCCCCCGCAGTCCTTGCCTGGGCCGCGTTCCTGCAGTGGATCAACCTGTCCGGAACGTGGGCGTCGTGGATGGGCCATTGGGCGACCGTGGCGATCCTCACGGTCCTCGCGGTCGCCGAACTGGTCAGCGACAAGATGCCGACCCTGCCCAGCCGCAAGTCCGCGCCGCAGTTTCTGCTGCGCTTGGCCGCCGGTGCCTTCTCGGGCGCCATGCTCGGAACCGCGTGGGGGTACCGCTGGGGCAGCCTGGGCGCCGGGATGATCGGCGCGGTGCTGGGCACGCTCGGAGGCTATGCCGTACGGACTGCCCTGGTCCGGTCGAATGGTGGCAACGATCGGCCGGTTGCGCTATCCGAGGACGTGTTCGCGGCCGTCGCCGGCGTCGCGGTCGCCTACGCCACCAGCCTTCTCTGAGCGATCAGTGCGCGTGGATGACCACGCCCCGAATGTTGCGGCCGGCGAGCATATCGTCGTAGGCCTCATTGATCTCCTCGAGTTTGTACTCAGCGGTGACCGTCTCGTCGAGAAGGAGTTTGCCTTCTCGGTAGAGACTGAGGAGCCGCGGGATATCGGCACGCGGGTTGGCTTCGCCGTACAGGCTGCCAAGCAGACGCTTCTGAAAGAGCGTGATCATGGCCGTCGGCATCATCGGCGTCACATCGCTGATCGGTGCAAGCGCTGTCAATACCACCGCGCCGCCCTTGCGGATGATGCCGAATGCATCGTTGATCATCGGAGGTTCAACGACGCCGACGGTCAGGATCGCCGAGTCGGCCATCACGCCCCGGGTCAACTGACCCACCAATTCCATCGCCTCCGGCATCGAGGTGACGAAGTGGGTGGCGCCGAAGAGAAAAGCTTTGTCCCGCTTGGTTTCCACGATGTCGATGACGATGATCTTCTCGGCGCCGGCCAGTCGGGCACCCTGAATGGCACCGCTACCGATCCCGCCGCAGCCGATCACCACGACCGTATCGCCGGGGCTCACGTCGGCGGTGTTGACCGCTGATCCCCAGCCGGTGGTGACGCCGCAGCCCAGCAGGCAGGCCC